>Ga0007804_1000267_pt1 | contig 20266 bp, 19 predicted proteins | sample CryBogCBE25Aug07_FD_60367 | JGI IMG/M metagenome (GOLD analysis project Ga0007804, IMG submission 60367) | Freshwater microbial communities from Crystal Bog, Wisconsin, USA - CBE25Aug07 | ecosystem: Environmental > Aquatic > Freshwater > Lake | place: Crystal Bog, Wisconsin, USA | collected... | reverse complement strand
GTCCCCAGGAACAGGCCGCTGGCGAGATTACGATGAGAGACCTACGAAGTGACGATTTTGAGCAGGCCCAACTCCGCGTGGGCCGCAGCGAACTCGGCGCCGCGCTGGCCCAACTATTAGGTAAGTGACACGATGACCAAGAATTTTGAAGCAACGAGCATGCGCGACCACCTCTGCGCCTCGATCACCGACGCCCTGGTGGGCCAGACAGTGACCGTCTGTGGCTGGGTTGCCAAGCGCCGTGAGCACGGCGAGCACCTGGCCTTCGTCGACGTGCGCGACCGTAGTGGCGTCGTGCAGTGCGTCGTGGACGGCAGCGTCGACGTTCGCAGTGAGTACGTGGTCGCCGTGACCGGCACCGTTTCGCCCCGCCCCGAGGGCACGGTGAACGACAAGCTCGCTACCGGTACCGTCGAGTTGACCAACTGCGTGGTCGAGGTCTTGTCGGCCGCCGAGCCGCCACCCTTCCAGATTGACGACCGGTCTGACGTGGACGAGCAGGTCCGTCTGCGCTACCGCTACGTGGACCTTCGTCGCGAGAAAATGCAGCGCAACCTGCGCCTGCGCGCCGCCATCAACTCGACGCTGCGCCGCGCCATGGAGCGTCAGGGATTCTGCGAAGTCGAAACCCCGTTGCTGTGGGCCCCGACGCCAGAAGGTGCTCGTGAGTTCGTGGTGCCGTCGCGCCTGCACCCCGGCGAGTTCTACGTCTTGCCACAGAGCCCCCAGATCGCCAAGCAGCTGATGATGGTCGGTGGCTTTGACCGCTACTACCAAATCGCTCGCTGCCTGCGTGACGAGGACCTGCGCGCCGACCGTCAGTTCGAGTTCACCCAGATGGACATCGAGGCCAGTTTCGTCACGCAGGAAGACATCTTCACCTTCGTGTCCGAGGCCGTCCTCGATGCCGCCGAGATGGCTACCGGTGTTCGTCCCGGCACGATTGGCCGCATGACCTGGTCAGACGCCCTCGACCTCTACGGGACCGACAAGCCCGACCTCCGTTTCGGCATGGTGCTCCAGGACCTTTCGGCGGCCTTTGCGTCGACCGAGGTAAAGGCCTTTGGTGCACCAACCGTTAAGGCCATTCGTGTGCTCGGCGGTGCCGAGTACTCCCGTTCCAAGCTCGACGCCTTGACTGACCAAGCCAAGTCGCTCGGGGCCAAGGGACTGGCCTGGTTCCGCGTGACCAGCGAGGGGCTCGATTCGCCGCTCGTGCGCTTCTTGAACGACGACGAGCAGGCTGCCATTCGCGGCGTTGACGGTGCCGAGATTGGTGACCTGGTGCTGGTCGTGGCCGACGAGTACGAGTTGGCCTGCAAGGTGCTCGGGGCGTTGCGTCTGACCATTGGTGCGCCGCCCGTCTCGCAGGGGCCACACCACTACGTCTGGATCACCGACTTCCCGATGTTCGAGGGAGTTGACGAAGACGGCAACCTGCAGGCGGCCCACCACCCCTTCACGATGCCGAACCTCGAAGACCTCGACCTCATCGCGACCGACCCGCTCAAGGTCCGCTCCCAGTCCTACGACCTGGTGCTCAACGGCTGGGAACTGGGTTCGGGTTCAGTGCGAATTCACCGCGGTGACATCCAGGCCCGCATCTTCTCGGCCCTGGGCATTAGTGATGAAGAGGCCGAGAGCCGCTTCGGCTTCCTGCTCGGCGCCTTCAAGTACGGTGCCCCGCCGCACGCCGGCTTCGCCTTCGGTATTGACCGCTTGACGGCCATCTTCGCCGGCGAGGACAACATCCGTGAAGTCATCGCCTTCCCGAAGACCCAGTCGGGGGCCGATGTCATGACCGGTGCACCGAAGAACATCACGGAGCGTCAGATTCGCGACCTCCGTCTTAAGTTCGCACCAAAGGCCTAAGTACGTCGCTCTTCGACGACGCCGCGGCCGCGCGCCTTCGCGCGACGGCACCGTTGGCGGAACTGCTGCGCCCCCGCTCCCTCGACGATGTCGTTGGACAGGACCACTTGGTTGGTCCCGCGGGACCGCTGCGACGGATGGTGGAGGCGCGGCGACTCACGTCGATGATTCTCTGGGGTCCGGCCGGCACCGGCAAGACCACCCTGGCGCGACTGGTCGCCCAGAGCGCCGGCTACCACGCCGAGGCCCTCTCGGCCGTGACCAGCGGGGTTAAAGATGTTCGCGACGTGTTGGAGCGGGCTCGCCAGCGTCTGGGAGAGTACGGCGTCGTCACGGTGCTGTTCCTCGACGAGGTCCACCGGTTTAATAAGTCCCAGCAGGACCTTCTGCTCCCGGCCACCGAGTCGGGTGAGATCGTCCTGATTGGCGCCACCACCGAAAACCCGGCCTTCGAAGTTAACGCCGCTCTCATGAGCCGTTGCACGTTGTGGCGCGTGCGGGCACTGGACGATGTCGCGCTGTCTACGTTGATTGATCGCGGCGGTGAGCTGCGTCAGGTGGCCGTGTCGCCCGAGGCGCGGGCCGCATTGATTGCCAGTGCCGATGGCGACGCCCGTTCACTACTGACCACCCTCGATACGGCCGTGGTGTTGAGCCGCGACGGGGTGGTGACGCTCGATGACGTGGCTCTGGCTCGCGACGGTCGGATCATTCACCAGTCAACCGACACGCACTACGACCAAGTCTCAGCGTTGATTAAGTCGATTCGCGGCTCTGATCCCGACGCCGCGGTGTACTGGCTGATGGCCCTGCTGGAAGCGGGGGAGAGTGCCCGCTTCCTCGCGCGGCGCCTGGTGATTAGTGCCAGTGAGGACATTGGCTTGGCCAACAACGCGATGTTGACCCTGGCCGAGAGCTGCGCGCGGGCCGTTGAGTTCGTCGGGCTGCCCGAAGCCCAGCTGATTCTCGTCCACACCACCCTGGCCTTGGCGCTGAGCGAAAAGAGCAATTCGGCCACGATGGCGCTGGGGAGGGCCCGTGACGCCGTGCGCGCCGGTGGCGCCGAGGTGCCGGCGCATCTGCGTGACGGCCACTACGCCTCCGCGGCCGCCTTGGGCCACGGGGTCAACTACCAGTATCCCCACGATTTTCCCCGCCACTGGGTTGCCCAGCAGTACCTGCCCGATGCCCTACGCGGCCAGCGCCTCTACGAACCGGCCGACACGGGAGCCGAACCGCTCCAGGTTGCGCGGTGGCGTGAACGGCGCCGTGACGTCGAGGGCGCGGACCCATCGCAAGTAGAGTAAAACCCGTGGAAGCAGCCCAACTCCGTTCTATTTTTCTTGATTACTTCGCCGAAAATGGCCACTTGGTCATGCCGTCGGCCAGTTTGATCCCACACGACCCGTCACTCCTCTTTACGGTGGCCGGCATGGTGCCCTTCAAGCCCTACTTCTTGCTCGAAGAGACGCCCCCGGCGCCGCGAGCCGTGTCGGTTCAGAAGTGCTTCCGCGCCCCGGACATTGACATCATCGGTACGACGCAGCGTCACCTCACTTTCTTCGAGATGATGGGCAACTTCTCCTTCGGTGACTACTTCAAGGAAGGCGCCATCAAATACGCCTGGGGCCTCATCACGGAGGGCTTCGGACTCGACCCGGAACGTCTCTGGGTGACGGTGCACCACAGTGACGACCAGGCCGAAGAGCTCTGGCGTGACCTGATTGGCATTCGCCCCGAGCGCATCCAGCGCCTCGGCGAGGACAACTTCTGGGACATGGGTGAAACCGGTCCCTGTGGCCCCTGCTCCGAAATCTTCTTCGACAAGGGTCCCGCCTTCGGCGCGGACGGTGGTCCGGCCTTCGGTGGCGACGACCGCTTTATTGAGTTCTGGAACCTCGTGTTCATGCAGTTCGAAAAGGGTCCCGGCGGCTCGTTGACCGAACTGCCTAAGCAGAACATCGACACCGGCGCCGGCTTTGAGCGCGTCCTCTCGATTCTTAACGGCGTTGAATCGGTCTTCGCGACCGACCTCTTCGCTCCGCTGCTCGAAACGGCCTCGCGGGCTCTCGGCGTCGCCTACGGGGCCAACGAACAGAGCGACATCGCCATTCGCCGGATTGCCGAGCACGGACGTGCGATGACGATGCTGGTCGCCGACGGCGTGCTGCCCTCCAACGAAGGCCGTGGCTACGTTCTTCGCCGCATTATTCGCCGTGCAATTCTGGCCGCTCGCCGCAACGGGTCTGACATGGCACTCGTTGAGCAACTCGTTGACGCCACCATCGAGAAGATGGGCGGGGCGTACCCCGTCCTCGTCAAGGACCGCGAGCTCATTGTGTCGGTGCTCGAGCGTGAGGAGGCCGGCTTCGCCCGCACCCTGCGCACCGGTATGTCGTTGCTCGAAGAGGCCCAGCGCGAAGTCAAGGCCAACGGTAACTCGACGACCTTCCCCGGCGACGTGGCCTTCCGCCTGCACGACACGCACGGCTTCCCAATTGAGTTGACCAGTGAGTTGGTCGCCGAAGAGGGCCTCAGCGTTGAGCGCGAGGTCTTTGATGCCGCCATGGCCGCCCAGCGCGAGCGGGCCCGCGCCTCGTCGAAGAACCTCAATCTGGCCGACGATTCGCAGTACCGGGACTTGATTGAGCACCACGGTACGACGACGTTCCTGGGTCGCGACATGACCCACTACAGCATCGAGACCACGGCCATCGCCGTGCTCTCGGGCGCTGACGGGATGAGCGAGCTCTTCTTGTCGACGACTCCGTTCTACGCCGAATCCGGTGGTCAGGTTGGCGACACCGGTACCTTCGTTACCGAGTCGGGCCGGTTCGAGATCATGGACACCCAGAACGTGGCCGGTGGTCTCTTTTCCCACCGTGGACGGCTGACCGGTGAGATTCTGCCCGGTCAGGTGGGCGTTGCCACCATCGACCCCGACCGTCGCGAATCCACTCGCCGCAACCACACCGCCACCCACTTGCTGCACTCGGCGCTGCGCACCGTCCTCGGTGACCACGTTCGCCAGCAGGGCTCCTACGTCGGCCCCGAGCGCCTGCGCTTCGACTTCGCCCACACCGCTGGTGTCCGCGCGGAGGAGACCCAGGCGATTTTGACCATGGTCAACGAAGAGATCACCCGCAACGAGCCGGTGGAAACAGTGCAGACCTCCAAATCCGAGGCCGAGAAGATGGGCGCCATTGCCTTCTTCGGTGACAAGTACGGCGAAACCGTTCGCGTGGTGCGCGCCGGCAAGTTCTCGCTCGAGTTCTGTGGTGGTACCCACGTTGATCGCCTCGGTGACATCGGCCAGATTCAGATTGTCTCGGAGGCCTCGATTGGCTCCGGCACCCGACGCCTGGAGGCCGTCTCGGCCATGGGCGCGTGGCGCCGCAGTGCGGAGATTGAAAATACCCTGGGCGCGGTCGCCACGCTCCTGCGCACCTCGCTCGATGACGTGGTGCCCTCGCTGGAGCGCGTCGTTGAACGCCAGCGCGAGATGGAGAAGGAGGTCAGCGCTCTGCGCCAGGCCCAGCTGTCCCTCTTCGCCGAGCAGCTTCACGCGACGACGGACGCGCCTATTCTCGTGGCCCGTGTTGACGGCTACCCGGGTGAGCAGTTGCGCACGCTCGCACAGGACTTGCAGCGCCGCGGGCGACGAGCCGTCGTGCTCGTGGGCGCCTTTGAGGGCAAGGTCGTGCTCGTCGTGGCGAGTGACCCGACGCTCGACGCCGGTGCCACGGTCAAGCAGTTGGCGCCCCTCGTCGGTGGCGGTGGCGGTGGGTCGAAGGACCTCGCCCTGGCCGGTGGTCGCGATGTCGAGGGGATTGACCGCGTGCTGCAGGCCGCGGCCAACCTGTAGTTCGTGGCCCGTCTCCTCAGCGTCGATCCCGGCACCAAGCGCTGCGGCATTGCGGTGAGCGACTCGGCCGAGACAATGGCCTTTCCCCGTCCGGCCCTGGCCATGGATGAGCGTTTCGTTGGCTCTCTGCGGGCACTGGTTGAAGAGGAGTTCGTGGCGCTCGTCGTCATTGGTCGTCCCGTCAACCTGCAGGGGGAATCTACGGCCTCGACCGACCTGGCCGACGGACTCTACGAGACCCTGGTGCAGGCGCTCCCGGTACCGGTCGAGCAGTGTGACGAGCGATTAACGACCACGCAGGCTCATCGCCAGTTCGCTGACGCCGGTGTCTCGCAGAAGAAGTCGCGGGAGCGCATCGATTCGGCCGCCGCTGTCGTGCTCCTGGAACACTTCATGGAGGTTCGCCGTGGGGCCTAAGACACTTCGTCGACTGATTGGTGGCCTCGTCAGTGTGGGTCTCGTGGGAGTGGTGTGGTTTGCCCTCCAGATGTTCCCGATTGGGGCGAGCGGACGCCCCGTAACGGTTTCGGTGCGCCCCGGCGACTCGATGAGCACGATCGCAACTGAACTCCAACAGGCCGGTGTCCTGGCCTCATCAACGGCCTTTCGACTCGATACGTTGATCTTCGGTTCGCCCCTGGTGCTGCCGGGCACCTATGAGATTGATCAGGGTGCGAGCTTCAGCACCATTCGCTCAATTTTGGCCGGTGGGCCAAATGCCGTCGTCCTCTCAGTCAACCCGGGGCTGACCCTGCACGAAATTGAGGTCACGCTCAACCAAGACGAGGGTCTGGTCTTCGCCCAGACGTTTGCCAACCTGGCCCAGGCGGCGGCCGCTAGCAGTCCCTACGGTCACTTGACGAACCTGGAGGGCCTCATCGGCCTTGGCAACTACGTGATTGCCCCGCACGAGTCGCCCGCAACGCTCTTGGCCGCAATGCAGGCCAGTTTTGCGTCGGAGGCAGCCTCGGTGGGCTTCTCACCCTCAAGTACCGTTCAGGGCCTCTCCGCCTACCAGCTCCTTATTGGCGCCTCCATTGTGGAGAAGGAGGGCTACTACCCGGTCAACATGCCCAAGGTGGCCCGCGTCATTTTGAACCGCCTCGCCACGGGCAGCGCACTCCAGATGGACTCGACTGTGCTGTACGCCTTGCACCAAGACGGTGGCACGGTCACGCCGGCGATGCTGGCGAATCCCTCGCCCTACAACTCGTACCTCCACGCCGGACTTACGCCCACGCCGATCTGCACCGTGTCCACTGACGCCCTTCGGGCGATGTTGCGCCCACCGGCCGGTACCTGGCGCTACTTCGTGCTTGTGAATCGAAACGGGACAATGGCTTTCTCCACGACGTTCGCGGAGCAACTGCGCAACGAAGCGCTCGCGAAGAGTCGAGGCCTTCCGTAATGTGGCGCGTCGGCGTCGTGGGATCGCCGATTTCCCACTCCCGTTCACCCCAACTGCACCTGCTCGGGATGTCACTTTTGAACCTTTCGGGGACCTCGTCACGATGGGAGCGTGATCTCGACGGATGCGAGGGGTTCGCCGGACAGATGGCGCCTCGCTTTGACGCCCTCTCCGTGACGATGCCGCTGAAGGCGGCCCTGGCGAGTCAGTGCGGCGTGCTCGACGACGCGGCCCGCTCGCTGGGTGTCGTGAACTCGGTCCGGCTCCGCGAGGGCGTTCTCGAGGGCGTGGCCACTGACGGACCGGGTCTGCTCGACGCTCTTCGCGACCTCTGGTCGCTCGAGGTTGCCGGTATGCACGTGGTGGTGTTGGGATCAGGTGGCTCGGCGCGAGCAATCGTCGACGCCCTCGTCACGGCCGGGGCGGCCTCGGTCGTCGTGTTAGGTCGCAACGCTGAGACCGTGGCCGCGATCTGTGCGAAGTACGCGAACGTGACGGGGGAGAACGCCATCTATCGGCCGATCGACCTCCTCATCAATACGATTCCCGAGCCCTCCCGCACCCTTCAGGCCGACACGGTCGCCGGTGTGCGGGCCACGACGCACGTCGTGGACATCACCTACGACCCTCTGGAGTCAGGCTGGCTCGCGCAACACCGGGCGCTAGGGTGTCCCTCTATGAACGGTCTCGCGATGTTGGCCTACCAGGCCGCCCGTCAGATGCAGTGGTGGTGGGGCGCTCCCGTGGACGGGGCCTTTTTGCTGAAGGGGATTTCGTGAGCGACGCCCTTTCGTCAATCTCACTGCACCGTCGGGGCCGCGAGCGGCTCGACCTCCCGCTCTTCGTAGGCCTGGCCGCACTGGGGCTGCTCGGCGCTACGTTTATCTACTCCGCCACGCGCGAGCAGTTGCTCATCGCGGGCTTTAATCCCCACTACTACCTCGAACGGCAATTGGGTTTCGTCCTCGGCGGCATCGCCGTCATGTGGGCCCTGTCGATGATTGACTACCGTCGACTCGAGGTGCTGGCGACCCCCATTTACATCTGCTCAATTCTGGCCCTGGCCGGTGTCTTCGTCGCGGGGCAGAGCGCACTCGGCGCTCAGCGGTGGTACAACCTGGGTATCGTGCAGGTGCAGCCCAGTGAGTTCACCGTGCTGTCCATCATCCTCGCCGTTGCCACGTTCTGTGGTCGACGGAGCGAAGGTCTTAGGATGTACGACATCTGGCGACTACTGGTGATGGCGCTTATGCCGGTCGGGCTTATTGTTCTTCAGCCCGACCTCGGAACGTCAATCATCATTGTGCTGGTGGTGGCGGGCATGATGGTCATCGCCGGCGTCCCACCGAGGTTCATGACCTTTCTGGCCATCGCGGGCAGCATCGGTTTGGCCGGGGCCATCTTCTTTAACGTGCTCCAGAAGTACCAGGTCGACCGCTTCGTCTCCTTCCTCAACCAGAACTCGACGAATTCCAACATTCAATCCCTGCTGTATGAGGTGGCCAACGCCAAGGCCGCAATTGGCGCCGGCGGTCTCTCGGGGGCCGGCCTCTTCCACGGTATGCAGACGACGCTGGGCTACGTTCCCGAGCAGCGCACGGACTTCATCTTCACCGCCGTCGGCGAGCAGTTCGGCTTCATCGGATCGACGGCTCTCGTCTTGTTGCTGGCCTTCGTCGCCTGGCGCATCTGGAGTACGGGGCGCACCGCTCGCGACACTATGGGTCGGGTGCTGGCCGTCGGGGTCTTTATTTTCTTCTCCTTTAGCTGCTTCGAGAACATGGGAATGACGATGGGCATCATGCCGGTCACCGGCATTCCCTTGCCCCTCATTAGCTACGGCGGCTCGGCAGTTCTGGTGTTTTATATGGCCGGTGGACTGGTTCTTTCCGTCTCGCGGCGATCGGGGTCCTGATGAGCGATCAGCGCGAACCAGAGGGCGTGCCGCTTGACGTCACGACGGACTATCGCGTCGTGACCCTCGAGGGCGTCTCCTACGACCTGCTTCGCCCGTCGCCGACGTTGCAGTTCCGTGAGGCTGAGGGGGAGCGGACCTTCAGCATTCCCGTCGCCGTCCACGACGCCTCGGCGATTGCCCTGGCGATGACTGGCGCGGCCGGGGCTCGTCCGTCGAGCGCCGAGTTGCTCACCCTGGTGCTCGCCGAGCTCGGCGCGGACGTGATCGCCGTTCGCTTCGTTCGGTTCGAGGCCGGGGTGTTCTTCGCGGAGCTTGATCTGATGACGCCAAAGGGCCGTCGCGTTTTTGACTGTCGGCCGAGCGACGCCGTTGCGGTGGCCTTGCGCAATCACTCGAGCGCGCCGTTCCTCATCGACGAGGACGTGCTGGCTCGCGTAGCGGGCTAATCGAAGCGAAGAGCGAGAATTTCCCCGCCGCGCCGCTCCTGTGCGTTTTCGTCAGAAATGCGCAGGAGTAGTGCCACCACGATGTAGTTGGCGAAGAGCGACGAGCCACCGTAGGCGACGAAGGGCAACGTGATCCCGGTGAAGGGGAGGAGTCGCAAAATGCCCGCCATGATGAAGAAGGACTGCAGCCCCATCGTCAAGGTCAAACCGGTGGCGGCGAGGCGCACGAAGTCACTGTGGGCCCGCTGAGCAATCGCCAACCCCTCACCGACGAAGGCTGCGAAGAGGGCGAGGATCAAGATGACCCCCAGTAAGCCCAGCTCCTCACCGACGGCCGCGAAAATCATGTCCGAGGTGATGAAGGGGATATTGCCACTTTGACCGAGGCCGAGCCCGGTGCCGGTCACACCGCCCGCGGCGAGGGAGAACCAGCCGTCGATGAGTTGCGTCGTGTGCGAGAGGTTGTAGGAGGACCAGGGGTTCAGCCAGAGGCTGACGCGAGCGTGCACCTGGGGGAAGAACTGGTACGCCGCGGCGCCACCGACGGCGAACATGGCCACGGCCATGGCAATGTACGTCTTGAGACCAGTGGCGAGCCAGAGCATGGTAACGAACAGGGCGAAGAGCAGCATCGCGAAACCGATGTCGTTTTCGGCGCCCAGAATGGCAATGGAGAGTCCCCAGGCAATCAAGATGGGAAGCAGCACCCGGGGTGGGACGATCAAGCGATTACCAATGCGCTGGGTCGGCGTAGAGAGCAGCTCTCGATTGGCCGCAAAGTACGAGGCGAAGAAGAAGGCCATCAGAATCTTGGCAATCTCGACTGGCTGAAAACTAAAGGGGCCGACAACAACCCACAGCCGGGCGCCGTTGATATTGACGCCAAAGTGGGGAATGAGGGGAAGCAGGAGCAGTATGACGGCGCCAGTGAGGCTGATGTAGCGGTAGCGGTCCAGGTCTCGCGTGTGACGGACGATGAGCAGGGTGATGACGACCGCTAGTGCCGAAATACCGAACCACATTGCCTGAAGCGAGGCAAGCGGCGGGTTCCACCGAGAGATCTCGACGAAGCCGATTCCGTTGAGGAGCGCCGCCACGGGCAAGAGAATCTGGGAGGAGCGCGGCGCCAGGAAACGAACGGCGACGTGGAGGGCCAGCGAGATGGCCACCATGGCAGCGAAGAAGTAGCCAATGTGGGCCGGGATAACGCCCTGGGCGCCGAGCGAGGCAAGGATATAAAACCCACCAGTGAGGACCCAAACGGCCACAAGGAGCACCAACTCGGTACTACGACTTCGTGACGGTTTCGTGACAGAAGGACTAAGTGTGGAAACCAATGTTTTACCTTGTTCGCCTAGCCACGAAGCCAGAGTAGTCCTACCATAGAGGGAAAGAGTTACACCTGATGAGAAAGTATCTACTTCGTGACGTTTGACGTTCTATCCTTTGGTCCCGAGCGCTTCTCCAGTCGCGAGCTTTCCCGCTTAGAGTTCGGTGCCCGTCTGCTCGACCTCGCAGACGACCCGGCGATGCCGTTGCTGGAACGCTGCAAGTTCGTGGCGATTTTCGCCGACATGATTGACGAGTTCTTTCAGGTGCGCGTCGTGAGTCTCGAAGACAAGGTCGCCGCCGGCGTCCAGACGCCGTCGCTCGATGGCGTTCGCCCCAAGCAGCAATTGGCAGCGATCCGTGAGCGCGTGTTGTCGCTGGTGGAGCGTCAGGACCGGATTGTGCTCGACGTACTGCTGCCCACGCTCGCCAGTAACGGCATCGCGGTGGTTCCCTTCGCCTCGCTCGACAATGAAGCGCGCGAGAAGTTGACCAAGTACTTCGACCAGCATGTCTATCCCGTCCTCACGCCGTTGGCGGTGGACCCGGGACACCCGTTCCCGATGATTTCCAATCTGTCGTTGAACATCGCGGTGACGGTGCGCGACGAAGAGACCAACGAAGAGCGCAGCGCCCGCATTAAGGTGCCGAGCTCGCTGCCACGTTTCCTCGACGCCGGCAACGGCCAGCTCGTTCTTCTGGAGGAGCTCATCACGGCCAACCTGTCGCGCCTCTTCCCGGGCATGACGATTGGCCGCGCCGACCTCTTCCGCGTCACTCGAAACGCCGACTTGACCCTGGACGAGGACGAGGCCGACGACCTCCTGGTCGCCCTGGAGGTCGAACTTCGCCGCCGCCGCTTTGGCGAGGCACTGCGCGTCGAGATTCAAAGTGGCATGGCGCCGGAGTTCCTCGAACTGCTCATTGAACAGCTCGACATCGCCCGTTCCAACGTCTACATCACGGACGCCCCACTGGGACTGCACGACCTGTGGAGTCTCTACAAGATCGACCGTCCCGAACTCAAGGGCGAGGGTTGGTCACCATTGACGCCCAAGCGCCTGCTCAGCGGCGATCGCGTTGGCGACATTTTCGAGGCCATTCGCGAAGGTGACGTACTCCTTCACCACCCCTACGAGTCGTTCAGCGACTCGGTTGAGATGTTCATCGCCCAGGCGGCCGTTGATCCCCAGGTGGTAGGTATTAAGCAGACGCTGTACCGCACCTCGGGTGATTCACCAATTGTGGCCTCACTAATCCGCGCCGCCGAACTGGGGAAGCAGGTCGTGGCGTTAGTCGAGCTCAAGGCCCGATTCGACGAAGCGGCCAATATCTCGTGGGCGAAGGCGTTGGAAGACGCCGGTGTCCACGTGGTCTACGGCATCGTGGGTCTGAAGACGCACTGTAAGACGGCCCTGGTCGTCCGCAACGAGGGCGAGCTCACTCGTCGCTACGTCCACATTGCCAGCGGTAACTACAACTCCAAGACGGCTCGTAACTACGAGGACTTCGGTCTGTTGACCTGCGACCCCGTGATTACCCAGGACGTTGGCGAACTCTTCAACTTCTTGACGGGCTTCGCCAAGAACGGCAACTACCACAAGATTGTCGTGAGCCCCTACATGGTTCGTGACCGAATTGTTGAGCTCATTCGAACGCAGCGTGATCGAGGGTCCGAGGGTCGCATTCTGATTAAGGTCAACGGACTTACCGACCCCACGGTGATTGACGCCCTCTACGAGGCCTCGGCGGCCGGTGTTGAAGTACGACTCCTGGTTCGCACTCTGTGTTGTCTGCGACCGGGCGTTGCCGGACTGTCGGAGAACATCGCGATTCACTCGCTGGTCGGTGAGTTCCTCGAGCACTCGCGCACCTTCATCTTTGGCCGTCCGGGCGATGAGTCCTACGCCGTGTACATGGGCTCCGCCGACATGATGGAGCGCAACCTCGACCGCCGCGTCGAAGTAATTGTGCCGATTGAGAACGAAGCGATTCAGCAGGAGCTGCTCGACGCCTTCGAAATTACGTGGAGTGACGACGTCTTTACGTGGGTACTGGGCACCGACCGCCGCTGGCGTCGGGTGCAGTCGATCAACAACTTCGCCGCGCAGAGCGAATTTAAGCGGTTGGCGCTTCGGGAGTCTCGCTCGCGGTAGACACCGGTGCCCGACGAAACTGGAGGCTGGCGTACGAGAGGCCACCAATGGGAATTGGGATCCAGAAGTTGACCAAGCGATAGGACAGGACCGCGAGAATCGCCTGTGAGTGGGGCACGCCAAAGCCGACCAGCGTCGGAATGAGCACTCCCTCGACAACCCCGAGCCCGGCCGGCGTGACGGGAATGGCGGCGAGCACATTGGCGAGGCCGTAAGCCACCAGCAGGTCGACGGGTGAAATCACTGAGCCGAAGGCCCAGATAAAGACCCACAGGCAGGCCGCGTCAAGCAGCCAGTTGAGGCCCGCCCAGGTAAAGGCCGACCAGAGCGTCCGCCGCGACTGCATGAGCAGCGTGATGCGGTCAGCGACCTTGGTGAGGAGCTCGGTGACCTTGTCGGGATCGATGGCCGGCAGGCGACGGGCGGCGGCGCGCAGCCAGGTGTCGGCCCGCTTTTGACCACGGGTAATGAGCAAGATGGTGCCGAAAAACGCCAGCAGCAAGAAGACGCCAGCGAGGGCGGCGAAGCCGTAGCCGGGGCTAATGCCGTTCAATGGGATTGAAATAACCAGCGCGCACCAGAACATCAGGTTCAACACCACGGCCGAGCCGGCGCCCTGAGCCGCGAGTCCGAAGGCGTTGGTGTCCCTGGGAACGCCCAGCTCATTGAAGATGCGGTAGGCGAGGGCCCCCGACGGTGCGGCACCGCCCGGGACGACGTGACCAATGGCCAGGCCGGCCAGATTTACGCGCAGAACGTTGAAGCGCTTGGGTGAATAGGGGTAGAGCACAGCTCTGGTGAGTTCAACGTAGGCGTAAATGGCCGACATCTCAAGGGCCACGGCCAAGACGACAATGAGCGGATTAAGTGAGGCCAGCAGGTGCAGCGAGTGTCGGGCTGACGAGAACTGGGGGACGACAAGGTATTCGAGCACGAACACTAGGCAGCCGAGGCTCAAGATGATGCGAATCTCTCGCGGCATCGAGAATTTTCTGGCGGCGGAGGTGGACATAACCGTGCGGTTCCCATCACTTTCTGGGCGCAAGACGCCGTCGTCAACAGGGTAAGTCTACGCCACGTCGCTACAATTGACCGATGCCTTTCCTCGTGGTGCTGCCCACTTACAACGAAATCCTCAATATTGAGGCGATGTTGCGGGCCCTGCGCACGACGGTGCAGGAGGTCGACATTTTGGTCGTTGACGACGCGAGTCCCGACGGCACGGCGCGCAAGGCGGAGGAACTGGCTAATGAACTCGGCCAGATTTTCTTGTTGGAGCGTTCGAAGAAGGACGGTCTCGGGGGCGCCTACCGTGACGGCTTCACCTGGGGCCTGGAACGGGGCTACGACGGCTTCGTAGAGATTGACTGTGACTTCTCCCACGACCCGCAGGCGCTGCCCGCTCTTCTCGCGGCCTCGCAGGCGGCCGATGTTGTCATCGGTTCTCGTTACGTCCCGGGTGGACGAATTCCGCAATGGAAGTTGAGCCGTCGTCTGTTGTCGCGCGGCGGCAATCAATACGCGTCGCTGGCGCTTGGTTTGCGCGTTGCCGACTCGACCGCCGGTTACCGCGTCTACTCCAAGCGGGCACTCGAGAAAATCAACTACACCACGGTCACGGCTGATGGGTACGGCTTTCAAATCGAGATGACCTACCGCGCACGGCGCGGCCGAGCAACGATTGTTGAAGTGCCAATTTCCTTCACCGATCGAGAACTGGGTGAGTCAAAGATGAGTTCGGCCATCGTCGTCGAGGCCTTGATTCTCGTGACCAAATTGGCCGGTCGCCGCTTACTGCGTAAGTGAGTTAGAGGCGGTCGACCACGACGGCCGCCAGCACGCTCGCGAGCTTGTCGCGGGTCTCTTCTCGTTCGGCCACGGGGTCGGATTCGCTCACGATGCCGGCACCGGCCCAGGCCTCAAATGACGTCCCCTGCAAGAAGACGCCGCGAATGCCAATCCACCACTCGCCATCGCCATTCGCGTCCATCCAGCCAACGGGTCCGGCGTAGTGGCCGCGGTCGAGGCCTTCGAGTTGGCGCAGGAGCGGCAACGCCGTTTCCCTCGGCAGACCGCCCACAGCGGCTGTCGGGTGAATGTGGCTTAGGAGACACAGTGCACTGGGCGCCGCCGTGCGGGGCTCGCTCGCGTTTATCCAGGTGCCCAAGTGGGCAACGGTGCGAAGGGGGACGATCGAGGGCACCTCGGGTGCATCGACGGTCGCGTAAAACGAAGCGAGGGTGGCCGAGAGGTCGTGGACGAGCAGGCGATGCTCGTGCAGATTCTTGCCACTCCCGAGTAGCCACTTCTCGTAGTCGTCCGGCGCAACATTGGGCGGCAGCGCAATGGTGCCCGCGAGTGGGTGGCAACGCACCGCGTCACCGTCACGAGCGACGAGTAGCTCGGGTGAGGCGCCAACAAAACGTCGGCCGTCGGGCAGGGGCATCGCGTAGATCGCGCAACTGGGCTCGCGACGCCGGAGGCGGTGAGCAACGGCGGCCGGGTCAATGGGGTCATCGACTTTGCCGTGGACTGAACGCGCGAGGACAATCTTCGACATGTCACCACGACGAAGGTGGTCCACGGCGACGGCCACCGAGTGGGCGTACTCTTCGCCCGAGGGCTGCCGGGTGAGCGATGAGGCGAGCTGCGTCTCCTGGAAAGGAAGCGTCACGTCGTCGAGGATGTCAAAGAGACCGGGGGAGACGTCGGCGTAGGTGAGCCAGGCCCGTCCATCAGTCGTCTGGGTCACCGCGAGGGCGCACACGGCCAGTTCGGCCGGGCTGGTGCGATCGAAGGGAATGGAGGCAAAGGCCACCACGCCACTGCCGGCGGGACCCTCATCGCCACCGACGTCGTGTGACTGGAGCCACTCCTCGACGCCGTCGGTCTCGGCTAGGCCGGTGGCGAGGGCGAACGTGGTCACGACTGGACCGAGTCCGACCCGCAAGACGTCGGGGCTCTCAACGAGGTAGCCGCCACGGGCGCCGGCGGTGCGCAGGAGCTCGGGGGCAAGAGGGGCTATTGCCAGCCGCGTGAACTTCATTGGCCCTTCGTCCCCACCAGTTGTTGACTCAGGCCACCCATGACCGCCCGATGATTGACGGCCACGAAGCCGGCGTCATTGAGCATCGAGACCAGCTCCGGCGACGGCGGAAGGTAGGCCGTTGACTTTGGTAGGTACTGGTACGCCGCCCGATCACTCAGCAGGCCGCCCACGATGGGAACGACGGTGCGGAACCAGAAGCGGAAGCCGGCGCGCCAGAGTCCACTTTTGGGCTCGGCCACTTCGAGGATGGAGATGCGTCCCCCGGGGCGAACGACGCGCCCCATCTCTTTGAGGGTGGCGGCGAGTTCGGTGAAATTACGCAGGGCGTACCCGCAGGTGACGCCATCAAAACTGCCGTCGAGAAAGGGGAGGTGCACCGCGTCGGCTTGGACCCGTTCGGGCATCTCTCGACCATTGGCCAGCATGCCAAAGGAGAGGTCAGTTGCCACCGGCACGTACCGCTGACGGCGTAGCTCGCGGGTGAAGTCGCCGGTTCCAGCGGCCACATCAAGCACCCGACTCTCCACGGGGAGTCGAAGGTCGCTGACGCAGCGGCGACGCCAGCGTCGATCGAGGCCGAAGGTCATGATGCGGTTAACAAACTCGTATCGTCCGGCGATGGTGTCGAACATCGCGCGAACCTGGCGAGTCTTTTCCTCACCCTGGGGCAGGTCAATCATGAAAGTCCTTCGGCGTAGTAGCGATATACCCCTTGCGCCACGCACACGGGCTTCTCAGACGTCGAGGAGTGCACCGTGATGTCGAGGGTGATTTGAATTCCGCCCGGAATCTCTTCGTACGAGGCAAGAACAGCGTCGGCGTAAATCGAAGAACCAGCGAGAAGCGGGCTGGGGAAGCGCACGCGGTTGAGGCCATAGTTCAGGCGAAATCCCTGGTGGTCGGTGGTCAAAATTTCGTGGACGAGGGGTGCCACCAGTGAGAGTGTTAGATAGCCGTGGGCCACGGTGCTCTTAAAGGGGCTGTCCTTCGCGCGTTCGGGGTCGACGTGGATCCACTGGTGGTCGTCAGTAACATCCGCAAACGCAGAAATCATCGATTGAGTGACAGTTCGGTGACTGCTGGTACCGAGGGACTGACCGACGTACGCGGCAAGCTCAGTAACTCGGTTCACGTGGGTGGTCACAGCGAGAATCCTACCGTCGCCCTCACGATTTCGAACCCCGACAACCTAGAATTGCACCATGTCCGCGCACGCCCAAGATGAGCACCACCGCCAAATTTCTGATGGGTGGTTTCGTGCCGCCATTTTCGGCGTTAGTGACGGTCTCGTCACCAATACTTCCTTCATCCTCGGGTTCGCTGGCGCGACGCCCGGACACAGCGTTGTTCGCGTCGCCGGACTCGCGGCACTTATCGCCGGTGGCTTTTCAATGGGCTCGGGGGAGTACCTCTCGATGCAGGCCCAGAAGGAACTGCTCGACTACGAGATTGAGGTCGAGCGCAAGGCCATCGCCGACAACCCAGCCGGCGAACAGAAGGAACTATTCGAACTCTTCAAGAGTCGAGGCATCGACCCCGCCCTCGCGGATCGTCTCTCGACCGACCTGATGCGCGATCCCGACCTGGCACTGCGTACTCACGCTCGCGAGGAGTTGGGGGTCGACCCGTCGGCGACGGGAAATCCCTGGGGCGCGGCCATCTCGTCGCTCATCAGTTTCGCTATCGGCGCACTCATCCCACTTCTCCCGTGGCTCATTACGAGTGGCGGCAACGCCGTGTGGTGGTCAGTCGGGCTAGCTGGTGTGGCGTCAGCGGCAGTGGGCGGCGGCATCGGCTGGTTCTCGCGGCGCGGCATCGTTCGCTGGGCCGCTCGTCAGCTTGGCGTTACGGCCTTGGCCGCCCTCGTCACCTTCGGCGTTGGCCACCTCGTCGGAAGCCACTAAGCGCCAAAGTGCAGCAGCTGATCCTTGCGTTCCAGGGTGAAGCCGTAGGACTGGTACAGCGAGAGCGCGGGAGCGTTGTCTTCGTCGACGAAGAGGACGGCGCGACTAACGCCCTTGCGGCGTAGTGAGACGAGGCCCTGGTTGAGCATGATGCGACCGAGTCCGCGCCCTTGGTACGAAGGATTCACGCTCAACACGTAGATCTCACCGAAGCGTTCGGCGTAGAGCTCGTGCACTTTGGTCCAGCAGGATGCGGCGATGCTGTCGCCCTCGCACAGCAGCAGAAAGCCCGAGGGGTCGAACCAAGGCTCCGCGATCCGGGCATTGAGGTCTTCTAAACGCCAGGCCCCCTGTTCGGGGTGATCGGCGAAGGCGGCGTTATTTTGCTCGAGCCACGCGCAGGCGTCGCCCTCGGGATCAAACACCCGAACGTCCATGCCGCTCGGTAAGTCGAGGACCGGAACCGGCAGGGGCATGGACAACAGTTGCAAGGTGCGAACCACGTTGGTGTAGCGGCCATCGCTGTCGCGGGTCCACCAGTCAACCGAGGGGTGGAGGGCGAGCAGGTCGGTAAGGAGCTGTTCGTCGACGCCACCGCCGCACATTTCGATAGTGGGCTGATCGCTTCCCTGTAAGCAGGCGTACTGCACCAGGGCACCATTGTTGCGACGAAGCCAGTGTTCGGCCGGCCATCCGTGGACGACGGCGCGCCGGCGGGTCTCGTCGAGGGCCTCACGTCCGAGCTCGGACTCCATCTGGTTAATCAGATGGAGGACCTCGAGTCGTTGGGACGCAGTAAGCGTCAGTGTCGATTCCCAGGTGGCGCTCACGCAGTGACCTTAGTGGCTGGCTTACACTCGGCGAGCCACGCGCTGCAGACGACGTAGCAATGTGCCGATGGCTCGTTCGGCCGCGACGAGTTCGGTGTAGACGTCACCTTCCATGGCCGGGCCCTCGGTTTCGACGAGGGTCGTGATGCGCTGCGATATCTCGCTCAATGTCGACGTAATGGTGTTGAGTTCAGTTGAGGTCGACATGGGGGCTCCGGGCTGGACAGACGTGTGACCCATTACTGTAATGGTCGATGAGCGACGCCCCTGAACCTCGAACCAACGTTTCACCCCAGTGGGTGGCGCTTCGACTCCGCGGTGGCGACGCGTTGTCGTTCCTCCAGGGTCAAGTCACTTGTGACGTAGTGGGTGACCAGGGCTACGGTGCGCTGCTGGCGCCGAGTAGTGAAGTGCTCACCGACTTCTGGTGGCACCGGATCGAGGATGGCGTTGAACTGGTCCTACGCGCGGAGTGCGGCGAGGTGGCACTAGCCCGGCTTCGCCGTTTCGCGTTGCGTGTCGACGTAGCATTTGAACTCGAGTCTCGCGACGAAGGACCCTACGCCAGCCCTGAGGAGCAGGTGCGACGGGGCCTACCGGGCCCGGCCGAGTTCGCGGCCTCGTTGTCGCCCCGATCTTTTGGTGACGCCTTCGTTGATGCAACGGTGTCGTTCACCAAGGGGTGCTACACCGGCCAGGAACTGGTGGCACGGCTGGACGCTCGAAACGCCAATGTGCCCTTCCACGTGGTTAGCTTTCGTGCTCCCGCGGGCGCAGATCTGTCCGTTGTGGGACGTGGTCCCGAGGGCGGCCCGCAAGGGGTGACAACCTCAGTTGCAGAAAATGAAGCGATCGTGGGACTCGCCGTCATCCATCGTTCATTGACGACAGAGGCAGCACTTGAGCAGGGCGTGACAATCACGCCCCTTCGTTACTTGGTCGACGCGTCGTAACGGCGGAAAATAACGCTGCCGTTGTGGCCGCCAAAGCCGAAGCTGTTGGAGAGCACAACATCGACCTCCGCCGCTCGTGGGGCTCCGAGGACGATGTCCAAGTCAATGGCCGGGTCCACGTTCGTCGTACCAGCGGTTGGGGGAATGACCTGCTTCAGCAAGGTCATCACCGAGACCACGCCTTCCAGGGCACCAGCGGCACCCAGCGAGTGTCCTAGGTGGCCCTTCACTGACGTGACGAGTGGTCGGTGCTCACCAAAGACGTGACGGCAGGCAATAGCCTCAGCCAAGTCGTTGAGCGGGGTAGACGTGCCGTGCGCGTTGATGTGCGACACCTCCGCCGGTGAGATGTCGGCGTCGGCCAGTGCGGTCTCCATGCAACGGATGGCACCGTTACCCTGCGGGTCTGGTGCGGTGATGTGGTACGAGTCAGCAGTGGACGCGGCACCAATCACTTCAGCCAAAATCGTCGCGCCTCGGGCGTGGGCGTGGTCCCAGTCTTCAAGCACCAAGACACCGGCACCTTCGCCCATGAC
>Ga0007804_1000260_pt1 | contig 20453 bp, 30 predicted proteins | sample CryBogCBE25Aug07_FD_60367 | JGI IMG/M metagenome (GOLD analysis project Ga0007804, IMG submission 60367) | Freshwater microbial communities from Crystal Bog, Wisconsin, USA - CBE25Aug07 | ecosystem: Environmental > Aquatic > Freshwater > Lake | place: Crystal Bog, Wisconsin, USA | collected... | reverse complement strand
AAATGGAACTCATCATTTACTGGGCGGCAAAATTCAACATGACCGAGTAAAAAACGGAACTCATCATTTATTAGGTGGAGAAATTCAAACAAATACTCAATTAAAATTATTATCGGAAGGCAAACATATATCTCAACAAATGATAAAATGTTGTCATTGTGATAAAACTTTTAATAAAGGAAATTTTCTTCGGTGGCACGGAGATAACTGTAAACTTAAGTAATTTTATTACCTGTCCAATACTCAAATAATTTAAAACTAGCTAGATTTTTTGCTTTTGCTTCCACCATAATGTCTGCCCAATCCCAATGAGTTTTAGCCCAATCATTTACCGCATCTGACCACATGTAATCACTATGTGCCCTAAGTTTTTGTTTGTTATGTCCTGCATTGATCAACGAACCATGATCGGGTAAGGTGGTAGCTGAATGACCTGTGAGTACATCTTCGCGGCTAACACTGTAATGCAAAGTAGGGCGCACACCACGCCAGCTATCAATAACACGTTGTACGTTTTCATCATTAGGTTGAATGTATGCTCCTTCACGTACCCAATTATGGTGAATGTCCATGACCGTAGGTACGAGGTCAGATAGTGATAAGCAGTCAAGTAGTCCATGTGTGTATTCTTCATTCTCTAGTGTAAGTGTGTTGCGGGCTTCTGTTGACAACCGATAATAAACATCACGAATGCCCTGTGGACCTTTACGACCACTGATGTGTACATTAACTTTGAAGTCTTGAAATGTCTTGCCATAGCCCATCCAACGAACCATGTCACAATGATATTCAAATTCTTCTATACTCTTATTTACTACTTCTTCACGGTCGCTTGCTAAAACTACAAATTGATCCGGGTGAAATGAAAGACGAACATCATTAGCCCGTGCAGTTTCACCGATGGGTGCGAACCAGTGTGCTAGCTTGTTTTGAACGTCAGTATCTTGCCAGAAACCTTTCCAGTCATCGTGTGTATAGAAACTGAGCATATCGCTAGTAAGACGAACCATGCGTAGTTCAGGTGGTAATGTTGCTACCTTCTTAACTAGATTGTGAGTATTTAGAATGTTGCGTTTAGCGACCTCAATAACTTTTTCTTCTGCTACATTACGACTTTGACGGTTAGCCCAAGCCATAGTAGTACCACCTGTGTTCAAACCTTCAACACTAGCGATCTCACCCTTCTGATTAATCTCTGCCCATTTGCAAGCAAAGCCGATACGTTTGATAGATTGATTTGTCAAGATAAAAGCCCAAAGTGATAAATAAGATATGTATTGTAGCATTCCTACGCAATAAAGTCAACTATTTACGGATACCACTATGAGAATTAACGAATTTATAACCGAATCCAGCAAAATCTGCCCACAATGTGGCATGAAAGGCTGCACTTGTGAGCCTGGTAAATGCAAGTGCAAACCAAAACCAGGTTACCCAAAAAAGATTGATGAAGCAGCAAATATGGCACAACAAGCTGCTATCGCTATCAACATGAAAAAGCATCATCAGAAACCTAAGAATGAAGGTGTGGCGGAAGGCTCGGTTGAAGAACCAACACGTTACGAGGTTGAAATTGTAAGAGATATACATGGCGATCCAATTGGTGAAATATATTTGGATGATCACGGATGGGCATATCACCACTATAAAAAAGATTATGGTGAAAGTGGATTTGACTCAGAAGAAGATGCATTTGATGAATTAGAGGATGCTGAAGATGAGTATCAACAAGGCTTGGCGGAAGGCGAGAACTGGTCAAAACACAATCACAAACGTGTTGGTGGCATGAGTACTAAGTCAGTAAAGAGCTATCGCCGTAGTCATCCTGGCAGTAAGATTCAAACAGCAGTAACAACTAAGCCTAGTAAGTTAAAGAAGGGTAGCAAGAGTGCAAAACGCCGTGCTAGCTTCTGCGCTAGAATGCGCGGTATGAAGAAACATCGCACCAGTGCTAAAACAGCACACGATCCAAACAGCAATATAAATAAGAGTCTACGTAGATGGCATTGCGAATCAGTAGAAGAATTACACGAATTAGTAATGTTAGCTGAACAATTTATTAGGAACAACAAGAAATGAACTTCAAAGAATTATTAGAAGGCGCAGAGCCAAAGATGCCAGGAGCCCCTAGTGGCATAAAGATTATGACGCCTCAGCAATTCGTTGCTAAAAGCGGAGACATGCCCGGTGAAGAAGTTGATGAGGGCATGGATCACGACAATCGAAAAAGATTAGATGACCTAATCAGTCAATATAGAGATTCTATTGATCCATCTGATTACGGGTACGGGATTGATGATCATTACGATTCTGATGAACTTTTAGATCAGATACGTCAAGAATTTGGTGACAACATTGCCAATAAGGTAGAAGCCGGGTCAGATAAGATGCATTTTCCACGTCAAGGTCACTCTCAAGCGTATGATAGATTAAGTCAAAAAGAACCAGTCAGTAGAATTACCAAAGCTGGTAAGATGTTTAAGCAAGATAGTGATTTCAGAAAAAATAACATTGCTGCTAAATTCAGAGTGAATGGTAAGAAAGGATCACTTCCACTACCAGAAGATCAAGAACACTTAAATAGAATTCGCAAACTGTCCGGTCTATCTGAAGCAACTGAACTACCAGCACAAAGTCGTGAGATGGGTAGTCAAGAGTTTCAAGACTATATGAAGCGTATTGTTGGTACACCTGATGTAGACAAAGCTGGTAATGTAAAAGTAGATAAAAAGGGTAACGAAAAGTATGTGACTGGCAAGACCAAAGGCGATAAGTATAAGATGCCTTATATACATCGTAGTAGTGTTATCACTTACATGAGTCCTGATGGTAAGACATTTGATGAGGATGCAGTTAAGAAAACATTAGCAATACGTCCTAAGTCATTACTAAAGCAAAATGAAAAGATGAAGCATAGCAACGGTGAGTTTGAACAATTCTTCAACGTTGGCTTTGCAGCATTAACTGGTCTAGCGTTAGATGAACAAACAAACAATCTTATCATTGTAAATACTTGCCCAGGTGCAGGTAGTTGTAAAGTAGATTGTTTCGCCATGAAGGGTGGCAAGATTCAATTCCAAGGCCCATGGCAAAGCGATGGTCGTATCTTGACATATCTATTGAATGATCCTACTGGATTCTTTAATCAGTTAAGCGCAGAGATTACCGCAGAATCAAATGCTGGTAAGAAGGGTGATAAGAAATTCCCTAATGGTTGGCAGACAACAGTTCGTTGGCATGATGCTGGCGACTTCTTTAGTCCAGAATACTTAGACATGGCATTAAAGATGGCTGCTGCTCATCCAGATGTTAAGTTCTATGCTTATACTAAGATGGCTGGTGCAGCATTAGCTAAGAAGCCAGACAACTTCATTATCAATTGGAGTGAAGGTGCTAATACTGAACAAGAGAAACAAATCAAAGCTCAAGACCCAAGTTTAGAGAAAACAAAGAACAGTCGTATCGTTCCAGAGAAACTATTCTATGACTTACTAGCTAAGGACGAGAAGGGTAACTTGAAAAAGACAGCAGGTGGTGCATGGCAACCTTCTAGCCCTGAAGCTCTTGCTGAAATGAAACAACGTATTGCTAAGGCTTATGGAATCAGTGCGTCAAGTATTCTTAGTTATGATGAATACATGGCTAAACGCAAATCTATTCCAGCTGGTATGAAGTACAATGTTATAGTGGCACCGGGTGAAGGCGACATAAGTGCCAACGATCCTGGTGTATTAAGTACATTGTTGCTAAGACATTAAAGGTATACTATGATTTATAATTTGGCTGAAACTCCAAATTTAGATAATACAACTGAACATTGTTTCAATACAGTGGGTGATTTAGAATTATTACATTCTCCAATAAAATCACCCACTCAGCTTACACCCGATGTTTCTAAAATCATTGAAGCGATTAAGCCTGCTGTAGAAAAAGCAAAACATGCACAGTCTATCGTTGATAGAGAATTTTCACATGAAGAATTATTAAAAACAGAGTATGGTCAGATAGTATTTTCTGAGGGTAATCAACGAATAAGAATGCACCCTCGAACTACAAAGAGTTTAACTGGTTATATATTTGTACATGAAATTGACGATGAATATGGTATATATGATATGTATGCTGATATTCTCAAGATTCCGAAAGAATCTATCTATGAATATGAAACAAATAGACTAGAATTAGTACACATGAAACCTTATACTACATTGCCGTATCACATACACGGTGTAGCAGAGCATGGTTTTAATATAGATCCAGTAGAATTATTGTTACCTGTTTCAGGTACTTCTACTTTTTGGTTTAGTACTCATCCAGAAAGTGAGTATCAATCAAAATATTCTTATGTTATGCAAGATAGAATAACTGCATTTAATCCAAGATTATTGCACACGGGAACTGCATTAACTGAAGATAGTTATTTGCTTGCAATAACTCCCGTGTGTAGCTTTCAACATATAATAAACTCAACTAGTTTTGAGTAATTCTTCCAAAGAGTATAACTCTTTCATGTAGGGTGACACGTTCTCTAATACAGAGACCTCAATATCACCCTTTCTTCTTGGGCCTTTTATGACAGTAAAATCAATGTCATTGACTTTCTGAAACAAATTAACAATTTCGTTGACACTATAACCCACACCATGACCCAAGCATTCTATTTGATTGCTTGGCTTCTCAATAGCACTACGCAATGCATCACAAATCTCGTTAACGTGAACATAATCACGTATACAAGTTCCGTCACTTGTACGTTCATAGTCAGTACCAAAGATAGTAAACTCTCCCGTCTCTTTAGCTTTCAATAGATTGTACATTAGTCCGTCTGGATTAGTTGGGGCAAAGCCATCACTACCGATTACGTTATAGAATCTAAATGTAGTATAGGGTGTAGGCTTATGAGCAGTATAGTATTCACGCACAACATCTTCCGCTGCACGTTTACTGATACCATAGGCACTTTCGCAATCTTGTGCTGCTCCTGTGCTAGCAAAGATAAAGTTCTTTGTCTTTACTTTATTAATAACATTCATTGTGCCATTCAAGTTAGTGATGTAATATTGAATAGGCATCTTTTCACTTTCGCCCACATTGACTAGTGCAGCTAAATGAATCACGCAATCGAATTCTGTTGATATATCAATTAGTTTACGAATGTCAACTTGATAGAATTCACGTAGACCATCTGCTTGCGGTACATTGATATCTAGCCCGTGTACTTCATAATCATTTGATAGCATCTTGATTAGATGACTACCGATGTAGCCTGAACAACCTGTAATTAAAACTTTTTTCATTATAATCCTTCAAATAAAGCTAGCCCAATTTCTTCTTCTACTGGTTTGAATAACGGGTCTTTACTCAAGTAGGTGTTGTCATCAGTATAGACAACATTTATAAACTTATATCGGTTGCTCAATACACTTTCAAAATCCTCACGTGCCAAATGACTACGTTCCAAATCTTTAATATATTGTGCATATTGTACCGTTTCACTCTCATTAATTTTTGCAGCACTTGTATTACTACGCTTACCTACAAAATCATTTAAGAATTTAACCCAACCTCTTACTACCTGGTCATCTAGTGACACAACATAATCTAATGCTTCGGTTGATTGCTCAGTAGAATATAGTTCTGCTATAGTTTTTCCAGCATCTTTGATACCAACTTTAGTGAAGTATTTCTCATTGAAATTATCTGACCAGTCTTGATTGTCTAGTACTACGCATGGCATATGACCTAGACATTCTAAGAATGCAAAAGGATAGTTTTCACGCAAACTTGGCATAAAGAATAGTTGTGATCCTTTAATGAAATCTACTTTCTCTTTCCCGGTGATACCTGCACGAATTTCATAGTCAGTGATGCCGGCTTCACCAAATGCTTTTTCAAATTTCTTTTTACCGTTTTCGTTTGTCATTACTTTACAGGGCAACTGACATTCTTTCATTGCACGAATATATGCTTCTGGATTCTTGCCTTCTTCCCATCGACCTATAAACAACACGCCCTTACGCTTGTCGTAGTTAGGAGTCAATAACTCTCGTTCACTCATTGGCATGCGTAATAGATGACAATTAGTTGCACCGTGCTTTGTTAGTTCATTGATATTCTTTTGACTCTGTGTTCCAATGATGATATCAGTAAACTCCATATGCTTGTTATAGAAGTTGTGATAACTAGACAAAAATACATCACTACCTTGACTTTCACGGAAAATCATACTATGCAAGTGTGTATAGAACACAACCGGGATATATTGATTGATTGTCATTGCATATGCAGCAGTCATTGCTTCCTGCGTATTGCATACTACCATATCATATAAGTTTTCTTCAAATGCTTCTAGTAATGCTTTGCGAAAATTGATAATCTTCTCAAAGTTAATAGTATCACTGAATGCGAAAGTAGCAGTATGGTCTGAATACTTCAACGGTTCTAAGGGAGATATAATATTTGCACCCGCATCTTCAATGACTTTACCAAAAGTACCAGTCGGTGCTTTGTCTAAAATGATATCTACTTTCCAACCAATACGACCGCACATTTCTGTGAAACTTTTACAGAATGACCCAATGCCACCGTGAGGAATAAAGTGCTGATCACTAATTAAAAATGCTATTCGTTTATCGTATGTTTTCATTTTGTTTCATCTACTGTTGGTACGTCTATCCAGGTTGACCAACCTATTGTTTTGATAGGTCTACCCGTTGAAGTAAACATATCATAATTGCTATTTTCTATTTGGTGTCTATATTGTAAAACCTTTTCAGGACCATCCCAACCAGGACGTATTACCCAACGCATTTCATAATTCATAATAAATCTTTCAATACTGCTACTAAATATTCATCTTTATCGTACCAGCGAATTTCATAAGCTGGGCTACCAGGACCTGACCACATAGCAGTAATACAATATGCTTTCTCTAACCACATTGTACGCCCTGTTAGGTAACATTGTCTAGGTATAAGGGTAAACTTTAATTGTCTACCTATGACACGATCTTTGAAGGGGTCGTATGCAGTTACATCATCCATTGGCATCAAGTACCCCATTCATTTTTGAACAACGGCACTTGTAGTCTATCGCTATAACGCCATCCTCTGTTCATTGCTTCAATCGCAACGTTCTTAGCATTCAGTGAATATAAACTCTCAACACCACCGCAAGGCATCAAGTAGACATGACCTCTAAAGCCATGATTACGATATTGCCCGACAGCCTTTTCTGCTTCTAATACATCTTCACTAGTTGCTACTACAAATTTAAGATAAGCATGTCCTACTTGACTGTATTCATATACAACTTCGGGACATATTGCATCTTCCCACTTCTCACCACTGATACTAAGTTTAGGACTGATGCTGAATGTAACACAACCGCTTGAACGACTGATAGCCCATTGACGCAAAAAGATTTTAAGTTCTTGTGTCAATGGTTGTGTACCATTCGTTTCAAAAGTGATCTCTTGTAATCCACGCATACAAACGTGCGACAATAGTTCTGGATAACTACGCTGCCAACCTAGTAACGGTTCACCACCCGTGATAACAAGGTGCTCATCACACCAACGCTTGTTAGGCAGCATAGACATAATGCTACTAACAATAGAATCGGTACTGAGCACAGGACTAAGATGTTTGAAACGAGGGTCCCAAGATGCATAACTATCGCATCCTGTACTGACGAGCGGTAAGGATTTATAGTCTGTATAATCTTCCGCTTTAATTGCGATAACATCTCTCTCATTGCTCAGTTCTCCCTTTGGCATACCGAAGCCACCGCATGTGAAATTACATCCATATGTTCTTAAGAACACAGAGGGGACACCCATGTATCGACCCTCACCTTGAATACTATAGAACAACTCACTAATTTTTAATTTACTCATTATTGGAACTCGTTATCTTCTCTACGACCTTGACGACCTGCCATGTTGTTATCTGTTTCACGTACTTCGACTCTAGTACACCAAACACGTTCAGCTTCTGCACTACCACAGCTTGGTAAGAAGATTGTGTTTACATATTCATACAAGAAGTCAGCAAGACCTTCACACCCAGTCTTTTCAACTTCTGTAATCTTTGCTAGTTTAAGTCTACCCAATTCAAGTAAGTGTTCACGCATTGGGTCATCTTGTGCGACTAGTAATGTATGATCAAACCAATCTTCTAATAGACCTTTGAGTGGCTTTAGTCCACCAAAGTCAGTTACCCAGTTTCGTGCGTCTAATGTGTCAGCTTCAAATTCAAAGTGAAACGACATTGCGTATCCATGAATTAGATTACAATGACTATCTGCACGCCATTGACGATAAGCTACTGGACCTATCTGATTGTACGTTTTTGTACTGAAATATTTCTTTGCCATGTTGTTCTCCTATGTTAATTATAGCATAGGCAGCAGAATTTGTAAAGCGGGATGATGACCGAAGACCGCTATAGTATTTACCTTTTTTCAAAAACAAGACGAATATTACCGTTTAGATATTCGTCTTTAGTACTTATGTCTATATCCACAATTAAATATTCACATGGTATTTTTCCTACCACTGACCTGATATATTGATCATACTGTTCATTTGTGGGAATAGTAGTACCAAATAAATTTATATTTTCTTCACTTGACGTTTTTTCAATCATTCTTGCCAAATTCAATGATAAGAACCCTCTACCATTTGTTTTAATCATTGATACAAAATCATTGATACTTTTTTCCAAATTCACTAATGAACCATAATGTAGTGAGCATATTGAAAATGCTGATTCAAAACATTCTTTATGCGTGGTTACGTAATATTCATTTACGAATGCTTGTTTATCTGCATATTTTGCCCTAAAATCAACACCAATAATGTTCGTGATATATTTTTTAAATATATTCCATCCGCACCCAATATCGTGTATTTCTTTAGGATTTGTTTCTACTAGCTTATTCAAATAATAAAAAGGTGCTAAAGTGAAAATTCTTTCCCCTCTTAGTTGTCTAGGAGTAAGACTAGGAACTTCACCTACATTTTTGTCCCACAAAACTATATCAAAGTCAGACAATATTTGTTGATATAGTGTAGAATTCTGAAACTCAGCTTGGAATCTAACTTGATCGTATTCGTTTAAATTATTCATTGAGGATGTTTATTCTGTATTAAATGAAATCCAATAAACTCAGCCCATTTCTCAGCATCTTGTTCGGTTACACGAAAGTCATATGATTTCGGTTCAATGAATGCTTTGTTAGTGTCAGCATAACGACCTTCACGTATAGTATCAACCCAGATAGTCCAATCAGCACTATAGTTGTCACGCATTTCAACTAATGGTGCAACAAAGTCAGCAATGACAAAATCAGTAGTTGCTTCCTCTGCAAGTATTTTCATTCTAATACTTTGACGAATGCGACCTGCTGTACTAAAGTCCCAATCATCATATTTCTTTCGTATTTCATCAGCGTTTAACCAGGTGACAGTTCTTCCTTCTTCCCAAAGTTTATTGCGAATAGCTTCGGCTAATGTAGTTTTACCTGCACCAGGTAGTCCCATGATTAATATACGCTGTGCCATTTTATTGTTCTTTAGTTTGTTCTGCTTCTGCTACACGTTTACGCAAACTGCTACTACTGAAACTATGATCACGCCCGTTGAATACCAATTCAATCTTGCGTTTCTCACAGATTGCACGACCAGTAAAGTCTTTCTCCATGTACTCAACACCTAGTATACGCACATCAACAGGCAATGTCAATAGTATATCTTCCAAATCTTTTTCTGTATTGTATACGACTATTTCATCTACAAAACGTACCGCACTCAAACTAATCTGCCTTTCAACAATACTTTGAATGGGTGCATTCTTTTCAGCCCTATCCCATTGTGCGTTATTCTGTAATCCAGCAATGAGGTAATCGCAATGATTCTTAGCTTCACTAAGCATTGCGATATGTCCTGCGTGTAATATATCAAATTGCGAGAATACGATACCTATCTTTAATCCCTGTAATTTTAATTCTTTGATTCTATTGAAAATCATACTAGTTCCTCTACGATTCCCAATCCTTCTGCTAAGATGAGCAACATGCCACCTGCATATACAAAACTATAGCAAAATGAAACTCCAGCTAATATGCGTAACATACTCTTGGCGAGGCTAACATAAAAATGTCCGAGGCTTGTGTCTTTTGGTTGTATGTTCATTCTTCAACTCCGATACTTTTACATTTATGAAAGGGCATAACTCGACCTAGCCAACCAATTAGTTCTCCGCATCGCTGGCAACAATATGATGGATGCTTGCTCATTCTTCAACTCCAAAATGTTGCCGCATATACCAGCCAACCGATATATCGGGCTCGTATTCACTACAACCTTGTTCTTTTAACTCACCTATCCGAGCACATTCCCAAACAATCAACTCGGCAAATTTTACTAGTTGTGTAGTATTAACATCTGGATAGTGACTACCACCTGCTTGTAGTGCAAGTTCTTTAATTTTTTCGTTCATTGTTTACCGCAATTGCAATTGCGTCCTTGATTACAGTCACCAGTGCAGGCTGATGTACTATTCCATTCTTTCTTTGCTTGTGCCCAAACTAGTTTAGGATGAAAGATCATCCAAACAAAAATGAACAATGGTGCAAAGAACATATAGATAGACTTACGCCATAATGGAATAGATTTCATTATCGTCCCCGTGCTAGTTGATAGAACTCTGCTCGTGCTGCGGCATCAGTTTTGAATCCGCCACCTAGTTTGCTAGTGACAGTACTACTGCCAGTATCTTCTACACCTCGGGCTGCAACACAGTAATGTTTTGCGTCAATCATAACCGCAACATCTTCTGTTTCTAAAATGAACTGTAATGCGTGAAAGATTTGTTCAGTCAATCGTTCTTGAATTTGTGGACGCTTGCTAAAGTATTCTACGATACGATTGATTTTACTCAATCCTAGAACCTTTTGATTGGGAACATATGCGACAGTAGCAAGACCGTCAATGACAACAAAGTGATGTTCACAATTACTTTGTACATTGATATTTCGTTCGCATACCATTTCGTTATACTTCATCTTATTGTCAACTGCTGTACATTTAGGGAATGCTTCATAATCAAGACCCCAGAAGATTTCGGTGACATACATCTTAGCTACACGCTTTGGTGTATCCATAAGACTATCGTCTGATAAGTCAAGACCCATGATACGCATAATATGTGCAAAGTGCGCTTCAATGTGGTCTATCTTTTCTTTACGGTCGTAGTTGTTTGGAACAGTAGGAGTTTCAACTCCCATCTTAACTAGATGTTCGTGTACTTTTTGACCCAACTCAGGGTCTGCTTTTGTTTTGTTATATGACATGATAACCTTCCTTTGTGATGGTTTGTTTTTGAAATGTAAGCTACCGTTGTGTAACTTACAATATTATTTATCAATCTAATCGTATATCTGATTTTATATCTAATAATTGTTTGAGCATAACATATTGGTCAAATAGGTTACTCAATTCTGTTTCATCATCAGTCAACCAATCAATAGCTGCTTGGCTTCTTAACTCAATCAATTGTTGTTCATTTAAGGCAGGATATTTAGGTTTCGCTAACGATTCCCAAACATCCTGTAGTGTTTCCACTTTATGCCTTAGCTTCTTTACGTGCGTTCTTAGTCTCGGTAATTTCGTTACGGCGAGCCTTAACTGCTTTAGCTAGTTCACCCAATGCTTTACGGGCACGGGTTCCTGCAGCACTGTTACCTGCTTCGAACTTATTATGTTCGATTTCGTATGCTGCCAATTGTGTTTTGATATCTTCATGTGCGCTCATTGTTTTTCCTTTATAATTTTGCGTTTTGTTTTTGCTACGGATTTGAGTGCTAATCGCACTTCTTTTAATAATGCTTTGTCGTCCCATTTTAGCAATGTTTTGCCATCAGGGAAAGTAGTTACGGTCAAATGCGTACCTTTAACTACTGTTGGGTCGTGGGATTCTGTTTTCTTTTTGCGAGTTGCCATAATACTTATTCTTCAATCTTAGTGATTTCCAAATCACAATCAATGATCATTTCGCATTCGTCTTGAGTCCAGCCATGTTCTTCTAGGTCAAGCCAACTGTTACCTTCTTCAAAGAATTCTTCGAGCCATTCTTGTGTTTCTTCATCACAATCATCCGAGTCAACTTCTTCCCAGCAACCGTCACTAGTTTCTACTAGTTCACTATCATATCCACAGTCGTACATATCTACGCCTGATTCAATGTTAGGAGGATTGTCGTCCTCAGTTTCTACTGTGAATTCGCCCCAGCGCCAGCCAGTTTCAACCATGACCTTGTTACCATCTTTAGTAAGATAGTTACGTTCAAGTATTGATTTCTTGAATGTTGGTTTTACACTCCATGTTGCCATTTTATTCTCCTATTGTTAGTAAGTCGTTAATGTTCTCTGCGATACTCAATGCCCACTCATAGTTGTTATTCCATGCTTCGTCAAATTCAGGTGTACCTTGATCAGCATCAATGAACCCTTCAATCGCATAGGCAAAGCGTGTAGCAAAGTTTTCTTCATGCAAGTGTGTACTATCTTCTTCATCGTACACATCTTCCATGGTCATGATTTCACGAATCATGTCAACATTGCTACTGCCGTCGATACATTCTTCAATTTCTTCGTCTGTTAAGTCAGATGGACTTCTAAGTAATGCCATTTTAGTATTTGCTTTCTCTAGTATGTTTACGATAATCAGTAGTCATGCGTAGCATAGACTCGCCCTTGCCTTCAAGTATATCACAGATTCTGTCAATAGTACTATCATTACGGTCACTGATCTTACCCATGTTTGGATGTTGCTCAATCAATAGATTTAATAATTTTTTCAATGCATCTTCTATACTCCAAGGAACATAAAGTCGGGTATGATCATTTGCAAAAGATTCAGGAAAAGAACGATAAGCAGGGTATAAAACATTACATCCCAAAGCATCAGCTTCCGATACTGTGTTGGAAACCCAGTCTTGTAAAGCGCAATTAAAAACAACACGACTATCGTTAACAATATTATAGTAATCATTTTTCTCTAGGTTCTCGTAGATTTTTAGTTTACCTTCTGCTACCAATCTAGCAGTCTGTGCTGAATAACTATCGTTGTTTGACTTCAAGTATCCGCCACTACATACTGCAAACTCCACATGGTCTAGCTTGGGATGACGAGTGTACCATGCTTCAATCAAGTCCATGTAGAAGTCGGGCTGTTTCTCTTGATCCCAACGTGCAGAAAACACTACACGTGGTTTGCGATCATGAAACGGCTTAATACTTGCGACACGACTTTGTACCTCACTCTTGCCGAATGCTAACCCACTGATATTGTAGATCGGTGCTTCCCAACCTGCAATCTTCATGTGTGCTACCATTTCTTCATTAGTAGCAAGTACACCGTCTACAAACGAGTCAAGCATTTTTTCATAATGACCCATCCACTTAGACATGCCCCATACATGAACAAAATCATCAGGATCAATGGACTGAGCAAGACAGCGAACATAAATCCTAGGCCGTGAAGCTGGGTCGATCTGGTGAAGAATATAGGGTAGAGACTCAATGCCTGGTTGAAACATATCTTCAAAGTAAACAACATCTTCACTTGTTACTTCTCCTGCCTTCATCATACGAATTAGATTCATCAATTGACTCATACCGAAGTATGTGCGACCATGTGCATCTAGTACTTGACCCGTAACAATAGCTTGGTCATTACCTAGTGTTTCACCTGGCACTACAACATAGTTGATACCTCTACGATCAAACACACTAGTATTCCACTCTTGCAATTGCAGAGTGTACCTTGCTTTGTAGGGTTCAAGACCCATATAATACAGTTTACGCATTATGGACGAGCATTTTCCTGCCATTGATCACGAGCAACTTTACCAGTTGCGAATTTTGTATACTGACGGTATACATAACTCCGTTGATCATAGAGTTCTGCCTCATTGTACTTGTAACCAAAATCCACACAGAATTCTAGATAATTCTCTAGGTCCTGAAAAATTTGTTGAACACGTGGGTTTGATTGAAAAGTTTGTTTTGCCATTTTATTTCCTTAGATAGCGATTGATTGATAATTTTTATGTGTATTGTAAACGATTGCAGCGCCGTTTTCATTATCTTCGGAGACTCTGATAACGACATTGCGATCTGGATATCGAGTTGCAATGACCTCATAAAGATCATCACTAATCATTTCACAACTTTTGTAATCCAACGCAAGAATGTTTTGAGAATATTGATTCTCTAACCATCGCTTGAATTGAATAAACTCGATATCACGGTCGTTGTGAAACACTTCAATCGTCACTTCAAAATGAAAGATGTGACGATGCGGAGTTGCTAGAAAGCTAACATCATACTCATCACCTGTTGCAAGTAATGGGTCTGTTGCTGCCGCGGGATATTTATGAATACCCTCTTTTTGAAAACGCACAAAGATTGTACGCATTGCATATTGTTTAACACGTTGACGCTTTTCGGCGTGTGCTTGTACTGTTTGTTCGTTCATTATCTATCGTCCTCAAAATTAACACGTTCGTGATCTTCTTCCCATTGAAGTTTTGAATACTTCCTTAAGTCTGATTTTACATCAGATATGTCTAAAAGTAAATCTTTAAGGGCATCTTCACTCATTTTGTCCCCTTCTGAACCCAATACATTCTCAAGATACTTTAATCGTTCTTTTAACGCTACAATTCTATTACTATACATAAAATTACTCCAAAACTAATGAGATAGCGTCATCACTATCTTCGATTTCTTCAATAGGTTCTTCACCTTCTACTGTGAACAATTCATCAAACATACTCATAGCATTTTCGGTTTTCTTACCACTGATACCTTGACTACCTGATTGAAATTGTTTCCAATAACTACTGTGTTGATCAATTAATGCCCATGCTTCATCTTTGGTTTTCTTACTAAAGATTTCATCTACTAAGTTAGTAAAGAACCTATCTCCCTCAAGTGGATGCACAATCATTTTGGGAACTACGCCCGTTTCATATTGACGATTAGCCTCTTGAACCGCATTCATATGCATCCAAACATTATGACTTTGCAGTAATGTATAGCTTAATGTATCCCAACTGGTCTTAGTTTCTTTACCATGCTGACCTAAGAAACCTACACCACGATAACATAAGTCTTTCATTACCAGTGTGTCAGTAACTGGACTATCTGTAAATGATTTGTGTATGTTATCAGCCAATACAGCATCACGGAACTTACGATTGTCACTTGCATAACTTTTCTTTTCAGCAGTCTTTTCCATTTGATAAGACCATTTCTTGTTATGCTCAATAGTTGTATTGAAATAAGCAAGACCTTTAGCCGCACTAAAGAAAGGACTAGCACAGTCAAACGTAATCTGTAATTTTGGGTTATGATACTTGCGTACTGCTTTCTGAATGTCGGTAAACAATACAGCATATTCCAAAATGCTTGTACCCAAACAGTGAATCAAGTCGTGCTTACCCTCTTGAAGCAATCCATCATGGATTATCTCAGTCATTCTACGTAATGTTAGATGAATATCAATCTTGTTCTGACCACCGAACGCCCAACCATTGAAGTGATTGTCTGGATAGATATTTGGGTCACAGTACTTCTTCATTTCACCATACCAATCATCACTTTGAGTATGATTACGACCTTGCAATACGTTTAAGAACTTACATTCGCCCGAACGATTAGCAATAAAGTATTCGTTGTTGATATGTGTAGCACTGATAGCTTCTTCAATAGTACTGATACCATGCAAGCTATTACCATTCTTATCTTTCATACCAAAAGTAGTCAATGATTGACTTGGGATATCTAAACACATACCATAGTCCATGTATGTGTCCATCCACTTCAATACTGCTTTACGCTTGATCATAGCACGAGGACAGTTAGGATCCTTCCAGTCTGCGGGCCATTGACCTTTAAGAATCTGAAAACCACCACTATCACCCAACATGAATGTACCTTCTTCACGTTCACGAATGATACTTTCGCTTGCATCATCAACTGTTGTATCTAAGTTAGCATGACCAGCACTATACAAGCCCCACTTGTAATAGTAAAGACCTTCTTTACTGTTAAGAAAGTTTAGTTTCTCAACATCACCGTTGAATTGTGCAGGGATACGTGCTTGATCAAAATAGTTTTGACCTTTGCGTTGCTTACCCAAGCCAGAGATATAGAAACTGCTGACTGCGGGTAAGAACAGTGCCCAATCGGGATTCTGCTTTGCTGCTAGATTATCTTGTATCAAACTGTTACTTCTTTCTTAATCAAGATTTTAACCATTTCTAGTTGATCTTGTTTTTGCTTTATAGAATCCATTAAGTCTTTGACTGCGGCATTAGTTTCTGCTAATGCTGCTAATTCTAGTTCTTCCTTACGCTTTTGTCTAGCCCAATCAAGCAATGATTCTGCGTCATTAGTTAGTCCAACACTTGCATAGCTACTATTCATTGTAATCCAACTGGTTCCGTCAAACACTTGTATATCACTGCCACTAATACGCAACAATCCTTGCATAGGATTGTTCATATTAGTACTGATATAGGGAATACTGTTCCCCACAGAAACTACTGTGTATCTACCACTTTGAGCTATACCCTTGATCATTTTTTGTTCGCTGGCAATAAGTAAACATATGTTGCGATACCACTGTCAACTGTAATTTCAGTCGCACCCTGTTCGCTAATCTTAACTGTCTTGTCACCGACTAGGTCCATGATAGCCAAGAATTCTTTAACGGGCCACTTGTGTGTACCAGCTAGTGTTCCAGTAACTGGACTGTTGAACACAAAGTTACCACTGTGTGTTGATGCATCACCGAAGTAGACCTTCAAGTCATTACCATCAGTCTTGAAAACAAAATGTTGTTCTTCGCTGTTAGCTTGTGCTTGCTTCTTAAGACGTTGAATACCAGCGATTGTTGGCTCAAACTCAACGTTCCACTTAGCACCCTTGAATGATACAGTCTTGACCTTTTCATCAACTACACTCTTAAGCATAAGACGATAGTCATTAACGAAATCGCCGTTCTTTGTTTCAAAGTGAATAGTTGAAGGTACATCTACACCGTCACGCTGACTAGTAACGACATTGATCTTAGCGTCCTTATCATACTCATCGAATCCGATGATAGTCTTGAGTTTGCTCAAGTTAGGCATACCGAATACGCCGATGAAGTCACTCAATGGGTCTTTGAATGTACCACTGATGATAACGCTTTTGTTTTCTGCTACTGCGTTGATTGCAGTTTCTGTATCAGTGCCAGTGACTTTAATAAGTTCAATACCACCTAGACCATATGTATGGTCGATCAAGTCTTTTAAATAATCTTTCATTTTGTTTCCTTTGTTTAAAATATTTAGGAGATCCTATTGCGTATTATATTGGAATATAATACATTAGTCAACACCAGTTTAACCGAATGTGAATAGTTCATCAAATGTCGAATTTGTATTGATGTTTGATTTGATATCCCAATCTAATACGCCGATCAAGTTATCAATCTTTTCATCTACTAGTGTTGATTCCATTAGTAAATCATCAAACGGCAAATCCTTGAACCATTGAGGTAGTCGTAGTTCGTCTACTGGATACGCAATACTAGTAAATCCTAATGCGTTATCTTTAAGTTTACAAACAACAATCTTCATACCATCAATGATCTTCTGACTATAGTTGTCGCTGTATACTCTACGCAGATAGTTCCAGTTAATCGCTGCTCGTGCATGACCAACACCACACTTACCTGTTTTCTCAAACACTACAGTATGCTTAGTCAAGTTGTTAACACTCTTGGGACTACCCTTTGTCCAACTATCTTGATCGGATAATACTTTCTTGAATTCTTTGATTCGTTCAATTACATCATCACGACCTTTACCCTGCTGAATAACCATCTGTAGTACATCCATCAAGAATTCTTGAATGTATTTAGGAGTATCAGCACGTTTCAAGTCAAGACCCATAGCTTTGATATCGCCCATCTTGCCATTGATATCTTTACGCTTACCCTCTTTATCAAAGATATTGATAGCATAGCGTTTCTTAGTAATAAAGATAGCACGATCACCGATCAATTCACGACCTGCTTTAATGATTGCACCGTTCTTACGTGGAGCATGAAAAGCACGTTCCATGAATGCAGGGAAACTATCATTAGCTTGGTCAGCAATACTATCGTATAATCCGATACAAGTTTCTTTACTCCACTCTAGTTCACCACTGTCAATTTGACTTTTGAGTATAGGATAAGCACTGAAATAACAACTGTCAGTATCACCATAGACAATAGCTTCACCATCGTGTGAATATTGTCCTGCGATTGTTTCATTGATATGGCTCATCATATGCTTAACAATCTGACGACCACTTAATGTAACACTCTGACCGATACGCTTGTCATAGAAACGGCAATGCTCATTCAATAGTGCGCCGTAAGCAGAGTTCAACAAAATCTTACGAACAAGCTGACGCTTATCATAATATTCATATTGATCAGTACCATACGCTGCCTTTGCTTTAGCCTGCATTTCTTTACGTTCACTATACCAGCGAGTAAGCAATCCAGGGACAACACCTTCTTTTTCATAAGTAAAGATTGTACCATTCGCACTCAGCATCCAAGGCTTGTGACTGTCAAAGACTAACTTCCATATCTCGGCGGCACTCATCTCTACTGAACGACCATCTTCGTAGTCTATTGTCAGTATAGTTCCACGTTCTTGATTCATAATAGCACTATATTCTAGTACGCTAAACAAACCTTCCCATAGAATAGCACCAGTAACGTCATCGTCACCTTCTTTGAATCGTTTCTTAAGGCTAGCAAGTTGCTTGCCCTTGTCGTCCATGTACTTGTCAGTTAATGTCTGACGGACTTGACCGATGATTGTTTCTCCTGCCATGTTGAGGGCACGAATAACCGAGGGATAGAGCGAGTTAATGTCAACTGCTCCGACGTATTCGTGCATGCCTCGCTTCGGCGTAGCAACAAAGGCACCTGCTGCTTGCGTTGTTTCTTCTGCATTTTCGTTCCTTCGTTTTTTATCTGGTACTACCAATCCACGTTCGTGGGCTTCATTAAAGATAGCCATTTCAATCATTGCTACAGAACCCATGACTGTTGGAAGCAGTACTGTGTTCTCATGCGCCAATTGATTAGCTAGTTCTAAAAACTTAAGTTTGTCGTGTATCTTGTACACCAACATTGTATCTTGACGATTGTATTCAATAAACTTTTTAAAGTCTTTGTTATACAATTGATCTAGTGTACCTTCATACTGAGTCTTATTCTCTCCTACTTCCATTTCACCAATCGCATCTAGTTTATAGCTGTGACGGCTTTCATAGTTGTATTTCTTGTAGAGTTGTAAATAGTCCATGTGAATACGACCAACTAAGTCGTATGTCTGTTCTTCTTTACCAAAACGTTCGTATGTACGAGGCTTAGGAAGCTGACCCATCAAGCAAAACTTGCGTGTGTCATCCTTACTCATTACTCTTGTAACACGATTGACCATATAGGGTATATCGTAGCCTTCACTGTTCCAGCCAGTCAATACATCAGCATCTTCAATCAACTGAAAGAAAACGTCAAACATTTCCTTCTCGTTATCAAACAATAGACAATTATCAAACTCAGCACAAATTTCCTTTGCTGTCTCTTTACTCATATGCTTGGGAGCAATGACCATAGTGACAAGCTGATTCAACCAATCTAAGTAACAACTGATAGCAGTTACTGGATTGAATGGATCACTGGTAGGACTGAAACCCTTATCAGGGTCAAAGTCTACCTCAATGTCAAAGAAACATGTGTGAAGTTTGGGAGGCTCTGCCTTAAGATAGTTTTCACTAAGGCATCGAAAGATAACAGGTACATCACTTTCAAATAAGTTCTTACCTGAATGAATGCGCTTTTCTTTTTCAAACTCTTGTCGCTTGCGTGTGCTGAAACGACTTACTGGATTACCGTAAATGCTGCGATGCTTACCCTTATGATCAGGATAGTACAATACATAGTTTGTGCTAAACTCTTTGTATTGACGTTTGCCGTTCTGGTCTCGTTCCACCACGTAGATACGGTCCTCATCTCTGCTATGAATAGCATCAACGTAACTCAAAGTGTTTTGCCCACTGTCTCAAGGATGGTATTCAATTCCTCGTGGTCTGCATTTGTTTGACCAAGACTTGCTTTGTGTGCAATAGAAATTGCCTTTTTAAGAATGCTAGGTTTAACTTCTAGTTCTTCTGCGATTGCCTTGACTGTATCACTTAGACCCTCACGTAGAGTATCAATCTCATGTAGGACTACCATTCCTTCATTCACTAATTGAACCAGTTTAGTTTTTTGCTCGCCTGTAAATATTTTTGATGTCATAAAAACTCCTTATAAAAACATATTATAT
>Ga0007804_1000253_pt1 | contig 20638 bp, 12 predicted proteins | sample CryBogCBE25Aug07_FD_60367 | JGI IMG/M metagenome (GOLD analysis project Ga0007804, IMG submission 60367) | Freshwater microbial communities from Crystal Bog, Wisconsin, USA - CBE25Aug07 | ecosystem: Environmental > Aquatic > Freshwater > Lake | place: Crystal Bog, Wisconsin, USA | collected... | reverse complement strand
GGTTCGAATATCGGCGACAAATGCGCCTGGAGCGCCCGCTCGGCTACCGCCACTTTCTCGGTGCAGTTGCTGTGGAGCAACGGCGCCAACGCGAAAACGAGATGATGTGTCCTGAAGTAATCACCACTCGTTGGTGGCGCCATCCCCGCCGGTCGCCCGCTTGGGTGATCGGCGGGGATTGATTTTGCCCCAGTTCTACGTGATTCGCTGGTACCAATGTCACCTTGCCCTTCACCGCTGGCCCTTAAGCCAGGCAAGACCATCCGGAGAGGGGGAGCCGGGGAGCCCCTTGTGACAAGTCTTAAGGCTTGGTGACCACCGAAGAGCCGAAACCGGCGTTGATTACCGGTAGCCACAGGGCAGAATTGCCGGTTACTACTCGAATGACTCGGGGATGAGCGCTCGCAGGAAGGGGGCAGGCGAGATAGCCCGCAGTGCTTGCGAGCCCGCACGTGTAGGCGGCGACGACGCTGCGTCCCTTTAGAACCTGGAGACGAACCCCGGTGCTGGCTAGGAGAGTGTGTAGTTGTGGGGTCGCGAGTGCCCCCGAGAAGTTTCGCAGGCTAAAGAGGACCTGTGAAGAGGCCTGCTGAACGCTCGCACTAACGTAGCCGCCGAATCCGTAGACGCCGTCAATCGTTACCGTGGAACCCGTTGCGGGGCCGGCCGCGACCGTTGCCGTGATCTTGTTTGCGCCAGCGGTCAGGGGAGCGGAAAAGACTGCTGTGCCCTTCGCGCTCAGGGGTTCGGTGTAGGTGGATGCTCCGACTCGAAGGGTGGCGATCGTGCCGACTGGCGGCAGCGTCGACGGGGGTAGGCCGGCGTTGACAGTAAGGCGAATACTGACGTGGGACCCGACCAGACCACTTGTCGGGCCACTGATTGTCCATACAAAGGAGGGGCTTGGGGTGGCAGTCACTGGTGCGGAGGGGCTCGAACTCCCGTAAGTGTTCGTAGCTTTGAGCGTCACTGCGTAGGTGGTCGCATTAGTCAATCCCGTAATGACGCAGCTCGTCGACGAACTGGAGCAACTCGAGCTCACCGAGCCGGCCGTTGCGGTAGCACGGTAACTACTCGCACTTCCCGCCACCCAACTCACTAAGAGGGCGTTATTGAGTGAGGTAACGCTCGGGGCGTCGGGGGCCGACGGGGGTCCGAGCGTGTACACGCTTGGCAGTACGGCCGGGTCAGAGGTCCCGTCAGCGGCGATGGCGACCACGCTGAGCGAGTAGCTCACCGAGGGGCTAAGGCCCGTGATGGTGCACGTGAGCGTGGTGGTAGTGCACGAGAAGGTGTTCGTGCCGTCCGTGGCGGCGGCGAGGTACTCGGAGATTGGGTAGCCGCTTTGGGGAGTGGCGGCGGACCACGATGGCGTGATTGATCCGGCTCCGGGCGCGGCGGTGAGGTTGGTCGGTGAACCTGGTCCGGCGGTTGGAACGAAGTATTGCGCGACATTGGTACCTATCCCCATCGCATTCGTAGCTGCAACAGCGACGAGATACTGCTGGCCGTTTTGGAGACCAGTCAACGTGTAGCTGGTAGTTGATGCGCCAACGTTCGTGGTTATTGGGGTGCTGCCAAGAATCTTGGCAGTGATCTGGTATCCCGTTAGAGGGGCGCCGCCGTTGAAGGCCGGCGCTGTCCAGGTGAGGTAGATGCGGGCGTTGCCCGGCGTGGCAGTCATTGACGAGGGTGCGCTCGGCACGGTCGCGGGGGTCACGGCCAGCGTGTTCGAGGCGGGAGAGAGCCCTCCGGCGGTGACTGCGTAAACTGAGACTAGGTAGTTAGTTCCGTTTTGGAGACCGGTAATGGTGCACGAAAGCGAAGTCGAGGTGCACCCGATTGTCGATGCGCCCGAGGTAGCAGAGGCCACATATTCCGTTATGGACTGGCCCGAAGTGTAGCTGGGTGCTTGCCAGGTGGCGGTGATCTGGGCGTTGCCCGGCGTGGCTGACATGAGAGTTGGTCCGGAGAGTGGCGGAGTGCCGGGACTGGTGCTCAGGCCCGCTACCTCGGCGTTGCCCGCGTAGAAGACTGAGACGCCGGTAAGTGGGGAGTTCGGGAATGAGGCGTTGCCGTCCTGGTCGGTCGTAGCGGTGGCGACAATGCCGTTTGCGTTAACGAGCAGCACCTGCGCATTGGCGATGGGTGTACCCGCGTTGGCGAGGTAGGTCGAAATGGTCGCTGTGCCATTTGAGGGCGATGAGTAGCTCGCGGTCAAGACAGCAGCCGGTTTGGTGAGGATGCAATTGGCGCCCAGGTTGGAAAACTCGTACTGCAAGAAGTAGTTGTAGGTGCTCCCTGGTAGCTGGGCCGCTACTGGGTGGCCATACTCGCAGAGGTCTCCTATCTCCCACTCGTTGCCGGCGTTGAACCACGCCGAGATTGCGGGGTCGGTGATGACCTCCATGAGCTCGTGAGCGAGTACGGGGGTCCAGTTGTCAAAGGCGATAGCGGACTGGCCGGCGTAGCTGCACCCGGGGTTTGCGGCCTCGTTGGGCAGCACAACGTAGTTAAGTTCTTGGGGAACATTGTTGTTCGCACCGAAAGCTGACACCCACGAGTGATAACCGCAGAAACCAGTAGTCGAGTCGATGCCTGCGGCGTTGATCGTAACTACTTGGTTACTGCGAAAGACAGCGACGAAGATCGAGTTGGCGTCGTAGCTGGGTAGTTGGCCGGAGTAGCTGGCCGAACGCAAAGCGGCGGTGATCTGGGTGTCGTCGATCGTCGTGGCGTCGGCGAGGGTGGGGTTGTAGAGCGTGACGACGCCGGCAAAGGAGCCGTGCTGGATGAAGTAGCCCTTGGAGGGTACGTCGTACTCGGCGGCGAGGGCGTCAAGGGCTGATGAGTTCACGACCGCGTTTATGGCGCCGGCCCCGTTTGGCTCGGAGCTCGCGAAGATTCCTGGTACGAAACCACCCGCTGGCTGTAGTGAGCCTTGGGTGTCAGAGAAGCGCACCAGGTAGACCTTGGGAGTGGTGACAATGGGGCCACCCTGGTAGGTCATTGAGGCAAAGCCGGCAGGTGGGCAGTCAGGGGTGTTGCACTGGGTGAGTGTGGTGAGTCCGGCGGCGTGAGCGTGGCGTGATCCGTGCACGGGGAGGATGTGGATCTTGTGGTGACTATTCAGCTGCATTCCTGGGAACGAGCGAACAGTGGGAGCTGACTGTGCTGGTCCCGCTAACCCGCAGATGCCCAGAACGAGGCTCAGCACAATTGCTGCACCCTTCATGTGTTGAGTCCTAAACATTATTGACCATACCCTCAAAATTCGACTTAGTAACACCGTGGTCAATGTGTTGCATTTCGTAGCTAGCGGCTCGCACGATGTAGTTTTCTAACTGCTCGACTTGGGGTGAACAACTATGCAATTTTCGGTGTGCCATGGACCGAAGGGCGATGGACTTCATCCTGACCGCCTACGGGTTTGTTCAAGTGCTTTTCCGTTGAGACAATGCCAGTGCAGAGCGAGAGGGCGTGCCGCCGCGGCGTTGCCGTTCACTAGTTGAATTCTCGAATCGTGAAGGAGTTGGCCCCGTTCTGCACGGTGAGCCAACAGTGATTGTTGCCTGGCAGCAGGGACGCATAGTTTGCCGTGAGCGTCCAACGCAGTGCCGGCGTCTGTGAGCCCGTCAGTGCCATGGAGTACAGGCCCGTTTGGGGGGTGGTCCCCGAAGTGTACAGAATTGCCCAGAGGCGATTGCCAGCAACAAGAATTGATCCGACCTGGTTTTTGCCCATCGGGATGGTGCGAAGCGGGCCATTCGGCGTCAGTGCGAACAACGACGGATTTGCTTCCTGTGAGCCAATGAAGACCTGGTTGCCGTTGGCGACCGGGTAGGCGTTGACTGGCTGCGATGACTTCCATTGCTTCTGAAGGGTCATCGTGGTGGTGTTCAGCTGAATCATCGACTGAAAACAGTTGGGGCTGGACCAGAGCGAACCGTCGGCGACGGCGATGGATTGATGGGTGTCGCCACAGGAACCATTTGAGCCAGTGTCGTTAAATGTTCCGGTCACCTGATTAGTCGATAGTGCTATTGACTGGTACGTGTAGGGGTGCGTTCCGCTACCCCACTCCAAGACGTACAGGTGGCCACTGTCACCGGCCATGGCAATGGCGTAGCCGGCGGTCGAGATCTTCCCGAGAAACGCCCCGGTGGACTCGTTCATGACGTCAATACCGCTCGACGGGGCGGCAACATAGAGGTTCTGGCCGCTGCTGTAACTCGAGGAGGTAAACCACTCGGGGCTGTGTTGGAGGTCGGGGAGCGCGGTCCGCAGGGCGAAGCGTCGGACAATTTTGCCGGTTGCCAGATCTAGTTGGTTGACGACTTTCGTGCCGAGGGTTACTGCCCACAGCGACGTCGCGTCGGTTGACTCGGACGCGGAATGGCCGGACACCACAATCGTTCGAAGCGCAGTCGGTGCGGCTGCCGCGGGAACCGCCGAGAGAACGGTAAGAGCAACGAGCGAGAGGGCTGTTTTGAGTCGAAGGCGCATGATGATTTCCTTACGTAATTAACTAATTGGACAAGTGACGGCCACGGAGAAGCTGGTGCCATCGGGCGACAGCGTGCCCGGGGTGGCCCAAGGGTTGGCCGTCGCCGGGTCAAGCACCTGCCAGGCCTGGTTCGTGAAGGCACTGATTGAACCAGTAATCGACCCACCCGTGGCGTCGGCGTTGGTGAAGGTGACCGGAGAAATCGAGGCCATGACCGCGAGGCCGGGCACGCCCGCAATGGTGTCACCGCTACGTTCGACCACCCACTCGGCGCTGCTCTGCGACGGGACTGGTGAGGCCCCGCTAACAAGCTTCGTGTAGCTCCAATCTTGGGTGAGATCGCTCACCGTCAACGTCCATGAGCCGTCTGCAGTCGAGACTGAGGCAGACATTTGATCACCGGCGTTAACGGGATACGTGGCAATCGGGAGCCCCACATCAAAATAGGCCGAGCCGTCGGGGGCCGTATAGTCGCCAAACATTTCCCACCACGCTTCGTAAAACGGGGCCCCGTTGATGCATCGGGCACTGGTGCCTGTTTGTTCGACGGTTGGGGTTCCGCCGACGCCGTCAATACCAATCCACTGGGACGTAGAAGACATGGCGGTGGTGGCGCACGTCACCGTTGGCACAGTCCAATCGCCCGAGACGGCCGAGAAGGTTTGCCCGGTTGCGACGTACCCCGACCAATTCAAGTCTGATGTTGCAAATGGATTTACGACGTAGAGAAGCACCGCATTCGATGTCGCCTCGCCAAGTGAATTAGTAAAGACGACTTCGTATTCATTGCCGTTATCGAGGAGAGAGGGGGTGAGCGTCAAGGACGGGGACATAGCACCAACGACGAGGTCCCACGTCGACCCCTTATTGGTGGAAACATACCATTGCGCTGAGGGCGCCGGAGTTCCGTTGGCTACAGCACTGAAGGTGGCCGACTGACCGTTGAGTACCGACTGGGCGGTTGGTTGTCGAGCGATAGTGGGAAAGAGGGGGATGGGTGCCGTCACGAAGAGGGAGCTTGCTTTGGAGGTGACGCTGCCCGATGCGTTGCTAAAGACCGCTTCCACCAGGAGCCCGGACATCGCGAGCGTTACGTTGGGCAGCTTCAATGTTGGGCTTATCGCCCCCGCGACAGCAACCCACGTCGCGCCGTGATCGGCCGATGTGCGCCATTGGATTGCGGCATGCGGGTCGCTGGAAGAGGCCGAAAACGAAGCACTAGTTCCAGCTACCACGGTGGCGTTAAAGGGATCGTCCACCACGGTCGGCGGGAGGAGGTGCGATACCCCAAGAGTCGCAATGGACGAGGTCGCCGTGCCTTGGGAGTTGGTGAACTGCGCGCGGTAGTCGTAGCCGTCCTGTTTGAGCGAGGTCACGGCAACGCTAAGCGTGGTTTGCCCGTGGGAGTTGATGCCGAGCCACGTCACGCCACCGTCCTTGGAGCAGTACCAGGAAACTCGTGGCGCTGGTGTGCCGGTCGCAGCAGCTGAGAATGTCGCCACTGTGCCGATTGGCGCCGCGGAATCACTGGTGGGGTTGGCAGTAATCACCGGCGCCCTCAAGGGCTGAACGGTCAGCGTGGCCGACGTTGTAAAAGCCGTGCCGGACGAATTCGTAAATGACGCCTCAAATTCAGTACCGTTCAAGGCATTTGTCGCGGTGAGGGTTAGTCGCTTTGTGGAAGCGCCACTGATTGGAGTCCAAGTCGCACCTTGGTCACTAGAGGAGAGCCATTGGGCCTGGCCCGTTGTGGCGCTCGCCAGAAACGTTACCCTTGCCGTGGCAATAGCTGACTGGTTGGCGGGGTTAACAGTAATAACTGGACGGGGAGCGGGTCGCGCGGCCAACGCAGCCGATTGATTCATCACGAAGGAGATTGCGACCGCGGCGAGAGTAATCACTCGCGGCCAACGAAGAATTTGAACCATATCGACTTCGATGATTACATCGCGGAGGTGGTTGCGCAATTTTCGTTTACGAAAATTAGAACGAAGCTGACGCACGCCTCAGGCCGCGGGTGTTAAACATATCGAGTGAGTATCGGATGAACAAGCAAAGCCGTAAATACGTCTCCCTCGAGGCACTCGAGACCCTCGGGAGAGCAATGCGGGAGGCGCGAAGTCTCCATGAGCCGCCATTGCGCCTCGTTGACATTGGGGAATCACCCAAGGCGTCTCGAAGTTGGAGCGACTCCCACCTCTCGAAGGTAGAGCGGGGAAAGGAAGTGCCCGGCCTGGATTTGGTGCTTTGGTACGAACAGCGAACCCAGGCCGCCCCGGGCAGCCTGATAACGCTGTGGGAACAGGCGACGGGGCTGAAGTATCAACCAAATTCGGCTGATTCTAAAGAGGAAGCTCCCTGGGTTATTGAGCGGCTTGAAATGTATCTCGATCTCCGGCCGACTGAACCCCTGCTGACGCACACGCGAGACCTTTTCTCGAATAAACAGAATGATTCGTACTGGATTATGTACGACACCAAAGATGTCGCGATGAAGGGCGCTGATTCTGACGTCGTTGTCGAGGTTGGTGGGGAGATTGTCGAACGGCAACGAGTCGAAAATTCCACCATTGAGAAGGCTCGAATCTCTTTAGGTCGAGTTGTCCAACGTGGGGGGTGGCACCACCTACGGGTGACCCACCGACTGCCATCGCGCGACATCCCTCCCTTTCTCGATTTCTCACTTCGTACGCCCGGTGTCCGGTATGTCCAACTAATCGTCCACTTCCCCGATGGTTCGCGGCCGAGGGTTTTACGCTTTACCCACGCCTATTCGGCCGACCTTGCCGAACTTATAGCGAACCCCTTTGGTGTTACGAATCCGGAGCCACAAAGAGAAGAACTGTCGCTCGATGAATTTGGGCTGGCCCTGACACGGTTCCCCTTTCCGGAGGCGGGATTTCATCATGGTCTGGTGTGGAGCGAAATCTAAGCCGCCAACTGCTTTCGTTCGGAGACGGACAATCACTTGTTTTACGCCGTCAGGCCGCGGCCCCGATGGGTGACGTCGAGTGCGGGAAAGAGTTGCGCGACGGTCACCCCCGCGTCGCGGCGGGGAAAGAGTGGCCTCGTAGGGTCGGGGCCATGCGCTTCCTCCGTGACCCCCACCAGTTCAGTGACGACCCCACCACCTACGAATACGAGGCCCTGCGCAGGGCCGTCCTGCAGCGTCGCCGTGACGAGTTCTTTTTCCACGACGTCTCGCGGGCGTTCTTTACCTGGCGCTAAGCGGTGACCGCGCCGTAGCCGCGGTAGCTGTAGTACTTGATCCAGCTGACGTCCATCGTGCCCACCGATCCGTTCGGCGCGCTGGTCCCGGCGGGGATCGCGTCCTGCAGGATGATGAAGAACGGTGCGTTGAACGGCCACACCTGGCCACCGATGTTGAAGGTGTTGGTGTAGCTGCCCGACACCTGGGTCACGGTGCCGGCCGCGGCGTTGTAGGTGTCGCTACCCCACATCGTGCCATCGAGCAAGAACTGGACCTCGTTCGGCGACCAGAGGATGCCGAAGGTGTGGTAGCCGGCTGACAGTGGCTGGCTGAGTGGGGCGTACAGGGTGACGCCACCGCCACCATTCCAGTCACCACCACCGGGGTAGTTGGCGTGCAGCGTGGCCTGGTCGACGGAGTTTCCGCCGAGCCCTTCGGCAACGTCGAGCTCGCCACAGTTGGGCCAGCTCTCGTTGGGGAAGAAGTTCTGGCCGAGCATCCAGAAGGCCGGCCAGTTGAAGGAACCGGCGGGCAACTTGATGCGGGCCTCAAGCTGGCCGTACTGGAAGTTGACCTTGCCGGCCGTCGAGATGCGGGCGCTGGTCCAGTTGCCGTTGCCACTGGTGCAGTTGGTCGTGCAGATGGCGTTGATGGCGAGGTTGCCGTTGCCGTCAGTGCTGACGTTGGCCGCGTTGGCGGTGTTGGTCTCAATTTCGCCCGTGCCGTAGTCCCAGTTCGCGAGACCGGCCGCGGTGCCGGTGTACTGACCGAGCTCGGCCGTCCAGATGTTCGAGGGTGGGGCCGTGCCGGCCGCCCCATTGAAGGTCTCGGACCACAGCAAGGTACCGGCTGGGGTGGTGTCGTAGTTCGTGATCGGCGTCGTGGTGGTCGTTGTCGTGGTGGTCGTTGTCGTTGTCGTCGTAGTCGTTGTCGTAGTGGTCGTGCCACCGCCCGACGACTGTGTCGGGATGACAATCAAGTCGACTTCGGCGGTGGCCTGGTTCACCGAGGTGTTCGGGCTTGCCGTGAAGGTGTCACTGCCGACTTGCAGAAGGACGCGGGTCCACGGGTAGGAGGACTCGTTGTTGTGTGCGCTGGTGGCCGTCGTGAGGTCGCTCGGACGAACGCCCGCGGTGGCGTTGGTGTTCGTCAGGGTGAAGGTGACGTTGCCGTTGGCGTCGGTGGCGCCATTTAGAGTGCCGTTGTTGCCGCCACCGCAGCCAGGATTGACGTTCAAGCTCGACGCGCTCCAGGTGGTGCCGTTGGAGCAGGAGTAGGCGAGATTGTCAATCAGCGTGACGGGGCTGTTGGTCAGGTTCTGGCCGTTGGCTCCGGTGACGTGCCATGAGAGCGAAATAGTCGAGCCGGCGTTGACGTAGGCGTAGCCGTAGGTGTCGTTGGTGTTGAAGTAGGCATTGATAAACCAGCTGTCACCGTTGAGCGTGTCGTCGATGTAGGAGCCCACGATGCCGTTGTATCCAGTGATTGTCGCGGTGTCGGGAAGGGCCTGCGCTGTGCCACTGACGGTGGCGCTGACGTTGGTGTAGCCAGTCTTCGACGTGCCCACCGTGACGGTTGCTGACGTATTTGGTGTTACGCCGGTGACCGTAATCAGACCGCTTGAGGAGATGGTCGCATTGCCCGTGGGACTGGCCGATGCGCTCCAGAGGTAACTGGCCTCGTAGTTGGAGACCTGCACGGTGAAGCCACCGGCGGTGGGGGTCACGGCGCCGAACGTCGGGACCAGGCCGTCGAGCATGGTGGCTTTCGTAATCGTGATGGTCGCTTTCATCACGGCGGCCTTGAAGTTGGTGCCTCCGCCGTACGTCAGCAGCAGGAGGTGGTGACCGAGGGCCAGCTGACTGGTGTTGTAGGTAGTGAAAGAGAAAGTGCCAGCCACCGTCGACAAGGTCGTGCCGTCCAGCGTCAAGGTCACTGCGCCAGGAGGGGTGGCTCCCGACGGCGACGATATACCGGTTGTCACGCTGAGGGAGGCGAGATTGTTGATGCTGACGCTCGAGACACTCGGCGTCAGCGTGAGAGTGGTGCTGGAGGGCAAGACCACGAGCGCCGTGGTAACGGTGCCGCCTTGAGTAACACTGTTGCCCGAGTAGGCCGCCGCCAGCACGTAGGTGCCGGCGGGCAGGGCCGTTGACGACGGTGAGCAGCTTGCGGCGCCGCTAACGACGGTCGCCGTGCAGAGCGCGGTGCCACCGGCGCTAAAGACCACCGTGCCGGACTGGGCGCTGCCAACCGTCGCGTTCAGCGACACGCTGGAGGCGCCGTAGGTGTATTTCGCTTTGGCGGGCGCAATCTTGACCACGTTTAGCGGGACCAAGTTCGAGGTCGTCGCGGCCGAGGAGGTCAGGTGGTTGGCGTTCGTGGCGAGCACCGTAATCGCGTAGGACGCACCGTTAGTGAGGTTGCCGACCGACAGGGCCAGTGACGTGGTTTTGAGCACCTTCGAAGAGATCAAGACGCCACTGCTGTCACGAACGTTCACCGTGTAGGACGTCAGGGCAGCGCCGCCGTCGAAGGGGGCGGTCCACTTCACCAGAATGTTGCTGTTGCCGGGGGTAAAGGTCGGGACAACGGGATCGGGTGAGGTCACGGGTAAGGCGATGGCGTTCGATCCGGCCGCACTCGACCCCGCGGCATTGCTGGCGGTGACGTAGAGCGTCGCGGTACTGCCCCCGTGGAGGCTAGAGCAGGTAACGGTCGTGACGTTGCCTGATCCACTGCAGGCACCGGACCACGTGTAGCTCGTTACGTTCGACGAGTCGCTCCACGACCACTGCACAGTGCCGCGGGAGAGTTGGATCGGAGTAGCGACGGTGGGAACGGCCGGGGCGCTCAGGGGCAGGGCGCTCGAGGAACCGGTCACGGTCGCCGATTCGCCGGCGTAGCCCGTTCGGGTCGTGGCGACGGTCACGGTCGCTGAAGTGCTTGCGGACAGACCAGTGACGGTGACGAGGCCGGTCGACGAAATGCTGACCGACCCGGACGGCGACACGGTGGCGGACCAGTTGTAACTCGAGCTGTAGTTGGTGATCTGCACGCTGTAGCCACCGGAGGTGGCCGTTGGCGTGCCAAAGGTGGGTGTCAGACCGGCCGGCGTCGCCGGGGCGGGAGTGACAATCACGTCCACCAAGTCGGTGGCCTGGTTCACGGTGGTATTCGGGTTGGCGGTGAAGACGTCACTGCCGACCTGCAAGACAAAGCGGGTCCAGGGATAGCCACTCTCGTTGGCCTCGGCGGCCCCCGTTGAGGTGAGGTCCGTTGGGCGGGTCCCCGTTGCGGTGTTGGTGTTCGTAAGAGTGAAGGACACGTTGCCATTGGTGTCAGTCGTGCCGCTCAACGTCCCGTCGGCCCCACCACCGCAGCCCGGGTTGACGTTTAGTGAGCTCGTGCTCCAGGTCACGCCGTTTGAGCAGGAATAGGACAGGTTGCTGATCAGGGTGACGGGCTGATTGGCCAGTACGGCACCGTTTGATCCCGTGACGTGCCAGGCAAGGTGAATGGCGCTACCGGCGACCATGTAGGTCTCGAGCCAACGATCCGTTGCGGAGTAGAAGTTGTTAATGAAGTAGTTGTCGCCATTAACGGTGTCGTCAACGGGTCCGGTTCCTTCGAGGCCGGTGCTCGACCAGGGCGACGTGGTGAAAGTGGCGGCATCGGGGGTAGCGAAGGACGGCGTGTTGGCGCCCGCGGCGGCGATATTCGTAGTGAGCACGACCGCGCACGACAGCGCAGCCAAGAGGACGGGGATTTTCTTCATGTCACTTTCGTGTCAGGGGGTTACAACTCGTTCTATCACTTAGTAAATTTCAGCACGACGAAAAATTCGTAGCGTTGAGAAGAGTTGTGCTGAATATGACATTCCCGCCGTGTTGTCTGTCCATAGCGGTGGGCACCGTTGTGAAGTCAGGGCCGAGCAGGATCGCGATCTCGATTGGCCGCGATGCCGGTGACGGTCGCACGAGCGTTGCAATCGCTTGAACTTTCGGTACAACGTTGTCATTGGTCGTCGGGGCGAAATTTGTGACAGAAAGTTGACATTTTTGCGGTGCTGAGTTGTTATGACAATGTTTCTGCTGCTATAACTCACTTCGGTAATTCCAATTTATTCCCAAGGGGGGGACGACTCATATGGTCAATAGTTCCGTACTCGTGACGTCGATTGCGTTAGCAATCATCGTCGCGGTAGCCACCGTCGTGACTGTGCACCGGCGCACAAGTCTGGCGAAAATCACTGCATTGTTGCTGAGTGCAACGACGCTGGTGGGTATTGGTATCACCAGTACCGCTAGCGCCAGCGCGACGCTCACGCAGGCAACGCTTAGCGTTTCAAACACCAACACGTCTGGTACCGCTGGTACGGGCATCACCCTTGAGCACGCCGGTGGTTCCGGTACTGGTGCGATTAGCTGGAAGGTAACCGCGGGCAAGTGCACTGTGACCACCGGTGTGCTGAACGCTTCGGTCCCCGGTACCTGTGGCGTCGAGGTCATCAAGGCCACGAGTGGTAACTACAAGGCCGCTACCTCGGCTTCGAAGAACTTCACGTTCGCCGCTGCTGACCAGACGCCCGTTGCAATTACCAACTCGACGTTGGCCGCCAAGGTCAACTCGGACGTGACCGTGACCACCTCGGGTGGCTCGGGCACTGGCAAGTTGGCGGTTACTGTTTCGGGCACCAACTGCACGATCAAGGCCGGTGTGCTGACTGCTACCGCCGCCGCCTCTTGCATCGTTACTGCCACGAAGCCCGCTAGCGGCATCTACACGTCGTCAACTGATACGAAGACCTTCGTTTTCAGCACTGACGCCCAGTCGGCCTTCTCGATCACCAACGTTGGCGCTGAAGCCAACCTGGCCAGGTCCGTTGTGGTGAACACCACCGGCGGCTCGGGTACCGGCAAGATGTCGTTCACGGCCAGCCCCAGTGGTTGCGTCGTGAGCTCCAAGGGTGTTTTGACCACGACGTCAACGACCCCCATTACCTGCACCGTGACCGCGACGAAGGGGGCCTCGGGCTCCTACGCTGCCGCAACGGCCACGCAGACCTTCATCTTCCAGGCCATCGCGTACCAGGCCAAGTTGACTGCTATCACCGGCTCCACCGGCGCGCAGATTAATTTCAACGGTGACGCTAACCAGGGTGGTGACGTTTGGTTCCTGAACCAGTACTACTCGTCGCTCGACAACTGGCTCTTCGACTACGTCCCCGCTGGGGCCGCGGTCACGGAGACCTGGACGATCACCAACGGCGCCGGCGTTGCCGCCGCCAACCTGCCCGTCACGTTCGACCAGACCTTCGCCGGCGGCAACAGCGCCACCTGGACTGGTAACGGCACGGGCGGCGTGATGACCGGAACGACCAACAGCCACGGCGTGGTCACCTTCACCTTCCACAACAGCAACACCGCGTCGGGCCTCAACCCCAACGACACCACCACCGGTCCCGGTGCGAATGGCAACCTGGGTTCCTACCCATGGTCGCGTGGTGCGTTGATTGTTGGTACACCCGCTACCGGCCTGTCGAACGGCGAGCTGGGCAGCACGGTTAACGGCCACAGCTACATCTGGGATGCAGGTGACGCAGGCGCCTCCGTCATTACCCAGACAACTGACCTGGTTGACCTTATTGTCATTCCCGGATCGGGTGCCTTGAAGGGCCAGGCCGCCTTCGCAATCTCGAACGCTACGGCGTCGAACCTCGTTGGCACCAACGTTACCTTGACCACCAGCGGTGGTTCGGGCTCGGGTGCCGTGAGCTTCAGCGTTTCCGGTTCGGGCTGCAGCATCACGACTGGCGTCTTGAGCGACACTGGTGCTGGCACGTGCAACGTGACCGCCACCAAGGCTGCTGACAGCACCTACGGTGCCGCTACCGCGACGAAGACCTTCACCTTCACCAACGCTCCTGACAACCCCACGGTTGCTCACCCGGACGTTGCCACGTTGACCTCGGAGACCATCGGGTCGACGACTACGGCTGCAGCTTCGATTGGAAACAACACTGCGGCTGGTGACGGCGAGTTCATCAATGCGTTCTACAACGCAACTGACAACTGGTACTTGAGCTACCTGACCCCGGGTCAGACGGTTTCAATGACGTGGCACGTTAACGGTGCTGACGGTAATGCGTTGAAGAACGCTGCCGTCACGCTTCAGACTGGTTTCGCCGGCTCGGCATCATTGACCGGTGACGCTCAGCCCACTTGGTCCGGCACCGGCTCCGAAACTGTGGACGCAAGCGGCAACGTTACGGCGAACACCGACTCGAGCGGCAACGTGACCTTCACGTTGACCAACACGAGCACGTCGGGTGGCCCAACGCCAACCGACTTCACCGCTGGAACTGCGGCCAACAACGAGTGCAACTGGAACGGAAACAACTGTGCCGGTGCTACCGACGCCTTCTCGCGAATGGTTCTCGTCGTTGGCAGTGACGTGGTTACCGCCAACCCGAATACGACTGTGAACCAGGCCACTGACCTCGTTGACTTCATCGTGTACGGATCCGCTCCTGTCACGCCAACTCAGACCGAGAACTCGACCTACGCGCACCCGGACACTGCATCGTTTGTGCAGACGTCGTGGAGCTCGACTGGTCTGCTCGGAACGGGCGTTCTGGACAACACCACTAACGGTCTTAACTGGTTCTTGAACGAATACTTCAACAACCAGGACCACTGGTACCAGACCTACGCCGTCGCCGGTAGCACGATCCACCTCACGTTCCACGTGACTGGTTCGTACGGCCAGGACTTGGCAAATCAGGCCGTCACCCTTGACCCGAACCTTCCGTACGCGGGCAACGCTGTTGTCTCGAACTGGACTGGAACGTTGACGGGGACGACTGACTCAAATGGAATGGTGACCTTCGACCTGAAGAACACCGACACCGTGACCGGTACGCAGCCGACCGACATCAACACGCAGCCCACCGTCGGCAACCCAGTTGCCGACGAGAAGGGCACGACTTACCCGTGGTCGCGTTTCGTGTTGCACATCGGTTCAACTGACTCCATCAATTCGAGTGACTGGGGCTTCAACGCCACCCAGGCCACCGACATGGTGGACGTCATCGTGGTGCCTTCCGCGTAACACCTAGTCAAGGGGCCCCCATCCTTCCAGCTTCGGCTGGCGGGGATGGGGGCCTTTTGCGCTTTGGAACCAGCATGACGAGAAGCTTGAGGGATAGCGAAACTTCCTAAAAATTCGACAGTTTGCTGTGATAGGCAATAGGGAGCAGTATCTACCGTAAGGAAAATATGTCCACTGAATCACGAGAAGGTTCAGTGGTTTCCGCTGCTCCTTCTATTTCTCGCAACCGCCGTTCGCCACACTTCCGACTGGCGGGACTCCTTGGTCTCACCACGGCTCTCTCGTTGGGCGGCGTCACGATGGTCACGGCCGCAACGCCGAAGCCAATTTCGCAGGCGACTCTTCACATCACCGCATCCACTCATTCAGGTACCGCGGGCACGCCAATCACCGTTCACGCCCAGGGCGGCTCCGGCAGCGGAGCAGTGGCCTTCAAGGTGACTGGCGCCGGCTGCTCGATTAACGCAAAGTCGGGTCTGCTCAAGGCGACCCAGTCGGGCAAGTGCATCGTCACCGCGAGCAAGGCCGCCACGACGAAGTACAAGAAGGCGACGTCTGCACCGGTCACGTTCACCTTTCTTCTCATCGGTGGACCGGATCAGCCGTCCTACCTGACCCCGGACAAGGCCACCCTCGTGACCTCGTCATGGTCCTCCACCGGCTTGGCCGGTTCGGGCCCCGCTAACGACACCGCTAACGGACTCAACTGGTTCATCGCCTCCTACTACTCGTCGGCCGACCGCTGGCTCTATACCTACAGCGCTCCTGGTGCGACTATTAAGTTGACCTGGGTGGTGACTGGTTCAAACGGCCAGTTGATGCCCAACACCCCGGTAACGCTGCAGACGCAGTTTGCTCCGGGTGCCAACAATGGCAAGGGTGACACGGACGCCACGTTCACGTCACCGAGCATGGTTAATGGCAACATCGCGGGTGTCACGAACGGCATGGGCCAGGTGAGCTTCACCTTCACCAACACCAACGGCTCGGCCAACAGCGCACCTACTGGTTGGAACTCGAAAATGGTGTCGGGTGCACCCAACATTGCTGCGGGTACCACGGTCGCTGACGTGGCAGCTGAGACTCTCGAGGCAGGCAGTGGCTATTCGTGGACCCGGATGGTTCTCCAGGTTGGCTCCGACGTCTTCACTGGCGACCCCGCCGTGGCGAAGGTAAACCAGGCGACTGACCTCGTTGACGTCATCGTTGCCACCAATCTGAACTAAGCAGTTCTCGCGCCCTTTAGGCAAAAGAAAACCGGGACACACAGTTAACTGTGTGTCCCGGTTTTCGTGTGTCGAAGAATCGGCGAGGTTTCATCCCTCGTTAGCAGTGACTCTTGCTCCAGGTCGCGATGGCCTTGGTAGAGGACGCCCACAGTTTGATTTCGTTCAGTGACGCCGTCTTCTGGGCCTTGGAGAGATTCGTCTTCGCAATGATCTGGTCAATAACGACGATCATGGCCTTGCTGGAGCTCACGGCCTGGCCTAGATCGTTCGAGATCGCTGGTGGCGCGGTAGTTACGGCGTTCAGGGCGTTGTAGGAGTAGGTAAGCGAGGTCTTGAGGTCCGGGTAGGTGTGCTGTGGTGGGTGGGCTGCGTTGTAGGTGGAGATCGCCTTCCAGGCCCCACAGATATTCGTTGGCAAGGCGACGGACTTCTTCGTCGAGCCCGACTTCAAAGAAATGGCGCCGAGTGCGACACCGGCGACGATAACGACGCCGACCAGAATCAGTGTCACGTTCTTGCGGGATGAGGACTTCTTAGCGACACGGGCCACGGGCTCTCCTAGTGAGTGGAACTGCAGATAAATCCTACTATTTGGCTCTTCGCAAGTGGCTCCGTGTGTTCGTCTTCGATGGCGGTAATTGCCACGTCGCCGTTGGGTGGTTGAGCGCAGAGCTGGGAGGCCCGTTACCGGTGTGTACTTGCCGTAGCGAGACGGTCAAGTGGGTCCGAGTGTATTCTGCATTTGTGTCGCAAACGCACTCGACAACGTCGTCGCTATCGCCCCAGACCGCTACCCCCAGGGGCATCGCTCTTCGTGGGGTAACCAAGTCCTTCGGGGCCAACACCGTGGTGCGGGAGATAACCCTTGATATCGCTCAGGGTGAGTTCTTCACCATGCTGGGGCCGTCGGGATCAGGGAAGACAACCCTGCTGCGCCTGATTGCCGGCTTCGAACGTCTCGACCGCGGTGAAATCTTCCTCGACGGCGTTGACGTCACGTCACTGCCGCCCTACCAGCGCGACGTCAATACGGTGTTCCAGGACTACGCCCTCTTCCCTCACTACACCGTGGCCCAGAACGTCGGGTACGGCCTGAAGGTTCGCCACGTGAACCGCTCCGAGATGGCTCGTCGAGTCGCGCAGGCGCTCGATATGGTGCAGATGGGCGACTTCGCTGACCGCAAGCCGGCGCAACTCTCGGGTGGCCAGCGCCAACGTATCGCCCTGGCCCGCGCCCTCGTTAACGAACCCAAGGTGTTACTCCTCGACGAACCGCTGGGCGCCCTCGACCTCAAACTGCGCCAAGAGATGCAGGTGGAACTGAAGCGTATCCAGCGCCAGCTGGGCATCACCTTTATCTACGTGACGCACGACCAGGAAGAAGCGCTCACGATGAGTGACCGTCTGGCCGTCTTTCACGATGGTCGTATCGAGCAGGTTGGCGCTCCGAACGAGGTCTACGAGCGACCGGCCACCGAGTTCGTCGCTGGGTTCGTCGGCACCTCGACGTTGGTCGCGACCGCGGCCGGACAGGGCGTCGTCCGTCCCGAAAAAATTGAAATTTCACGGGGAGCCTCGACGAGTGGACCGACCACCGCCACGGGCGTTGTGCGCGACGTCGCCTACCTCGGCATGCTGACCCGCTACCGGGTGAGCACCGCCGACGACACCGTTATGACCGTGGTGCGACAGAATCGATCGAGTGACGTCGCAACAGACTCGTTCGCCGTCGGCGACGAGGTAACCCTGCGCTGGAACGACGACGACGCTGTCGCCGTTTCGAATTAAGTCGAGTAAGCAACGTAAGAAAAGGGAGGCAGTATGAAGTACGGCACTATTGCGAAGCGCATGAGTGGGGTGGCCGCCTTGGCCCTCGCCGCCATGAGCGCGCTACCAGCTATCACGCTCCACGCCGGAGCGGCCCTCGGCACCCCGCCGACGCAGGGTGACAAGACCCTCAGCAGCATTGGCAAGAGCGAAGGTGCGCTGAACCTCATCGCCTGGGAGGGCTACGCCCAGCCCCAGTGGGTGAAGCCCTTCGAGTCCCAGACGGGCTGCCAGGTCAACGTCAAGTACGCCGGCTCCTCGAGCGAGATGGTGTCGCTCATGGCCCACGGTGGTGGCGGCCAGTACGACCTCGTGTCGGCCTCCGGTGACGCCGACCTGCGCCTGATCTACGGTGGCGATGTTCGCCCCGTCAACATGGCGCTGCTGCCCGGTACGAAGAACTTCCACCCGTTCCTGCAGGCCCCGTCCTTCAACACCATTAACGGTGTCCACTACGGCGTGAGCTACGAGTTTGGCCCGAACGTGCTCTTGTACTCCAAGAAGACCTTCACCGCCGCTCCGACCTCGTGGTCGGTCATCTACAGCTCGAAGTACAAGGGCAAGGTGACGATCCCGAACAACCCGATTCAGATTGCCGACGCGGCGCTCTACCTGTCGAAGACGACGCCGTCCCTCGGTATCACCGACCCCTACGAACTGACCCAGACCCAGTTCAACGCGGCCGTGAGCCTGCTCAAGTCCGAGCACCCGCTCATCAAGAAGTACTGGGACCTCGCCAGCCAGGAGATCTCGCTCTTCCAGAACGGTGAAGCCGTCGTCGGTGCCGCGTGGCCCTACCAGACGAACACCCTGGTTGCCGCTGGCGCCAAGGTGGCCGACACCATTCCGAGCGAAGGCGCGACCGGCTGGGCCGACTCGTGGCTGCTCGCCACCAACGCTCCGCACCCGAACTGCGCCTACAAGTGGATGAACTACGTCTCCACCCCCAAGGTCCAGGCCGAAGAGGCGCTGTACTTCGGTGAGACGCCGGCCAACAAGCTGGCCTGCACCTACATGAACCAGATGCAGAAGGGCGGCTGCGCGGCGTACCACGCCAACGCACCGGAGAGCTACTTCGCCACCATTAAGTTCTGGAAGACGCCGCTGAGCACCTGCGACAACGGTCAGAACAACTGCGTGAGCTTTACGGCGTGGCAACAGGCCTGGACGTCCATCGTTGGCTAAGCCTTGCTGAAACAACAACAACGTACGGTTGGGGCGGCGCTGTGGCGTCGACCCTGGTTACGGGCGGTGGCGACGTTGTCGCCACCGCTGTTGTGGTTTCTCGTCATTTATCTCGCCTCGCTAGTGGCGATGTTGATCACGGCCTTCTTCCAGGTCAACTCGCTCACCGGCAACCTGATTTACCAGTGGACCGGCTCGAACTTCTCCCAGATCTTCACCCAGCCCGTCTACCGCACGATCATCTGGCGGACCGTCGTGATGGCCTCGATGGTCACCGTGACCGACATCATCATCGCTCTGCCCTTCGCCTTCTTTCTGGCGAAGTTGGCCAGTCGGCGGACGCAGCAGTGGCTCCTCGGTCTCACCCTGTTGCCCCTGTGGGCGAGTTACCTGGCCAAGGTCTACGCCTGGATCAACATCCTGTCGGACAAGGGCGTGCTGCCCGATCTCGAAGCTCGACTGGGCCTGCCGGTGACGCACGTGGCCTATTCGAACACGGCCATGTGGATTGTCTTTTGCTACCTCTGGCTACCCTTCATGATCGTCCCGATTTACGGGGCCTTTGAACGGGTACCGGACTCCATTCTCGAGGCGAGCAGCGACCTCGGCGCCTCGCCCTGGTTCACCTTCCGACGGGTCGTCTTGCCGATGGTCATGCCTGGCGTCGTCGCCGGCTCGATCTTCACTTTCTCGTTGACCCTGGGTGACTTCATCACCCCGTTGCTGATTGGTGGCTCCAGTTCGAACTTCATTGGTAACGCCATCTACGACAGCGCGCTCAGCGGTGGCAACCTGCCGTTCGCGGCGGCTTTGGCCACTGTCTCGATTTTGATTATGGCCGTCTACCTACTCGGCGCTCGATTCCTCGGCGCCTTTGAGGCCCTATGAGACTCTCCCCGCTCGCGACCTGGGTGCTTCGCATCTTCGCCAGCCTCGTCATTATGCTGCTGCTCGCCCCGCTGGTCACGATTGTGCTCTTCGCCTTCGATAAGTCCAACGTGCAGACGTTCCCGATTCACCACTGGTCGACGCAGTGGTTCTCGGTGGCCTTCCGCGACCCGGCCGTTCGTTCTGCGTTGTGGTTGAGCGTCAAGGCCGGACTCGCCGCCACGGCGATAGCCCTCATTCTCGGTCTGCTCGTCTCCTTCGGTATTCACCGCTTCGCTTTCTTCGGTCGCGAAGCAGTTTCTCTCTTGCTGGTGTTGCCGCTGGCCCTGCCCGGCATCGTGACCGGTTTGGCCTTGCAGTCGGCTTTCACGTTGGTCAACATGCAGTTCTCACTAACGACAATCATCATTGGTCACGCGACCTTCTGTATCGTGGTGGTCTTTAACAACGTGATCGCCCGCCTGCGCCGCACCTCCGACTCCTTCCTTGAGGCCTCGGCCGACCTGGGAGCGACGCCGACCCAGACGTTCCGCTTGGTAACGCTGCCTCTGCTGGGAACGGCGCTGTTGGCTGGCGCCCTGCTGGCTTTTGCCCTGAGCTTTGACGAAGTCATTGTGACGACCTTCACCGCCGGCGCGCAGAACACGCTGCCACTATGGATCTTTGGCGCTATTCGTT
>Ga0007804_1000249_pt1 | contig 20754 bp, 19 predicted proteins | sample CryBogCBE25Aug07_FD_60367 | JGI IMG/M metagenome (GOLD analysis project Ga0007804, IMG submission 60367) | Freshwater microbial communities from Crystal Bog, Wisconsin, USA - CBE25Aug07 | ecosystem: Environmental > Aquatic > Freshwater > Lake | place: Crystal Bog, Wisconsin, USA | collected... | reverse complement strand
TTTCGAAGGAGGCTTCCGCATGTGGGCCGGTCCTGCCGATAGCCCGGTTGCTCAAGATCCCGGAGTGCACAAGGCTTCGCGTGCGACACGTCGCAAGAAGGCTCCATCAAAGATTAGGAAATAGCAAAAATCCCGTCACCCAGGACGTCCTGAGAGTCGGGCCTCCAGATAGACTTCTGGTGTGCAGGTTTTCCTTGGCAGAAGTTCAAGAAGGAGTGCGTCTGTGGTGAGCAGCGGGAGCCTGTGTTGACTAGCCAGGGCAATGTATTGCGCTTGGTATCCAGAAATCCCCAATTCGATTGCCAACCGCAGTGATTGCTGAGGATCAGGAATCTGTTGTCTGGAGCCCAGTACGCCACGAGCTTCTTTCCACAACTCCTCCATTCCTTGGACATTTCCATCAGCCGATCCCACCGCCGCGAAGATATTCAGCATTTCATGATTGAGTATCGGTGGAGTAATCCACTCTGAATCAAACGTGAAAAGCTCTCTCGCAATCCCCGACAGCTCCCCCTCCAGAAAAAGGAACGTCACCACGGAGGCATCGGCCACGATCATCCCCTGACCTCCTGTCTGATTTGAGAGATCCAAGAGCTGGTGATAGGGACGCGGTTAGGTCGGTACATTCTTGGCAGAGCACTGGGGCGATTCTGCGTCATTCTCGCACGCAGAGCACTTCGCAAGAGTTCTCCAATCAGTTCCTTGAGCGTACTTCTCTCCTGTGCAGCAAGGATCTTGATTTCTGTAACAATCTCATCGGGAAGATCTAGCGTAGTTCGCATATTTGTGTTTTTACGCATAACCATAAAAACATCAATCTTTTTATGGCTTCTTCCATTAATACTTTGATGACTTCCCCTGCTTTAGGAGAATGCCTAAATCGCATTTCATACTCTCACTCATAAAAAATTAGCGAAAAAACCATCCTGAAGTCCCAACTATTCCCAACAGTTTCCTGCTTCCCTCAACCCTATATACACCCCCTCACAGCCCCTTATTCCCTCCTTATCATTCCATCAGTATGGTCCTTGGCCCGCTCTGAATTCTTTCACTTCTGGGGCCAAGTCTATCGTGCCTTGGGACCAAAATTTCATTCCAGTCCCACTGAATGATAGCGCTGTAAGATGAGGGAGTTAGCCGAAAAGAATGGTGTTTTTCATTAATGCCATTAAGTATTTCTGTTCACTTTTCCCACACTGCATGAGCGTCGAACCATCCAATAACCAGCAACCCGCGAACTCCCTTTCGGCCCATCAACCCGGGATGCCAACTCCACCCAAGCGCCCCAAGCTTGTTGTGGCACTTGCCATCATCGCCGCCTTTCTCTTCCTGGTGGGCATCGGTGGATGGAAGGCAATGCAGATCTCACAAGCCATCGCCATGGGAAAATCCTTCAAGATGCCTCCTGATGCGATCACCTCCTTGAAAGTCTCGAAGGAAACCATTGCCCCGGTTCTTGAAACGGTTGGTTCCCTCTCCTCTCCCCAAGGAGTGATGCTGAGCGCGGATCTGCCCGGCATCGTCACTACGATCAGCTTCGAATCAGGTTCCCACGCCACCAATGGCCAACTTCTTGTCCAACTCGACACCCGCCAGGAAGAGGCCCAACTCCGAACCGCAAAGGCAAAGCTTGATCTCGCGCGCCAGAATCTCGATCGAGCCAAGGACTTGAGCGCCAAGCACGTCATTGCCCAATCCGCTTACGATGAGACCAAGAGCCAGTATGACGCTGCCGTTGCCTCTGTGGATGAAACTCAGGCGACGATCGACAGGAAAACCATCCGGGCTCCCTTCGAGGGGTTCATCGGCATCCGCCAGATTAATGCCGGCCAGTACGTGAAGAGCGGCGATCCGATCGTTCAACTTGAGTCCCTCGATCCCATCTATGTGAACTTTGCTCTCCCTCAGCAGAACCTGGCCAACCTCCGTGTGGGGCAGGCCGTCCAGCTCAAGGCCGACGGCATCCCGGACAAGGTCTTCAAGGGATCGATCAACGCCATCAACTCAGCCGTCGATGCGACGACACGCCATATCCAGATTCAGGCGACCATTCCGAATCCCGATCATGTCCTCCGCTCTGGAATGTTTGCCGGCGTGCAGGTCGTTCTCCCCAGCAGGGAGAGCGTTGTCATGGTCCCTGCAACGGCGGTGCAATTCGCTCCTTATGGCGACTCCGTCTTTGTGATCAAAACGCTCAAAGACCCTCAGGGTAAAGAATTCCTCGGCGTGAAAGAAGTGGTCGTTACCCTCGGAAAAACCAGAGGAGACCAGATCGAGATCGTCAAGGGGCTCAATCAGGGTGATGAAATCGCCACCTCCGGCATCTTCAAGCTCCATGAAGGGGGTGCCGTCAAGGTCGAGAACAGCGTCCAACCGGGTAACAATCCCGCGCCGAAACCGACCGATAGCTAGGCCCAGCCCCCGGCCGTTCCGCATGAAAATCACCGACCTCTTCATCAAGCGCCCCGTACTGGCGCTTGTCATCAACATGGTAATCCTCTTAGCGGGGTTCCAGTCGATCCACTCCCTCAACATCCGTCAATATCCGCGTAGCGACATCGCGGTCATCAAAGTCTCAACAGTCTTTGTCGGAGCGAATGCCGACCTGGTCCGCGGCTACATCACCACCCCGCTGGAACGCGTGATCGCGGCCGCCGAGGGGATCGACTACATCGAGAGCACCAGCGATCAGGGACTCAGCACGATCACGATCCACCTGAAGCTGAACTACGACCCGAACGCAGCCCTCACGCAGATCCAGGCGAAGCTTGCCCAGGTGCGCAATGAGCTTCCCCCCGAGTCCGAGACTCCGACGATCGAACTACAGAACGCGGATGAACTCCGGGCAGCCATGTATCTCGGCTTCGCTGCACCCGATCTCCAGCCCAATCAGGTGACCGATTACCTGACTCGCGTCATCCAGCCCAAACTCACCGCAATTAACGGCGTTCAGCGTGCCGACATCCTCGGGGCACGCGTCATCGCCATGCGTATCTGGTTGAAACCTGATCGTCTTGCCGCGCTCGGCATCTCGGCGACTGATGTCCGGAAAGCTCTTCAGGCGAACAACTACCTCGCCGCAGTGGGGAAAACCAAGGGGACCATGACGGCGATCAACCTGATCGCCAACACGAACCTGACCTCCCCGGATGAGTTCAAACAACTCGTCGTGAAGGAAAAGAACGGAATTCTCGTCCGTCTCCAAGACATCGCCGATATAGAGATGGGAGCCGAGGATTACGACTCGGATGTACGCTTCGACGGGAAGAATGCGAAATTCATCGGCATCTGGTGCCTTCCCACCGCCAACACCCTCGATGTCTGCAAGAGCGTCAGGGAGCAGATTCCGGAATTGCGGAAGCTACTGCCTGCGGGAATGACTCTGGAAGTCCCCTACGACTCGACCGACTTCATACGTGAAGCCATTCACGAAGTCTTCAAGACACTCTCCGAGACCCTCCTGATCGTTGTCCTCGTGATCTTCCTCTTCCTCGGCTCGATTCGTTCCGTGCTTATTCCCCTGGTGGCTATCCCCATCTCGTTGATCGGCGCCGTCTTCATCATGGCTGTCTGCGGATTCACCATCAATCTGCTAACCCTTCTAGCCATCGTGCTGGCGGTGGGTCTTGTCGTCGATGACGCCATCGTCGTGGTGGAGAATGTCGAGCGGCATCTCCACGAAGGACTCTCGCCGTTTCAAGCAGCACTTCAAAGCGGGCGCGAACTCTTCGGCCCGATCATCGCAATGACCATCACTCTCGCCGCCGTCTACACGCCGATCGGTATTCAGGGAGGGCTGACCGGAGCACTCTTCCGTGAATTCGCCTTCACTCTCGCCGGAGCGGTGCTTATCTCTGGAATCGTCGCCCTCACGCTCTCTCCGATGATGGCTTCCCGTCTGCTAAGACGCGGGGACGATACGCGCGGATACGCCGGATGGGTAAGCCGCCGTTTCACCTCCCTACAGCATGGATACGTCACGCTGCTTGCCTCGATGCTCCGCCATCGCGGAGCAGTGCTGACTATCGCCGGATTCTGGATCCTGATCCTTCCCATCCTCTATCTCCTCTCCCCGAAGGAGCTCTCTCCGAAGGAGGATCAGGGAATCGTCTACACGATCTTCCAAGCCTCCCCCTTCTCGACGATCGATCAGACGATCCTCTATTCAGAGATGGTCCGCGACAGCTTCCTCAAGATGCCTGAGACTTGGCATACCTTTCAGATCATGAATCCCACGGGTGGATTCGGAGGCATCCGGACGATCCCATGGAGTCAGCGCAAACGTAGCTGCGATATGATTGCGGCTGCTCTGGGTAAACTCACCAGTGGGATCCCGGGTCTGCGTGTCATCGCCACCACGCCACCGGCCCTCCCGGGAGGAAGCAACTTCCCGGTTGAATTCGTCATCTCCTCCACGCTCGAACCCCGACAACTCCTCGATGCGGCGAATGACCTCGTCCGGACAGCCTTCGGAAGCGGCATCTTTATCTTCGCCGATACCGACCTCAAGTACGACCAGCCTCAGGTTGAAATTGTCTTTGACCGCAACAAGGTCTCCGCCCTGGGGCTTGACCTTCAGCAGGTCGGTTCCGACCTCTCCACGATGCTGGGAGGGAACTACGTGAACCGCTTCAGCATTCAGGGACGCAGCTACAAAGTGATTCCCGAACTCAAAAGGGAAAACCGCCTCGATCCCGATTCCCTAGGCAAGATCTTCGTCACTGGGCCCGGCGGGCAACTAATTCAGCTGGCCACTTTCTCCGAACTTAAGCGCAGTACGGTCCCTCGCCAAATCAACCGATTCCAGCAGCTCAACTCGGCCAAGATCAGCGGCATACTTCCACCTGGCATCACCATCGACCAGGCGCTTAAGGTCCTCGAAAAACGTGCCAACCAGATCCTGCCCCGCGGATTCGTGATCGATTACGCTGGGGAGTCACGCCAACTCCGTCAGGAGGGTAACAGCCTCGTTATGACGATGGTGATTTCATTTATCCTGATTTTCCTGGTGCTGGCGGCGCAGTTCGAGAGCTTCCGTGATCCCTTCATCATCCTCTTCGGATCTGTTCCGCTAGCCCTCTCGGGAGCTCTCCTCTTCACATTTTTGGGAGCGACCACGATCAATATCTACAGCCAGGTCGGACTGATCACGCTCGTCGGACTTGTCGCCAAAAACGGAATCCTGATCGTTGAGTTTGCAAACAACCTGCAGGAAGGCGGCATGGAAAAGTGGCATGCCATTCTCACTGCTGCAGGCACACGACTTCGACCCGTCCTGATGACGACGGTTGCCACCGTGGTCGGTCACACCCCATTGATTCTGGCGAGTGGCCCGGGAGCCGGTGCACGCAATAGCATCGGCATCGTACTGGTGAGTGGCATGATCATCGGCACCCTCTTCACACTCTTCGTCGTTCCCTCGATCTACCTCTTGGTCTCCAAACCCAAGAAGGCAAACCCCTCCAGGGAGCACCATGCACTGCTCGGAGATACTCCCGTGATCCTTCCCCTGGGGGAAAGGGCGTGATCAGTAAAACTCGCCCCTAATCCTTCCGGAACCCGGAAATCACGGCAAAGAGCAGAAGAGCAATCGTGCAAAGAACCGATCCGGCCCCGATCAAGGCGAGAATGTCTTTTGCGGTTTCATAGAGAGAGTGTCCGTGCATTGGTGAGACAATAGCACCAAGAAAGAACCCTTCCAATAAAAGTTTTACATCGTTTTATAACCTGAACTTGATCACCACTTTATGAATCGGCGCAGGCTGATCAATCATGACTCCCGGTTGATGACCATCCCGGGGAAGAAAAATTGCAAAGGATCCTTCGCTCAAATTCATCCGGGAGGTTGATCCCGCGGGAAGCTCGTAAAACTCAGCATCCTTCTCCGGATTATAGGGGGTTTTGACCACCAGAGATTCCCTCAGGGCGTAGCCGATCTCTTCGGCGCCGGAGACGATATACTGAATGTCACCATGCACACGATGCGTTTCCCATTTCTTCTCCGCCGCCGGAGCGGTGACATAGCGCTGAACGATTGCCACAAGACCCGGGTCTCCGATCTCATAGTGGCCATCAGGCGTCGTCGTATCGTAAGTCGTCAGCCAAGAAAAGGCTCGGGAGAAGGAGGGATGAAGCCCCTCGTAAGAGGCCGCGCTGGAGAGCTGATCGAGAATCATGACGGGGTGATGGAGGAGAGATGCGTTTCTTTATTTCCCACGGTAGCTGCAGCGGGCCGTGGGAGTCTCATGGATCACGATCTCGGCTAGCCCGGGAAGCTGTCGCTCAAGTTTCTCCCAGAACCAGCGGCACATATTCTCGATTGTCGGATTATCCAGCCCCGGAATGTCATTCAGGTAAGAATGATCAAGCTGGTCGAGAAGCGGATCCATGGCCCTGCTGATGCGCGCATGATCGTAGAGCCACCCGGTCGCTGGGTCGACTTCACCCTCGACCGAGATCTCCATCCGAAAGCTATGCCCGTGCATCTTCCCGCACTTGTGCTCCGGCGGAACATTTGGAAGTGTCTGGGCGGCTTCGAAGGAAAAATCTTTGGTCAGGCGAACTTGCATCAGGGACTTTCAATACAGCATACCATCCCTAAGCAAAAGTAAAACGGAGGGTCGCAAAAGGGGGGCTGCCCCAAATTCATCTCCTCCTCAGCGAATCCTATCGCTGTCACTATCACTAAAATTTGTCGCGTTGCGATTTCCGCTGTTGCGGCGGGAGGCGGTTGCATTGGTCAAATTACGAGCTTCCAGATCAGACTGAACTAGCCGCCTTAGGTACTCCGTCAGACTCACGCCTTCCTTGGCCGCAGCGATTTTTGCAGCAGCATGGATTTCGGGTTCGAGTCTGGTTTTAACATTCATTGTATTGTGCCCAGTTAACACTCTGTATTCCGTTTTTGCCAGTTTTATAAGTTTATGTCATTCTGATCTTTGCGTTTCTGATGAATAACGCTTAGGGTGCATGCGTGAACAGAAAGCGTGTTACCAAGATTCTCACCGGATTCCGTTTGGATCCCCGGTTGAAGGTACTCGCTGTCGAGGCAGCCGGGCAGGAAAACAGATCACTCTCCAATTATATCGAGAACCTGATTCGCAAGGATGTTGAGGCACGGGGACTTTTGCTGCCCGAGGTAAGCGGGAAAAAGTAGGCTTCCGCCTCGCATTTCGGGGAACATCAGATTGCAGCCCACTGATGTATGAATCATATTTGCGGCGTGTATAACGGCTGTATTTCCATGCGGATTACGATTCGTGGATAATCGTAAGTTTTTGGCATCCTATTATTTACGACCTCGTTCAAATGCCGTAATTAGCCCGAGTGAAAAAACCAGTTATTAAGAGAAAAGCAGAAACAAAAATCCTGACGGGATTCCGAATTCATCCTGCAGTCAAGGAACTTGCCATCGAAGCGGCCGCGGTGGAGAACCGCTCTTTCTCTAACTATCTTGAGAATCTGATCCGCAAGGATCTTGCCTCCAAGAATCTCCTCCCAGCGAAGACGTCCGCTCGCTAGGGAGCAAAGTTCATTAGAGAACTTTCATTCTCAGAGTCTTCATCTCTCTACCGAGGCGCTGATTGAGCCTTGTGCTGGGCGAAGAGATCGAGCGTCCGATCCCGCTCTTTCGAGTGATCCAGCATTGGCACCGGGTATCCGGGCGCGATGGATCGTCCATCGGCAGGCGGTTCCAGCAGGGAGGCATTAGAGACATTCCTTAGCTCAGGAACCCACTGCCTGATGTAGGCACCCACGGGGTCATAACGCTTGGTCTGGCTCCAGGGATTCTGAATGCGGAAGTAGGGTGCGGCGTCGGCTCCGGTCCCGGCACTCCACTGCCACCCGCCGTTATTGCTGGCGATCTCTCCGTCCACAAGGGACCGCATGAAGAAGGCCTCACCCAGGCGCCAGTCGAGATGCAGATCCTTGGTCAAGAACATCGCCGTGATCATCCGGGAGCGGTTATGCATCCAGCCCGTAGCTGCCATTTGGCGCATGGCTGCATCGATGATGGGAAACCCTGTCATGCCCGCACACCAGCGCTCAAAGGTTTCAGGACAGCCCTCCAGACCGGGCCATTTCAACCCGCGCCAGGTGGAGTTGAACTCCTGCTCCAGCAGCTCCGGATAATGCCAGAGCAACTGCATGTAGAACTCCCTCCAGACGATCTCGGCCAGAAACTTCATCACGCTTGTGCGGCCCTCGGGTGGCAAACCTTCCTCCACATTTTTTGCAGCCGCATAAATCTGACGCGGGGAGATCAAGCCGAACCGAAGATCCTGCGAAAGATGAGAAGTGCCGTTCACCCCCATGAGATCACGCTGATCCCCATAAGAGGCAATCGGACCTGCAACAAACGTCTTCAGTCGCTCTCGGGCGGCTCGCTCTCCCGGTTCAGGGATGGTCGCTGAGGAAACAAGCCCCCAGTCGGAAAGCTGGGGAAGCGGCAGGGAAAGAATACCCGCCGGCGCACTCATTTTCTTGATCGCGGCCCCAGGCACGGGCTTTGGCTTGGCGAACCAGGCCTTTGAATACGGGGTGAAGACCCTGAAGATCGTTCCTTGCCCGGTGAGAACCTCATGCTGCTCATGGATGCAGATATCCTTGTGAAGCGAAAATTCAAAACCCCTCTCTTTGCTTAAGGACTCCAGCTTCGCCTCGACACTTCGTCCAAAAGGATCGGGATCACGGTTGGCAAAGATCGCCGTCGCACCGGTCTCTGCCAGAAGCTTTTCCAGTTCGGTCACCGCATCACCCCGACGGATGATCAGACGTCCGCCGATCGCCTCCAGATTCCTGGCCAAGGAGGCGAGCGATCCGCAGAGGAATTCCTGACGTGCCGATCCAGTCCACTCATGCGAGCCCTTCCAGTTACTGACGATATAGACTGGGATGACTTCCCCGTCCGGGCCAACAGTCGCGACCGCAGCAGCCAGCGCCGTATTGTCAGTGATCCGGAAATCCCGGCGGAACCAATGGATAATGCGTTTCATTCGACAATGATATTCCAAGTGTTTGTCTTAACGGGGGCAATGTTTCGTTCCCATGGCCGCAAATAGGAAAAGCAAAGTGATGTTTTTCCTTTTTTCACCGCCATGAATTTCCAGATCTCGGTTCCTCCGGCACCAACCATGCCTTCACTGCTCTTCGCCTGCTGATAGACCATCTTTCCCTCCTGCCTCAGAATGCCGGCTGTTGAGAAAAGATAATTCCATCCATACCCCGTTGTGCGGTTGGTTGGCAGTGAGATGAGCAGGGCATCTCCCCTATGAAGGAAACAAGTCTGATTCTGATCCTGCTCTGTCAGTTTTATTTCAGCCGCCGAAACCAAGCTGGTAAATGTAGCGGCAGCTAGCAGAGCACTTAAGAAACCTCTCATCAAGGAAGCATGGTCGTGAGAATCGGTAGGGTGAAGTGTTTTTCTGGCTGTCTCACCGGCTCAGTTACAGATAGCCTTCTGGATCGTGCAGAAGCCCGAGACACTCTTTCTGATCGCCGGCAATGGTTCCTACCCCCGGCTTGCCGCCAAGGGAGCCTGCGAAGCCGGCGTTTCCAAGGTTGTGGCCGCTGCCTTCGAGGGGGAAACCGATCCTGCGCTTGCCGATTTTGTCGACGAGATCGTCTGGATGCGCGTCGGACAACTCGGCCGCCTCATCACGGCCGCCAAGAAGAGCGGTGCCACCGCTTCGATGATGGCGGGTCAGATCGCCCCGGGAAACCTCTTCGACCTGCGGCCTGATTTTCATGCCCTCCTCCTGCTGGCCAAGCTAAAGGAGCGCAATGCCGAGACCCTCTTCGGAGCGATTGCCGACGAGCTTGAGAAGGCCGGTGTCCCTCTCCTGATCGCCACCACGTTCTTGGAGAATCAACTCTCCACTGAAGGGCTCATCGCCGGCCCCAAGCCCAAGGATCGACTCCTGGAGGATATCGCCTTCGGCCTCGGCATCGCCAAGGAAGTAAGCCGCCTTGATATCGGCCAGACCGTCGTGGTGAAGAAGGGTACAGTCCTTGCCGTCGAGGGCTTCGACGGAACCGACTCGACAATCCGTAGGGGAGGCGAACTAGGGAAGGGTGAAGCCGTAGTCGTGAAGGTCTCCAAACCCCGTCAGGATATGCGCTTCGACGTTCCCGTCGTCGGCCCACGAACTCTGGAGACGGCCGCTGCTGCTGGCGTGGCCGCTATTGCCATGGAAGCGGGACGCACTCTCTTTCTCGATAAAGAGGAGGTTTTTTCACTAGCCACCCAACACCAAATCACCCTCTGGGGAATTCCATCATGAAGACCATCCGCGCCGGCGTTGTCGGCCCAGGCAGCATCGGCATCAATCACGCACGTATCTACAGCGAACTTCCCGACTGCGAACTCGTTGCCATCTACGACGCAAACCGGGCAAACGCTCAGAAGGCTGCCTCCAAGTATGGCGGCAAGCCTTGCACCTCGCTTGAGGAATTTGCCGAACTCGTCGATGTCGCCTCCGTGGCGACTCCGACAGAATCGCACCATGAGGTCGGCACCTTTCTGCTGAACAAAGGAAAGCACCTTCTCATTGAGAAGCCGATCGCCACCAATACGGCACAGGCCCTCGACCTTGCCGCCACGGCCGCCGCGAACAATTGCGTCCTCCAAGTGGGCCACATTGAGCGATTCAACCCCGGACTCGAAGCGCTCGAGAAGCAGTTGGCCAACCCTCGCTTCCTCGAAGTCACCCGTCTCTCCCCCTACCCAAACCGGAGCATGGATATCGGAGTTGTGCTCGATGTCATGATCCACGATCTGGAAATCCTGCTGCACTTGGTGCGCTCGCCAGTCATCAGCGTGGATGCTGTTGGTATCGCCGTGCTCAGCAAGGGCGAAGACATCGCGAACGTCAGAATCCGCTTCGAGAACGACTGTGTCGCCAATCTCACGGCCAGCCGGATCAGCCGGGACAAGGTCCGCAAGATCCGTATCTTTCAGGAGGACGCTTATCTCTCACTCAACTACCAAAACCAGAGCGGCTACATCCTCCGACTCAAGGAGGGCGGGATCAAACGCGAGCGGGTCAAGGTCGTGAAGGGAGAGCCCCTTCAGCGAGAACTCGCCGCCTTCGTCACCTGTGCACGCGACGGGGTCCAACCCCGCGTCACGGGACGCGAGGCAGCGGCGGCGCTCGACCTGGCCATCCAAATCACGAAGCAGATCGAAGAGGCCGATCCTCGCAAGAAGTCGCCCGTCCTGCCTGCATGAGTGCAGCGGTTCGCCATCTCGCGATCATTGCGGGGGAGGCCAGCGGCGACACGCATGGCGCCGCCTTGGTGCGTTCGCTTCGTGAACAAGATCCGACGATTCGATTCACCGGGAAGGGTGGTCCGAAGATGATGGCGGAGGCCCTCTCCTCAGGAGGCACCATGGACAACTGGATCGCGGAGGCAGGCGTTCTCGGCCTCTGGGATGTGCTTCAACACTACGGCTATTTCAAAAAAAAATTCGCAGCACTCCTCGACGAACTGACTGCTAACCCACCCGAAGCGGTCATCCTCGTCGATTACCCCGGGTTTAACGTTCGTCTTGCCAAGGCGATCCGGAAAAAAAAGATTCCAACCCGCATCATCTACTACATCAGCCCTCAGGTCTGGGCTTGGAACCGAAGGCGTATTCCGGAAATGGCACGTGCCCTTGACCTGATGATCTGCATCTTCCCCTTCGAGCAGGAGATCTATGAAGCTTCCGGACTCCAGACCGTCTTTGCCGGTCATCCCATGGTCGGGGAACTGGAAGCCGTCCCCACCGTGGAGCGCGATGCAACACTACTCGGTCTTTTCCCCGGGAGTCGCGAACGCGAAGTTCGTAAGATCTTCCCAGCCATGCTCGGCGCTGCAAAGCTCGTCCTGAAGTCTCGGCCGGAGATCCGGATCGAGGCCGCAGGGGCAACACCTGCCCATGCCGAACTGATGCGCTCCATGGCATCCGAGGAACAGGTGAATATCACCGTCACCTCGGGTCATTCCAAAGAGCTGATGCGCCGCGCCGCCGTCGGACTGGTCTGCTCCGGAACGGCAACACTCGAGGCGGCATGCCTGGGCCTTCCCTACGCGCTGGTCTATAAGGTTGCCACACTCACCTATGAAGTCGGCATCCGGGTGATTCGAGTCCCGTATCTGGGCATCGTGAATATTCTGGCCAACCGTCAGGTGATCCGTGAGTTCATCCAACACGGGGCTACTCCCGCCGCCCTTGCCGATGAGGCGCTCCGCCTTCTCAATAGCACGGAGGCACGGGAACGACTTTCAGCGGATCTTGCCTCTGTCGTGACATTGCTGGGAGGTCTCAGCGATCACTCAGCCTCCGAACGGGCGGCGATGGCAGTATTTGATTGTCTGGATAAACCACCCAAACAGACTCATTAAGATCCATGTCATTCCCCAAAGATCATCTTGAGACCCTCTGGGCACCTTGGCGCGTGGAGTACTTCAGCAGGGAGCGCATCAACGGAGAGGACTTTCTTGCGGAGGCGGCCTCCACAGATGATGACGCAGCCCACTTCGTGGTCTGCCGGAGAAAGAATGCCTTTCTGATCCTGAATAAATACCCCTATTCCTCGGGGCATCTCATGGCAGTTCCTTATAAAAGAACCGGCCGCATGGAGGATCTCTCGGCTGATGAGGCCCTCGATGTTTGGAACCTCGCCATCCATGCCCAGCATCTCCTGAGAGAAGTCACGAAAGCCGATGGTTTCAATGTCGGGTTCAATCTTGGAACGGCGGGTGGGGCTGGTTTCGAGGAGCACCTTCATCTCCACATCGTTCCCCGCTGGACAGGTGACCAGAACTTCATGCCGGTACTAGGAGGGACAAAAATCATCCCCGAAGGACTGCAACCGCTCTATGAGCGTCTTGTAACCGCAGACAGGGGAATTTCCAATTCACAGGGATCAAGGGAATAAAGGAGATGCTTTTTTGTCTGATCTGACTGTCTAAAAGCCTTCAGCCTAAACCGCTAACAGTCTCTCCCCCATGTTCATTACCTTCGGAGCCCTCGGGGCGGCACTTCTCTATGCTCTAGGCTATCTGGAGCTGAAAGGTTCGATCCATCACGGAGCAACGAGCAAGCGGGTCAACATCTTCTCCAATTACGCCATGGCGGCCTGGTCAATACCGCTGGCACTTCTTCCGCTGATTTTCCCAAAACAGTTTCTATTTCATCCGAACTGGCCTGCTGCCTTTGCAGCGATCGGGGCAGGTGCCTCCCTCTTTATTGGACGCATCTGTACCGTGAAGGCTCTCGCGAAGGCCGATCTCTCGATCAGCGCACCGCTGCTCGGGATGAAGACTGTGCTGGTGGCTCTCTTCTCCATTCTATTGCTCCATACACCTGTCGGCTGGCATCTGATGAGCGCCGCCGTGCTGACCGTGGCGGCACTCACCCTGCTCCAGATCGGACCGGACCATGACAAACACCATCGCCGCGCTGCGGTGGGCTGGGCAATTGGAGCCAGCATCCTCTTTGCTCTCGTTGATGTCCTGACCCAAGGCTATGCGCGGACCTCGGGCGTCGCTTTTTTCCAACCCGTTATGTTCGTTATCCTGGCCGCGATGACTCCCCTCCTCGGATCGACGCCACCCGCTCCCGCAGTCGCCCAAAAACGCCTACTCATCGGTGGCGCTGTCATTGGATTCCAAGCACCTCTTGTCATCATGCTGATCGGCCTCTTCGGTCAGGCCACGCTGATCAACATCCTCTACGCAACCCGCACCATCTGGTCGGTTGCGGTCGATGCCTGGAAGGGCGAAGGGAATGCCCGCGAATACTGGGTCGCCCGACTTTCTGGGGCAGTGCTCCTGCTTGCGGCTATTGTCCTGGCAATTCTGAAGTAATCCCGATGAACACAGCACTTCCCACCCTCACACCGCTCAGCACCGAACAATGGATCGCCTTCCACTGCTCACCCCTCATGCAGGGAGTCATCTGTATCCTTCTACCCATGGCGCTTGCCTGCGTGGGGCTCTTCCTAACGCGCCGCTTTGTTCATCAGCATTTCCTTCGCCAGCACCACGACATGGCGGGCCCCTTCTTCAGCACCATGGGGGCCATCTATGGCATCTTCCTCGCCTTCATTGTATCCAATACTTGGCATTACTACGACCAGACCAGTTCGAACATCGTTCAGGAAGCCCGTTACCTCGAGTCCCTCCACAACAACTCCGCTGCCTTCGCCGAACCCTTTCGAGGAGATATCCGTTCATTGATTGCCGGCTACCGCGATTCGCTGATCAGGGATGAGTGGCCTTGCCTCGCCACGGGCGATGGCAGTTCCAAAACGACCGCTGCACTCAAAAAGCTCACCGAGGCCTATGTGAATCATCAGACCTCGGGAGGCACGGTTGAAGGTCCGTTTTTCAGCCAATCGGTACAAAACCTAGGAGAACTCAAGGGTCTCCGCGCTTCGCGCATCGATGACGCGGCAACCGGACTCCTCCCCTTCCTTTGGAGCATCCTAATCGCGGGAGCAGCACTGACGATTGGTTTCTCCTACCTTTTCGGGGCGCAGAACTTTGCCACCCATGCCGTGATGACACTGATTCTCACTATGGTCATCGCCCTTGCATTTTATACCATCCTCACTCTTGACTTCCCATTCTCCGGACCCGTGGCTATCGGCCCAGCTTCCTTCACGAAGCTGCATCTCAACTGAAGGTCCCCCTCTTTCGGGCCCGAGGCGTTAGGGGTTTATCTTAACCCAGCTCGCGGGAACGGGCACGGAAGTCTACGACATAGTCGCAGACAGAAGGCACCACGGATTCCCGTGCGACGGCGGGCCAACGCAGCTATCCGCAAACTCTCACAAGCCTCGTCACTCTACCGTGACACTCTTGGCCAGGTTTCGCGGCTTATCCACATCGCACCCCAACTCCACGGCGATGTAATAGGCGAAGAACTGGAGAACGATGGATGTCAGGATCGGCGTGAGAATCTCGGGAGCGTCCGGGATCAGGATGACATCGTCGCAGATGAGGGAGAGTTCCTCGCCCTTCCCTTCGGTGCCGATGGCGATGACGGGACCGCCGCGTGCCTTGACCTCCTCGATGTTGCTGAGATTTTTGTGGAAGACGGCATCGTGTGGGGCAATCACCACGGAGGGTGTCTCGGGATTCACGAGAGCGATGACGCCGTGCTTGAGCTCCGCACTCGGGTAGCCCATGGCGGCGATGTAGCTGATTTCCTTGAGCTTCAGGGCACCTTCCATGGCCACCGGATAGTTATACTGGCGTCCCATGAAGAGCATCACTTTTGCCTGCGCGTAGCGCTTCGCAATCTTGGCAATCTCAGACTCGAGTTTGAGAACCTTCTCGATCTGAGCAGGGAGCGCCTCAAGTTCGGAGATAATCCGACTGCCCGCAGAGCTTGAAAGGTTGCGGATACGGCCCAGAAGGAGTGCGATCAATGTCAGGATCGTTACCTGGGAGGTGAATGACTTGGTCGCCGCGACACCGATCTCGGGACCGGCATGCATGTAGACGCCGCCGTCGCTCTCGCGGGCGATGGTGCTCGCCACATTGTTGCAGATGCCGAGGGTGCGGTGTCCCTTCCGCTTGCTCTCGCGAAGGGCTGCCAGAGTATCGGCAGTCTCCCCGCTCTGACTCAGGACAAACACCAGCGTGTCCTTGGTCATCGGCAGGTTCCGGTAGCGGAACTCACTCGCGTATTCGCACTCAGTCGGAATCTGAGCTAAACTCTCAATCAGGTATTCGCCAACCATGGCGGCATGGAAGGCGGTGCCGCAACCGCTGAGAACGATCCGCTCGATGGTGCGGAGTTCGGCATTGGACATATTAAGACCTCCCAGCTTGGCTGTGGCCTCCTCGTGGGAGAGGCGTCCTCGCATGGCATCGGTGACGCTGCGGACCTGCTCATGGATCTCCTTGAGCATATAGTGAGGATAATCCCCTTTGCCCACATCCTCTTCGGTCATCTCGACCGTCGTGACGTTATAGTCGGCACCGTTACCTTGGATGGTGGAGAGGGTGAATCCCTCACCCGAGAGGACGGCGATCTCGTAGTCGTTAAGGTAAACAACATCGCGGGTGTGGCCTACGATGGCGCTGACGTCGCTGGCCAGGAAGTGTTCTCCCTTCCCGATGCCGAGAACCAGGGGGCTGCCTCGGCGGGCCCCGATAATAAGTCCCGGCAACTCCGCATGCACGATGGCGATTCCGTAAGTGCCGGTTACCAATTGAAGGGCCTCCCGAAGTGCGGAGACAAGGGCTCCCTGGGTACGCTCCGTGGAACGGTCGAAGGCCCGCCCGACAAGATGGGCCAGCACCTCTGTGTCCGTCTGGGACTGGAACTGATGGCCTTCCTCCTCCATCTGGGCGCGCAGGGAAGCGTAGTTTTCGATAACACCATTGTGGACAAGAGCAAGCTTGCCCGAGCGGTCAAAGTGCGGGTGGGCGTTCTCCCTGGTGACCTTGCCATGCGTGGCCCAGCGGGTGTGGCTGATTCCGGCGGTCCCTCCTATAGGGTTTTTCCCGATGGCTTTGCGTAGGTCATCGATGCGCCCCACCTCCTTGCGAACGGAGATGATTCCTTCCTCCAGAGTGGCCACGCCCGCCGAATCATAGCCCCGGTACTCCAAGCGGCGAAGCCCTTCCAAAAGGATAGGGACAGCCTCAGCACGACCGACATAGCCTACGATTCCACACATAAGATTTTGATTTGATGCCCGTTACCCCCATTCAGAGGGATTTAGGTCGATTTAAGAGGATGACAAACAGGGGTAGTCTTCGCAAGATGCTTCCGTCTTCCTGAAAACGAACATCCCAAAAACCATGAATGTGCAAACCAAGCATGTCATCGCCCCAGCGACCCGTACCCTTGCCATCATCATGGGTGGAGGGGCCGGAACACGTCTCTTCCCCCTCACCAAGGACAGGGCAAAGCCGGCGGTGCCGATCGGCGGAAAATACCGACTTGTCGATGTGCCGATTAGCAACTGCCTGAATTCCGGCATCCGGGGCATCTATATCCTAACCCAGTTTAACAGCACCTCCCTCCACCGCCACATCAACGCGAGCTACAAGTTCGACAATTTCTCCCCGAGCTTTGTCGAGATTCTCGCGGCGCAGCAGACCCCCGAGGGATCGACATGGTATCAGGGGACGGCCGATGCGGTCCGCCAGAATCTCCGCACCTTCATGGAGGGAAACTACGACTACTTCATCATCCTCTCCGGGGATCAGCTCTACCGCATGGATTACCGTGACATCCTTCAGCAACACATCGCCGGGGGAGCGGATATCACGATCTCCTGTATCCCGGTAAATCGGGAGGCCGCAATGGGATTCGGTATCATGGAGACCGATTCAGCCCAAAGGATCACCCGCTTCGTCGAGAAGCCGAAGGATCCGGCGCTCCTGAACGAACTCCGGATGAAGCCGCAGGTTCTCTGGGAACTCCACGAAACCGAGAATCAGGATCTCTATTTGGCCAACATGGGCATCTACATCTTCAACCGTCAGGTGCTGGCCGAGTGCCTCGACAATGAGATGGATGATTTTGGAAAGAATATCATCCCGGCCACGATCGACTCGAGGAACGTCCAGGCCTATGTCTTCCGCGGCTATTGGGAGGATATCGGAACGATCCGCTCTTTCTTCGATGCCAACCTCAATCTCTGTGACCCCTCCCCTGTGTATAATTTCTATTCGCCCGGGGCACCGATCTACACGCAGTCGAGATTCCTCCCCGCCAGCGTGATCGAGGAAACCGTCGTCAACCGCGCCATGATCTCGGATGGATGCCAGATCCGCTCGGCTCGACTGGAGCGCTGTATCCTCGGAATCCGCAGCCTGATCAATCCCGGATCCCGCCTTAAGAACACCATCGTGATGGGTGCTGACTTCTATGAATCCGACAAGGGAGGAACCCCATCTGGTGAAATACCGATCGGCATCGGCAGGGATTGCATCATCGAGGATGCCATCATCGACAAGAACGCCAGAATCGGGGACGGGGTGGTGATCACTCCCCACGACAAGGATGCGAATTCGGAAGGCAATGGGTACTACATACGGGATGGCATCGTCGTGATTCCCAAGAATGCGGTCATTCCCTCCGGAACCCGCATCTGAGGAACTCTCGTTCCATCTTTTTCATGAATAGAATCCTTAAAATCATGCCGTCGGTTGGAGTTTTGCTGCTCGCGACTCTCTCCTTGGCCGGCTGCCTTTACGACAACCCTCCCTCCGGCCCCGTCCGCAGCATCGACACCTGGCTGGTCGGCCAATGGCAGTCAAAGGACAAAGCCGGTCATGCCTACTCCGCGGTGGTGACTCCGACAACCGCCTCGGATCATTACCGAGTGACCTTCTCAAGGTCTGGCCGCGGCACTCAGGAGTTCGACGGCTGGATCAGCAGGATTGATGGGTTCTCCATGTTGGTTCTCAAGTCTCTCGATGGAGTCGGGACCGGAAAATATCTGCTGTGCCATTACGAATTACTGGCCCAGGGAACCCCTTCTCCCGGAGGCATCGGCGCGGAACGCATCCGCCTGAGCGAACTTCAACTCGACGAATCGACCCGTGCACTCGATCCCTTCAAGCTTCGTGCCGCCATCCGTTCCGCCCTGAAAGCCGGCACGCTCCTGGCCCCCTTCGACGCAGTAGCTGAGCGCAAGGGTAAGATCGAATCTATCCCGGGCAGTATCATCTGGACCAAGACCGGCGGCGTGACCCTGAATGGGGAGACGTTCTGATGCGGGCCAAAAGCCCGGCAGGTGTGTAGACTGAAGACTTTTGGGGTGTTAGTCTCCGAATCCATTTTGCTTCTTCCGATCCGCATCATTTTTGCCCTAGTAGTCTAAACTTCTTCAGCCCAAACACCTTTTCCACTCCTTACCTCCATGTCTAAACCAGTCGCTACAGAAACCCGCATGGAAAAGATCGTCAGTCTCTGCAAGAGGCGCGGATTCATCTACCAGTCCTCCGAGATCTACGGCGGCATCGGCGGCTTCTGGGACTACGGCCCGCTCGGAGCGGAACTAAAACGAAACCTTCGCGATACCTGGTGGCGCGCCATGACCCGGGACCGTGACGATGTCGTCGGCCTCGACGCCACGATTATCATGCACCCGGCGATCTGGAAGGCCAGCGGCCATGTCGACACCTTTGCCGACATGATGCGCGAATGCACGGTCACCAACAAGCGCGTCCGCGCCGACCATGTCGAACCGCAGTCCGGGTCAGTGATACGTTTTTCGGGCGCCAAGGCACCCACCCCCGGAAACTGGCATCTCGACAGGACCATCACCGTCCTGATGAAGCAGGGCGAACATATCGAGAGTTTCCGCAAGCGCGTCCGCCTGCTCATTGCACAGAATGCGGGTACCTCCGCCGGCAAGCCCGAGGAGATCGAACTCCTCGGTGAGGAGAAGATCGATGTGATCGATGGCTCCGTCGATTTCCATCCCGAGACAGGGGGTCTTCTCAACGAATCACGCCCCTTCAACCTGATGCTCCGCACCTATGTGGGGCCCACGGCGACCGAGAATGATGTCGCCTACCTGCGTCCCGAAACAGCCCAGGCGATTTTCGCCCAGTTCAAGAATGTCTGCGACTCCTCGCGCGTGAAGGTTCCCTTCGGCATCGGACAGATCGGCAAGGCCTTCCGCAACGAGGTGACGCCCAAGAATTTCACATTCCGATCCCGCGAATTCGAGCAGATGGAGCTCGAATTCTTTATCAAGCCCGATGAGGCCGTCACCCTCATCCACGGTTCCGTGGCTGCATGGCGGGAGGGAGCCGACCTGAGCGAACCAAAACCCGATTGGGGATGGGAAATGTGGCATCGATACTGGGTCGCCCAGCGCACGGCCTACTACGCCTCGATCGGCCTTGGAACCGATGTCCTCGATTACTACTGGCAGTCGAAGGCAGACCTCGCGCATTACGCCCGTGCCTGCGTCGACATTCTCTACAAGTTCCCCTTCGGCACGGATGAACTCGAGGGAATCGCCGCGCGCGGATCCTTCGACCTGACGCAGCATCAGACGCACTCGGGCAAACAGCTCGAGTATTTCGACGAGGAACTGAAGACCGTCTGCGACGCAATGACACCGGAGCAGAAGACGGCTTTCATAGAGACAACTTACACGACGCGACCCAACCCCGCCATCACCCGCGAGGAGATCACGGCAACCTGTGAAAAGCTGTTCAAAGGCCTCTACATTCCCCATGTGATCGAGCCTTCCGCGGGACTCGACCGCCTCGCCCTGGCCATTCTCACCAGCGCCTTCGACGAGGAGGAGGTCACCGATGACAAGGGCAAGACCGAGACCCGCACGGTGCTTCATTTCCACCCCCGGATCGCCCCGATCAAGGTCGGCGTCTTTCCATTGCTCAAGAACAAGCCGGAGTTAGTGGCCAAGGCCCGCGAGATCGTCGCCTTGCTGCGTCCTCACATGAGCGTCTTCTACGACGAGACCGGCGCCATTGGTCGCCGCTATCGCCGCCAGGATGAGGTGGGAACCCCCTTCGGAATCACGGTTGACTTCGAAACCCTCGGCGAGGAGAAGCCGGAATTCAAGGATACGGTGACCCTGCGTGAGCGCGACTCCATGCTTCAACGCCGCATCCCCATTGCCGAACTGCTCCCCTTCCTGCTTGGGAAGATCCTTTAAGATCCCTTACTCCTTAATCTCCGATCCGATTTCGCCATTGGCGAGTTGAGTCAGGATTCGATCGCCCGGTTTTACCTGCGAGGCTGAGGTGACCACT
>Ga0007804_1000246_pt1 | contig 20856 bp, 18 predicted proteins | sample CryBogCBE25Aug07_FD_60367 | JGI IMG/M metagenome (GOLD analysis project Ga0007804, IMG submission 60367) | Freshwater microbial communities from Crystal Bog, Wisconsin, USA - CBE25Aug07 | ecosystem: Environmental > Aquatic > Freshwater > Lake | place: Crystal Bog, Wisconsin, USA | collected... | reverse complement strand
TTTCATCCGCTCCGTAAGGAACATCAGCAGGAGCATCGAGAATCCCACCCCCCGACATTCTTGTCTTCATGCAGCAGGTAACCGAGCAGTTCCCCCGCAAAATTACCAACGAGGTAGCAGATCGAGAGAAGGGCGACGCCGTAGATAATCATGGGGGGAAGGCTTGTAGGGGTATTTGCAATCCCTAACAACCGATCCAGGCAAGCAACTCTTGCCGATTGGCATCGAGATCAGGTGCCGGAGCGCGAGTGGAGGGGTCCTCGAATCCCGAGATCTTGAGGGGATTGCCAACCAACGTGAGCGTCCCACCGCTGCCATCAGGGACCTCAACGAGCATATTTCGTGGATTGACCTGCGGGTGATCGATTGCCTGCGCAACAGAATTGATGGGACCACTCGGCACACCTGCTGCTGCCAGGATCAACAACCATTCGGCCACGCTCTTGGTTTTGAGCACATCTCCGAGCTCCTTCTGGAGGATACTAAGATTTTGGAGCCGCAACGCGTTGGTCGCATAGTCTGGATTGGCAGCCATCTCGGGACGGCCAAGAGCCTCGCACATCTTCACGAACAAACCGTCATTACCGGCGGCAATGATGATCGGTCCATCCGCTGCCCGGAAAGCCTGGAACGGAGTGATCGTCGGATGCCTTGCCCCGAGCGGTCCGGGAATCTCACCCTCCACATTGTACCGCATGATGGCATTTTCAAGGAGTGCCAGTTGACAGTCGAACATGGCAATGTCGACCTTGGTGGCTTCACCGGTAGTCAATCGATGAACGAGCGCCGCATTCACGGCAATTGCCGTGTATAGTCCGGCTCCGATATCTCCGATAGACATGCCGACACGGGCCGGGTCCCCTCCCTCATGACCCGTGATGCTCATCATTCCGCCGAGCCCCTGCATCACCATGTCGTAAGCAGGGTCTTTTGAATTCGGACCGGTATGACCAAAGCCCGAAGCCGCTGCATAAATCAGCCTGGGGTATTTCGCGTGCAAGGATTCCCATCCGTAACCAAGTCGCTCCATCGTCCCGGGCCGGAAGTTTTCGACGAGCACATCGGCTTTTCCGAGCAAGCCATCTAAGATCTTCCGGTCAGCATCATTTTTGAGATCCAGGGCGATGCTCTCCTTGCCACGGTTAATGGAGGCAAAGTAGGCGGATTTACCTTTCACAAAAGGGCCATAGGCTCTTGCGTCATCGCCCCCTTTGGGTGGCTCGACCTTGATCACGCGAGCTCCCATCTCAGCCATCAGAAGCGTGCAATAGGGCCCCGCTAGAATCCGGGAAAGGTCGATGACAACAATGCCGGCAAGCGGTCCGGAAGGGATGGAGGGGTTCGTCAGGGGCATGCCTTCAAAGGTATCGGAATGATGGAATGAGCATTTCCATGCATATAGCCCCATGCAAGCAGAGAAATCCCCCGTACCAAGATTGCTGGACAATGATAATGAGCTCCTCGACATTCCAACCAATCCTTGAATCAATCACGCCATGTCATTTTTCGAACGATTCACCGGTTCCAAGCAACTGTCGAGGGCTGTCACAGCCGCCAAAAAACTTATTTCCGAAAGGGGCGAATCCAATAGCACAAGCATGGCGTTAGAGGTCATGCAACAGTTTCAGAAACTGGAAGAAACCCAGCGTGTCGATTTTTACAGGGCTCTCGCCCTTGAGTTCAACCCGGAACCCAAAGATGTGCTCGAAGCCGCTCAAGCTTACGCAGAAGACCCCAATGCCAGAACTCTGATCGCCCTGACAAAGGTTGCCGAAACCCCGCGACAGGAGCTTCTTCGTCGAATTAACAGGGCACCAGAAGGAACTCGCGCCATTCTCACCATGCGGAGAAACCTGTTGAAACTTCTCGATAAGCACCCTGAATTCGCAGCTGTTGATCAGGATTTTCGTCACCTCCTGATTTCTTGGTTCAATCCGGGGTTTCTTAAAATGCACCGCGTGGACTGGCATTCCCCGGCGCAGATTCTCGAAAAAATCATCGAACAGGAAGCCGTCCATGAGATTGACGGGTGGGAGGATCTCCGTCGCCGACTCCAGCCCGATCGACGTTGCTTTGCCTTCTTTCATCCACAACTTCCCGAGGAACCTCTTATTTTTGTGGAGGTCGCTTTGCTCTCGGCAATCCCCGATCGTGTGGGCCCCTTGGTTGATAAAAAATCAACCCCCTTGGAGTGTGAAAAATTCAAAGTGGCGGCGTTCTATTCCATCAGCAACTGCGAACCGGGCCTTCGTAATGTCTCGCTGGGCAACTTCCTGATCAAACGTGTTGCTGCTCAACTGAAAGCGGAATTTCCAGCCCTTAAAACCTTTGTCACCCTCTCACCCATCCCCGGGTTCATGGAGTGGGTGGCCTCCGGAGCAGCCATGGAGGAGTCGGTCAAGACACCGGCCCTTGTCGAGCGGATTCAGGAAGCGATTGGTCTTCTTAACCTGCAAGAAAAAGGCTGGCATCAGCGCCTGAGCGAGGGATGGATGCCCGCGCTGGCATCGGGAAAGGAGCGTGATGCTCTTTCCGCTCTTTGCTCCCTCTATCTCATTCACTGTTCCCCAAAAAAGGGTGGAAATCCCGTTGCTAAATTTCATCTTGGGAATGGCGCCAAGCTCTACCGCCTTCATTGGGCTGCAAACCCTTCCAAGAGAGGTCTCCGGGAGTCCGCGGGTATCATGGTGAACTACCTCTATGACCTCGATCGCGTGGAGGAAAATCATGAGCGCTTCGTGAAAGGAGAAGTCGTTTACTCGCGCGGCGTGATCAGATCCTTCTGAAGGGTTCATTTCACAGTGACAACGGATAAGATGCCTCCCGGCGTTTTGGGAGAGGGGTTCTGCCAGCCTAAGCCCCGATGGATTTGGTCAAGGCCGTGGCAATGGCATCAGCGGCAGCGTTGATCATCGTCTCGTCAGAGCCCTCGATCAGAAGCCTGACTTTGGGTTCCGTGCCCGAATACCGGAGCAGAACACGTCCTTTACCAGCCAGAGATTTTTCCGTTTTTGCAACAAGAGCTGAAACCTTGGGCAATGTTTTCAGCGAGGGCTTGCTCTTTACCGTCAGATTTCTCTGAGCCTGAGGGTATTTTTTAAGACACAGGCGAAGTTCGCTGAGTGGCTTGCCGCTCTCAGTCATGATCCGAAGCACCTGAAGGGCGGCCAGTAGTCCGTCGCCAGTAGTCCCATGATCACGAAAGATCAGGTGACCGCTCTGCTCCCCTCCGATCGAGAAGTTACCGTTTCTCATCGCATCAACAACATACCGGTCACCGACGGCGGTTCGCAGAACGGAACCTCCTGCGGAAGCAATGCACTCATCTAGACCGAAGTTGCTCATCACGGTGGCTACCAAGGTCTTTCCTGCAAGAGTTCCGCGTTTCAACCCGTCAAGAGCGGTCATTGCGAGAATCTCATCCCCATCGAGGATCCCTCCCTTTTCATCAACAAGCACTAACCGGTCGGCATCACCATCATGAGAAATTCCAACCTGAGCTCCGGTTTCAAGGATCAGTCTGGCGATCTCTCCGGGATGGGTGCTTCCACATGAGTCGTTGATGTTTAGTCCATCCGGGGAATCGTGGAATGCCAATACGGTAGCGCCTAACTTTTGTAGAACTTCTGGAGTTGTTCTGAACGAGGCACCGTTTGCGCAATCGACCGCAACCTTTATGCCATGAAGCGTCATGCCAGGAACACTCGCCATCACGGAAGCACCGTAGCGCTGTGAGGCATCGCCAATGACGCGTTTGATTCCGACTTCGTCACCACAGGGGCGCAATCCGTCAATCTCAGGCGTCAGGATCAGTGCTTCCAGCCTCTCTTCCTCAGAATCATCAAGCTTGTGGCCGTCGGCACCAAAAAGCTTGAGCCCGTTGTCCCCGGCGGGATTGTGTGAAGCTGAGATAACAACCCCTCCCCGAGCATGAAGTTCACGGACCAGTAATGCCACTCCCGGTGTGGGCAACACACCGGCAAGCAGGGCGTCAACGCCGACTGAATTGAGGCCGGCAACCAATGCATCTTCCAGCATGCCACCCGAGAGGCGTGTGTCTCGCCCGACCACAACACAAGATCGTTCTTGCCCCTCCTGACGGAAGTGAAATCCCACGGCTCTACCAAGCCTTAACGCCACCTCGGGTGTCACGGGGTAGATGTTGGCGACACCCCTGATCCCATCGGTTCCAAAAAGAATGCGTTCAGCCATGAATCAGTCCGAGTTTTTTTTGATGTTCTTGGCCCCGTGCCTTGACGAAGAGTCCGGAGCATTCTGCGAACTGTCCGCGCGCGGGGGTCTACGCTCCGGAAGCGGGCCCAGATTTTGACGAATGAGATACCAAAGGGCCGCGCCCAGGAGTAGGCAGACCAGTTTCTCCTTCCAGTTGTGTAAAAGAATCCGTCGCATTGTTTTCTTCAAGGAGCAGAAGCTGTGAAAGACGCTTGCTGAACCGTTCGACGTTGAGGTTGCGCTCAATGACCCCCGAGTGACAAATCGAAACTTGCCCGCTCTCCTCGGAAACGATGAGGACCACGGTATCCGATTCCTCCGAAAGACCAAGGCCGGCGCGGTGCCTGAGCCCGATTGTCCTGTCCAGATCATCACGCTGGGTAAGTGGAAAAATGCAACCGGCGGCCACGATGCGCTCGCCGCGAACGATCACCCCTCCGTCATGGAGCACCGTCTTGGGGTGAAAGATCGTGAGGAGGAGTTCTTTTGAGAATTCGGCATCCAGCTCCACGCCGCTTTCAGAGAAGGGTTTCAAGCTGATATCGCGCTCCAGGGCGATCAGGGCACCAAATCCCTTGCTGGAAAGGTCAAACACCGCATCGGTCAACTCCTCGATTGCCTCGCGGCGCTGCAGGGCGGTGGTGAAAAACCGATGACTCCCCAGTTCGTTGAGTGCGCGGCGCAACTCCGGCTGGAAAATGACCACCAGAGCGATCGCCAGAAAGACGGAGAAGCTCCTCAGCAACCATCCGAGAACGGCCAGATCAAGCACTTGGGAAATAAAGCTGAGTGTCAGAAAGACTAGGGCGACACCGATCAGGATGCGGGCACCATGAGTCCCCCTCAAGTAGAGATAGGTATAATAAAGTGTCGTGGTGATGATCAGGATCTCCACTCCCGAGGTCCAATACTCGTGAAACATGCCGAATATTCCGGAGAGGAGGTCCTTCATGCGTTCAGGATGGATTCTGTCATGCGAAGGGCTTCCACATGCGGACGTGGATCGTGTACTCGAAACAGGCGCGCTCCGAGTTGGCGGGCAAGGGCCGTAACGGCAAGAGCCGCCGGCAGCCGTTCATCCTGATCGCTTCGGCAAACCGCCTGTCCGCCAAGGAATGATTTTCTGGAATGACCTATCATCAGGGGTGCCCCAAGCGAAGAGAGTGTCGGCATACCATGAATAAGACTCAGATTATGAGCTTGGGTTTTTCCAAAGCCGATCCCCGGGTCGAGTATGATCGCGGTCGCATCCACGCCGAAGCCTATGGCCGCCGCCCTTCGTTCTGAAAGATTTTTTGCCACCTCACCGACAACGTCGTCGTTGTGGTAATGGGGGGCCTGTTGCATGGTCTCCGGAATTCCCTGCATGTGCATCAGGATCAATCCCGCCCCGGACCTGGCTGCAAGTTCACCCATGCGGGGATCACCGCCCAATGCCGTCACGTCGTTGATGATATCAGCTCCGGCCTCCAAGGCCGCCTCGGCCACTACGGATTTAGAGGTATCAACGGAGAGAGGCATGTCTGTCCTGGCCCGCAGCGCCCGGATAAGTGGAATCACTCTCCCCAACTCTTCATCAACGGAAATGGGCATGGAGCCGGGCTTGGTCGACTCCCCACCGATATCAAGCACACTGGCCCCATCGTTGAGAAGTTTTAGCCCGTGTCCGCACGCCGCTTCCAAATCTTGGAACCTTCCCCCATCCGAGAATGAATCAGGCGTTGCATTCACGATGCCTAGAATCACCCCCCGCTTGCTGAGATCGATCTCACGCCTGCGGAATTTCCAGATCATTGCGTCAAGGGTGTAAAGCTGTTGCCCGCAAGCCCCAGTCTATTGACCCAATCGGAGACTCACGGAACGACCATGGGCATCAAGACCCTCGATCTCGCAGAAGGTTTCAATGAAAGAGAGTGATTTTTTGAGGGCGAGAGCATCAAAACGCACGATACTTGTCCGTCTCTGAAACTGATCGGCCGTAAGGCCCGCAAAGGCCTTTCCGGCTCCACCAGTCGGCAGTTCGTGACTCGGTCCTGCAAGGAAATCCCCAGCAGCCACCGGTGAGATATCTCCCAGAAAGATGCCTCCGGCGGAGTTTATTTTAGTCGCTAAGAATTCTGGTTTGCGAACGGCAAGCGAGACGTGTTCGGCAGAAAACCCATTTGCGATCTCCACGGCTTGGTTCATGTCTCGCACAAGGACCAACACGGCGTTGGCCATCGCTTTGGCAAGATGCTCAGGGCGGGTGGAAAGCTTCGACTGGCGCTTTATTTCTTTCTCAACGGCGGCGATAAGCTTCTTGGAATCACTGAGAAGGATCACCACGCTACCAGCACCATGCTCGGACTGCGCAAGTAGATCGGAGGCTACCCAGACAGGTTTTGCGCCGGCATCGGCAATCACGAGAACCTCGCTGGGCCCGGGTAGCAGATCGATACCGACACGCCCGAAAACCTGGCGCTTTGCCTCCACAACATAGGCATTTCCTGGACCGAAGATCTTCGTCACGGGAGGGATTGATTTTGTCCCGTAAGCAAGCGCCGCGATGGCCTGGGCACCTCCCACCCTGTAGATTTCGGTTGCCCCGCAGAGATCAAGGGCAGCAAGCAGCGCGGGTGCCACCGTGCCGTCTGCTGCTGCAGGGGTTACGGCAACAATTTCAGGAACTCCCGCAGCCTTTGCAAAACCACAGGTCATGATGGCACTCGAAACAAGTGGTGCGGTTCCGCCCGGAATGTAGAGACCGACTCGGGGAAGAGGATCGAAGCGCTCACCAACAACCGCTCCCTGGGCGTTCTTCATCGACCAGTTCTTCCTGAGGCTCTTGCGGGCAAAGGCCGTGACATTCGCTATCGAGGCGGAAAGGGCTTTTTTCACTTCGGGTGTGAGCGATGCACGAGCCTGCTTAATCTCCGTTCGAGAGACTCGGAGCCTGGATGCCGCGATCCTGGGGCCTCCGAATTTCACCGTGTAGTCGAGCAGGGCGGCGTCACCTTTCCTGCGGACGGACGTCAGGATTTCAGAGACCGTTTCAAGGACTTCGGAACGCGGTTCTGCCTGCCGGTTCAGTGAGGAAATGGCGCGCTCAAAGCCGCGATCCTTGAAAGTAATCAGTCGCATCAGATCATTGTAACGCTTGTCGGCCTTGCGGTCAAAACCCGTGATTTCCGTGGGCGAAAAACGTTCCCTCAGGGTGTTTTCCAGAGAGGCCTGCCGATCCAAAATGGATTGGCCACTCCATCCCGGTAGGCCTTCAGGGAGCCACGTGATGAGTTGACGCGCAGATTGCTGTATGACCCATCGGCATTTTCCCATCGCTCATGCCAGAAAACAGCGGCTTTCAGTCTCGGATAATTTTTGCTCATGGAGGAGAGAGCCTCAGTGATCCACTCCCCTTTGTCCTCGTTTGGCAAGTGCGATTCAGCCACACCCCACTCGGCCAGCATGATAGGCTTTCCCGGATCCAGCAGACACATCTCGTGATAGGGCCATTCAAGCAACTTCCCGAATCCACACCACTTGTCATCCTCCTGATTCATCGTCTGTTTGCCATAAACGCTGAGTCCAAGCCAATCGACATACTGGGCGCCGGGATAGTAGGCACCAGGTTGATTCCACGAGATGAAGCCAGGCGGGTCTGAATAATTATTAGGCTGGAAGACCCAGAGCACGTTGGTCGCGCCACGCGCCCTCACCCGATCAACAACGTAGCGCCAGGTTTTTTTGAATGTCTCGGGTCCCTCCCACGTGGAAGGGTTTTTTATATCCCCCTTTCCGAACCAACTGTTCTCGGGTCCGTCATCAGCACCGGTGAGTTTTGCCAGCGCATCATTGCCAGCTCCCAGTTTCTTGGGAGCTACAGGGTCGCGGGGGCCCTTGCCGTAAAACCAACCCGACCACGGGAACCACGTGCCATTCATTTCGCAAGCAAAAGAGACAAAGAATTGGCCGGGCACTTTTGCCGCCTCTTCAGCCCATTTGTCGATATAAGCGTCGCACTTGCCGGCCAGGATTTCTGTGAGGGCATATTTGTCAGGACCATGTTTTTCCTCAAAAGGTGCGTCCCAGGGAGACCAGAAGAGCAGCGGGACCGCACCATAAGATCTAACAAGCTTCACTTGCTCGGAGGGAAACTTCTCCCGCCCCCAGAATGATCCGAAGGCGACGATTGCAAGCGGTTTTCCAGTAAGTTCCTGAAAGTTATCGAGGGCCTCGTAGGTGACGGCATCCTCTCCCTCTCCAAAATCACAATAGGCGCCGGTGTAGGCGCCATGCTCGGGAATCACAAGCTGTTGAACCTCATCGGTTGGAAGGGTGAATCCCGCGGATGCAGAAAGCAGAAAAACGATTGCCGCCAAGGAGAGGCGGAGCATGGGTGTCATGTTCATTCGGGAAGGGCAAGTTTCGGCTCTCCGTCACTCTTTTTTGTCTGTTGATCTCTCTGGACGATCGCGGAAGCGGTGCGTTCGAGCTTCGACCACCGCACCCAACTCCCGGCAAGCGCTTTTAACATGCATTTCCAGACCACATAACCGAGCATCGGACGATAAAGAAGCCTCATCGGCACAGCAAGCCAGGCAGAACGAAGGCAACGCCTTGCAAGTTTCAGCGCGGCCAGAGCCAGGCAGACATCAAGAAGCAAGGAGGCCAAAAAATAGGGCCAGATGGCAACCCCCCTACCCAACCAGAGCGACCAGAAAACTATGATGTCGAGCACCGGAGTGATCGCGACCACGGCCATCTGAAAAACCCAAATCGATGGGAGGGCGAACCACCCCAGCCAACCCGACCCGGAGGCAAACAATAGATCCCCATGCTTCCAGAGGCACTGGAGGGTGCCGAAGGCCCAACGGAAACGCTGTGACAGAAGGGCCTTGATGCTCTCTGGAGCCTCCGTATCGGCAAAGGCATCCGAGGCAAAGACCACCCTCCAGCCAAGCTTGTGGATCAACAGTGTCAGATCGGTATCCTCGGCCAATGTATCGTTGGTTATCGGACCGGCCTGATCGAGCGTCTCCCTGCGGAAGGCACTGAGAGCTCCCGGAGCAACCACGATACAACCGAGCAAATCCTGCGCACGGCGGTCGATTTCAAAAGCACCGACATACTCAAGATCCTGAAATTTGCCAAGCCACCGACACGTGTTACCAACCCGGATGTGACCCGAGACCGCTCCCACCAAGGGGTCTGTCAATGGTGACACGAGTTTCCGGAGACCATCACGGGCCACCATGGTATCGGCATCGATCATCACAATGATACCATGACGTGCTTCGGAGAGCGCCCTGCTGAGAGCGGATGCTTTTCCGCTATTGGGTTGGGTAAACAGATGCACCCGCCCATCGGCAGCAGCTATCTCAGCAACCACAGCCGCGGTATGATCCTTGGATCCATCATCCACCACCAGCACCTCGACCTCGGCCGGATAATCGGCATCCAAAAGATGGGCAATCGTCGAGGCAATCACCCTCTCCTCGTTATAAGCCGCAAGCAGGATGCTGATGGAAGGAAAGATTGTGGGGGCGGAGGTCGGTTGTTCTTTCTCGCGTCGGTGATGGCGGAAGGCGCACAGCGAATAAAAGACCACCCTCATCAGGGCGAGCAGGGTCACCACCATCAGCAGTGTCCATGCCCCCGCTTCGAGGAATCGCATGACAGCAAAGCCTCCGTAGACATACCGGGTCGAGAGGGTCTGATCCTGTTCCCGCAAAGGCGGCATCACCGTGTCACGCGGCAGGCCGATGATATCAGAGAGATTCACGAACGTGTCGCCCCTGCTCCTCAGGTAGTCGATGATGCGAGGCAGGGCAGCCACAGTCTGGGAGCGATCGCCTCCCCCATCGTGAAGAAGAATGATGGAGCCCCCACTTGGCCTCTGTCGCTTGACTCTTTCCACCAGGGCATCCGCACCGGGGCGCTCCCAATCGTCGGGATCGATTGATTCCGCAACGGTGAGATACCCCAAGTCTCTTACCACACGCAGTGACCGGACTTCGCCAGCCTGGACCGGCGTGCCGTCGATACCAAAGGGGGGCCTGAAGTAGGCGGTGGAGCGTCCCGTCACCGCCTCGATCAGACGGGTCGTGGCATTGAGTTGAAGGGCGATCTGTTCGTCTCCCTCCTCTGCGATGTTCTGGTGTGTGTAGGTATGATTGCCGACTTCGTACCCCTCCCGGGCGATACGCTCGAGCAAATCGGGATAGTGCTGGACCTGCGTTCCCAGAACAAAAAACGCAGCGGGCACTTTTTTATCCTTCAGGATACTCAGGATCTTCGGTGTCCATTTGGGATCAGGACCATCATCAAAGGTGAGGGCCACGTTGTGAGGGCCGGGATCACCCTGACGCACAATGCTCTCCGGCATGGGAAACCTCGCGTAACTCTCGAAGAGTTCCCCATTATCGGAACGGACTTCAACGCTGCGCTCCCCGGGGTGAGGGTCATCGCCCACCGTGATGAAATCACCGCTTCCCGTGGAGGCAATCAGTTCATCCAAGGAAATGATTGCCAGACCCTTCAGTTCTTTCTCAGATGGCATTTGCAGCGGATCAGCACGCAGGACATTCCAGACCGAGGGATCCTCGGCGCCCAGCCGGTAAAGGGCATAGCCCCCAGGATGATAGGGGGCCGCGGCCCGCCTCTGGTTGGCAAGACAAACGGCGTCAAGGAACCAAACCTCGTTTTCCTGAGTTTGGGCAGGACCGGCGAGATAATCGAAATGAGGCGACCACTCGCTCGAATCAACTTGGCTTGGATCCACGCCGGCCTGGTAGGCCCTGGCCATGGCATCAGTGAAGCTAATCGGTTCCACGGAATGGTTGTCCTTTCTCCACTGGTACCCGTAGGAGCCCATCCCGATGACCCATTGCTCGGGGTGACCGTAAACCATCATGGTCTTCAGCCATCCTTGAAACCAGTCGCTATCCGCCAGAGGTCCCGGGTCGTCGGGATCGGAGTTCTCGTCATAGAGTCCGGCAACCAGTCTGTCAGCGGATTTTGTGATCGACTCGAGGTCAAATGCATCGAAATCATTCCCTGTTGGAACGGTGAACCAGAGTTGCTTTCCGGAGGCGTGAAGGCGATCGGCTAGCTCCTTGATCAACCGGGATGTCTCATCCTTGTACGTGGGATCCAGATTGCTCCATTCCAATAACAAACCTGTGGAACCGGGGGGCATGCGGCCTGCAAGTTTGTCGATGAATGCGGCGCGATCGGATTGGGAGGATCTAGCCAAGGCTTCGACCGCTTCGGGTTGCCAGTCATCTCCCTCAAGATTGCGGAGAATGGGAAGAAATCCGAGTCCCCTCCGCACGGCAAGGAGACGGGCATTGTCAGCGGCATCCTCCACCAAGGTTCCCTCCACTCCCTTGAGGCTGAACCAGTCAACGGCGACATGGGTGAGTTGATCGGCATGACGATCCATGGAGAGGAGCGATACAGGATCCCATGGAGAGACATACCCGAGCATTACTCCGGTCTCCGGAGATTTCTGGGCAACCGATGCGGGAGAGCCGGAAGCCGACACCCCGGAGAACCGGATCCGGCGCCAATCGTCCTTGGCATCCATCACGGGCATCTTTGCCGCAGGGAGTGCCTTGAACTGATCGTGAAACTTTCGAAGTGTCAACGGAAGCCGGAGCGAAGGACCTATCAGCAGACCCCAGAAAAAGTATCCGGTTGCCCCGACAAGCAATACGGCGCCGAACAGGATGATCACCTGAAGCACACGGCGTCGCACCCCACGCGGATCTGAAAAAACGGTTTTTTCCTGCTCGGGAGACAAGGGGGAAGGTGGCGAGTGTGGCTTAATGTTATCCGAAAGGATTGATCAGGGAGACATTAGCAGTAGCAAAACTCCCGGTATAGTTGAATTCGTACCGAGACCTCTCCACGAATGCTCGGACATCGACGTGGGAAGATAAGTCACCAAAAAAATCCTCACCCGGCAGGCGGTTCCGTGAAATGTGTTTCGATGACCCTGATCACCCGATCAACCGGCAGTCCAATGACATTCTCAAGCGACCCCTCGATCCGCTCGATCAAACGGCCCTCATCCTCTTGGGCCGAGTAACCTCCCGCCTTGTCCAACGGGTTGATTTCCAACAGATAGGAAGCGATCTGAACGGCATCGATGTTGCGAAAAGAAACACGGGTTGACTCAACGAACTGGCATCGCACCCCAGTCCTACCACCCTTCAGCAGACAGACTCCGGTAAGCACCTCATGGACCCTCCCTCCGAGTCGGGAGAGCATGTCGGCGGCATGATCTAGATTATCGGGTTTGCCGAGGATTTCACCATCCAGCACAACAACGGTATCAGCGCCGAGAACCAATTCCCCATGTCTGCTTGAAGAGACTGACCGTGCCTTCATGAAGGCATTTTCCAAAACTAGCTCACGGGGAGCAATCCCTCCCTTGATTTCCTCAACATCTGAAGGACAGACGATGACCTCAAATCCGGATGCAACGAGCAGGGAATGACGTCGGGGGGAAGCCGACGCCAGAATCAACCTGTGGGGAAGAGGTCCTTTTTTCAGCGTTTCCCTAGATCAAGTGGTCCGTATCGTGAAATCCCACATCCTCCCGGATCGACTCCAGTTGGCGTCGGACTCGTCTTGCGGAATGAGGACGATTGCGCACCTTGGAGATCACGCTTGCGATAACCGGAGCCAGCACAAGAGCACCCGCCACCAAGAGGACTCCGCCCGCCCGCCGACGCGATTCTCCTGAAATTTTATCGGCTATCAGCAGACCGAATCCCACTCCGGCGGCGGCTTGCGAGAGACCGATGGTCCCGGTCACTGGAAGATTGTCTGAAAGTTTATTTAAGGAAATCTGCGACATATCATGTATCCCTACTCCTCTGCCAGTCTCGGCGCAATCCGGAATCCAAGGCTTTTGCATCCATTTTACGATTGTCAGGCCTCACCTGCCTTGCCACACGCCTCGCTCTCGGGTGTCATGAGCGGGTGAAAATCACTTCCCGCGCCCTTGGAGTGGATCCCGGATCCGCACGCATTGGATTGGCTCTCAGTGATGAGATGGGATTCATGGCTCATCCCCTGCAAACACTGAAAGTGGGTGGCAAAGACGAGGTCACCATCCTCGCCCTTAACGCGGCAGCGATTGCCGCTGTGGCCGCTGAGAAAAACTCACCTGCGATCGTGATCGGCCTTCCCCGCAACATGAACGGAAGCTATGGTGCCGCAGCCGAAAAAAGCCGGGCCCTTGCTGAAGCGGTTGCCGCCCTTACCACGGCCCGCGTGATCCTTTGGGATGAACGACTAACCACAGCGGTTGCCACACGTCGCCTCCATGAAGCGGGTCTGGACAGCCGGGCACAGCGTCAGATCATCGATCAGGCTGCTGCTGTCCAGATCCTGCAGGATTGGCTGGATTCCAATTCCAGCTCGATGTGAATTCCAATCTAGCAACCTCTTCCCCATCGATGAACCTCCGTCTCCTCGTTGCATACGACGGCACTCTGTTTCGAGGCTGGCAAAGCCAGCCTGGCGGCAACACGGTGCAGGATACCCTCGAGGCGGTCATTGCCAAGATCGTCGGGGAGCGCGTCATTGTATACGGCTCGGGACGTACCGATGCGGGGGTTCATGCTCTCGGCCAAACGGTCAACTTCACCCTCACTCCCAAGCAGGTGGAACGGATCGGTCGCATGGCAGACTCCTCACGCTGGGTTGCCGCGCTGAACGCTTCCCTGCCAAGCGAACTGCGTGTTCTTAAGGCCACGCGAGCAGCAAAAGGTTTCGAGTCTCGTTTCTCCGCAACCGGTAAAATCTACCGCTACGATCTCTGGCACGGACCAGTCCTTCCTCCCCATCTGCATAGGAGGGCATGGCACCTCTTCGGGAATCTTGATCGGCAGATGATCCGCAGGCTTTCGGTCACACTCGAGGGAACCCATGACTTTCGGGGCTTCTGCGCCGACTCGGGATCCCTCCCAAAAAGCACCGTAAGAACGATCCATCGAATCACCGTGCGTGAGCGAGGTCCGGCGATCTCGCTCACATTCAAGGGGGATGGATTCCTCTACAGGATGGTTCGCATGCTGGTCGGCGGCATGGTCCGTGTTGCCCAAGGAAAAGAGGAGAACAGCCTCTTCCTGAAGCGCCTCACTGAGGGAAAACCTTGGCCTGCTCCGGCCATGGCCCCTGCTGATGGCCTCTACCTTGTTAAGGCGCTCTACGGCAAAAAGCGCTCTTGATTGGAATCGCATCTCCACGGCTTGATCCATCGCACACGGATGGTAGCCTCTAGCGCGTGCCGCCCACCACAATCCGCATTCCTGCCCACAACGCTCTAGGAGTAGCTTTCTTGCTCACCCTCCTCTTCCGTATGGTGCTGGTGCCTCAACCGGAATTGCGCGCGGAACTCACCGATGCTCAGAAAAAAGATGCTTTTCTTAAAAACCAATCCGCCAAGTCCTCTTCCGCGTCATCCTCTTCATCTTCACCCAAAAAGAAGAAAAAACCTTCCACTCAGTCATCCTCAAGGTCAGGAACTCAGGGAGATTTCAAGAAGCATACAACATCGGGCACTTCATCAGATTCCACCAAAGAGTTAGGGACCGGCTCGTCCTCAGGGCCTTCCAAAAAACATTCCTCCTCGCATTCCAAGTCACACCATCTTCCGCAGACACACCATGCGAACCCTGAGGGCGTTAACCGCTCCGCCTCCTCACCAGAGCCTTCACAACCACAACGTGACGCGAAAAAATCCCATGTTTCAGCCGCCGTCTACCACCCACCGAAAAGCGTTTCACCAGCCCAAGTTCCCCACACCGTAGAGCCCCCTTCACCCCCTTTGCCACCTCTCTCCACGACACTGCCCCTCCCTCGGGGAGCGACTCCCTCAGCCCCCATCACGATTGAAAAATCCGGCGTCGAGGCCTCGCAGGGGTTGGAACCTGTGCCCGCGCCCGAACACTCGGGTCACGCCTGGGACTGGCTCTTCGGATCGCATAAAACCTACACCTATCTTAGCGCTTCAACACGTACCGCCATCGATAGGGCCCCTGTACGCCGGGGACGCTGGAAGTACATTGTCGTCCACAATAGCGGAACTCGGGAGGGAAATGCCCGGATTTTCGACATCTACCATCTCCGGGTTCGCCACATGAAGAATGGGCTGGCCTATCATTTTGTGATCGGGGATGGCCATGGATCTGGAGACGGAGCCATTGAAATCGGTCACCGTTGGACAGCACAACTCAATGGGGGCCATGTCGCAAGCGACTATCTCAATGACATTGCTCTCGGTGTTTGCCTTGTCGGGGACTTCAATCGGGACATGCCCACTAAGGCGCAGATCGGGGCACTCGACGAACTTGTGGGATACTTACGCGACCGGGTAGGCAAGACCCAGGGAAGACGGGCCATCGTCCATGCTCACAAGGAAATCAACCCGAAGCCAACCGACTGCCCAGGTGACCGCTTTCCATACAACTGGCTTCATGCAAGATTCGGTAATGCCAATTGAACGGAGCACTTCCCCCACTGCACACAAGTCATGAAAATAGGCATCACAGGCGGCACGGGCTTCATAGGTTGCACGCTGCGAAGGGCGGCGCTAGCCAAGGGTGACGAGATTCTCCTCTTCAGCCGCCGCCCCAAAAAGGAAGGCCGACTCTTCTCCTTCACCAGACCGCTGGACGTTTCCAACTGCGACGGACTGGTGCACTTGGCAGGCGAATCGATCCTCGGCCTATGGACACGGGAAAAGCGGCGGAAAATTATGGAGAGCCGCGTGGAGGGAACTCGCCGTTTAGTGGAAGGTATGGCGATCGCGGAAGTACGTCCTAAGGTGCTCGTCAGTGCCTCAGCCATCGGTTATTATGGAGATACGGGTGAGGTGATTACCGATGAGGATGCTCCTCCGGGCACAGGGTTTCTTGCAGAGGTCGCCCAAGCCTGGGAAGCAGAAGCCCTCCAGGCCAAGTCGTTGGGTGTCCGGGTCGTGCTACTCCGAATCGGCTTTGTCTTGGGACGGGAAGGAGGTGCCATGAACCTCATCAAGCCGGTCTTCCGTGCGGGACTCGGGGGCAGACTCGGATCGGGCCATCAGTGGATGTCGTGTATTGAAGTCGAGGACCTGGCCACCATGGTGATGGAGTGCCTTCACAATGATTTGATCAGCGGCCCCATGAATGCGGTAATGCCCTCTCCTGTCACCAACGCGGTTTTCACCAAGGCCGCTGCCTGGGCAGCCCGCCGTCCGGCGCTCTTTCCAGCCCCCGCATTCGCCCTGCGACTGGCGCTTGGTGAGCTCTCCCACGTGTTGCTCGACAGTCAGCGTATTATCCCAAAAAGATTTACTGATCAGAACTTTACGTATCGTTTTGGGGAGCTGGACACAGCGATGCGGCAAGCATTCCACTAAGGCTTTTTATTTTTCTCAGAAGCAACTTCTCCCCTCTGGGGTGGGGCATCTCTTCTTGCAAGAAACGTATTGGAGAGTAGATTATCTCTTCTATGTCGAGCAAACCTGTCTCCTTCAAGGCCAAGATCGTCCTCCAACTCTTGGTCTGGGTTCCCCTTGTGGCCACCGCCTTCGCAATTTATTCCCTCTGGGGTCGTTTCATCACCTCCAAGGATCTAATCCTGCTAGTCGTCGGCTACGTCTTGTGCGCCCTCGGCATCACTGTCGGCTATCATAGGATGCTTACCCACAAAGGTTTTGAAGCTCCTGATTGGATCCGTGCCTTCTTCCTGATCTGTGGTTCGATGGCCTTCCAAGGTCCTGCTCTGAACTGGGCGGCCACCCATATCCAGCACCATGCCAACTCTGATGAGGATGAAGATCCGCATAGCCCCGTAAAAAGTTTCTTCCATGCCCATGTTGGCTGGATCCTCGATGACTTCCGTCCCGATGTGCAACGCTATGCCGGGCCCCTCCTCAAGGATAAATTGGTGGTCTTCATCAGCAACACTTTCGTGTTTTGGGCGCTCCTGAGCCTTGTAATCCCTTACCTGATCGGAGGCTGGTATGGCCTCCTCTGGGGGGGAGCCGTCCGTATGTTCCTCAACCATCATGTCACTTGGGCGGTGAATTCGGTATGCCATACCTATGGCAAGCGTGAGTTCGTCACAACGGACCAAAGCAGGAACAATCTCCTGATCGGCCTCCTTGCCATGGGAGAGGGATGGCACAATAACCACCACGCTTTCCCCCGCTCCGCCAATCACGGCATGCACTGGTGGCAGATCGACCCATCGGCCTACATTATCGGCGGGTTGGAAAAATTGGGGCTGATCAAGAGTGTTGTTCGCATTTCCGAGGAGCGCCGTGCCAAACGCCGTGTCTCAGCAGATGTGGCCGAGGAGCGCGATGTTCTGCCGGGTGTCATCCTTGAGACCGGTGCTGCTGCTGCCGTGATGGCAGGAACCATGGCTGAGGTCGTCACTCAAGCCGCCGCGCAACAGCCTCCGCTCTAGGGACTTTCATTCTTCCGAGAAGGGCTGCACTTCCAGTCGCTTCGACTGATCCATGAACAGGCCACGAACCGTGCTTCGTGGCCTTTCTCATTATTGGCAGATCTATTTCATCATGTTCCGTAATTCGCTCATCAGGGAGATGAGCTTCAAACTGAACTTCCTCCTCTGGATGCTGGTCGAGGTCCTTTGGTTCATGGGGCAGATTGTCTTTATCGAGGTGGTCTTTTCCTATGTCGGGGGCATCGGGGGATGGTCGAAGTGGGAAGTCGTGCTTCTGATCGGTACCCACCAGCTGATCGGCCAGCTTTTCCAAGCATTCTTCTACATGAACCTGGCGAATTTGCCCGAGCTTGTGCGCACGGGCAAAATGGATTTCATGCTCCTTCTCCCGGTGGATACCCAGTTCGTGGTCTCGATGAAGCAGTTCGGTATGGATAATGTCGTCAATGCCTTGGTTGGAGCCGGGTTCGTCTCCTTCTCGCTCTGGAAGCTCGCCATTCTCCCGACGTTTCCGCAGATCCTGCTCTATGCCGTCGCCGTCTTCTGCGGCATTCTGATCCACTACAGTATCATGCTCGTCTTTGCCGCATCCAGCTTCTGGATGGTCCGCTCTCAGGGGCTCATTTATGGCTACTACAGCCTCTTCAATATCGGACGCTACCCGGACACCATCTACCGGGGCGCATTTAAACTGGTCTTCAGTTGGCTGATCCCGGTGATCATCGTGGCCAACATCCCCTCCCGTATCCTCATCCATGCCACCGAGAATCCCTGGCCCATTATCCTCCAGTTAATTGCTGCCACTCTCCTCATGGTCGGTGCCACACGACTGATGTGGAACGCTGCCCTGCGGCACTACTCAAGCGCCAGCTCCTGACCGCATAATCACGATCGGGGAAGATCGGGGAAGATCGGGGAAAAGTCTATTAGTTGCGTTGCCTATCGTTTAGTGATGAACCCCTCCCTACCATGAGCGACTCTCATTCCCTACCACATCTCCAGCGCCAACGCTCCCTTATGATCGCTTGGGCCTCGCTGCTTCTCGCTGTCATTGTCTACTGCACGGGACTCGGGAGCGACCACCTTGCCACCAATGGTGATGAACTTCTCTATGCCCAGATCACACGCCTCACCGCGGAAACCGGACAACTGCTGCCACTCCAGTCAGTCGATGAAAAAGCGCGCAACACGAAGCCTCCGCTGCTTTTTTGGCAGGGAATCATCTCGACGGGATGGGGATCGCATTGGTCCCTTGCTCGGCTTCGGGCACCGAATGTACTCTACACCCTGCTGACGGCGGGACTCCTTGTGATGATTGGGATTTGTCGAACCCGCAATCCCGCTCTCGGCATCACGGCGGCGCTTTTTTTCCTCTGTTTCTTCAGCACCTACCGGTACGGACGGGTCTTCCTTACCAGCGCGCCGGAGACCTTCTGGCTCTTCGCACCCCTTGCCCTCTTACTGCTCCATCGGAAACCTGAGTTTCCGGAGGGCATTCTCTGGCCCTGGCTCTGCGGCGGCATGATCGGCGTCGGACTGCTCTACAAGTCCTTTGCTCTGGTCCTGCCGGCGGTTCTCACGATGGCGCTTTGGCAACTCCGCGCACGAGGATGGCAGTCTCGCCCCTTCCTGAAAATGGATGCTTGGCGCCTGCTCATGACCGTTGCATCGGCATTGATTCTCTTCAGCCTCTGGTTCTGGCTTGATCCGAGCCCCTCCCTTGTCCTGAAAGACTTTGTCTGGAAAGAAAATGCAGGGAAGTTCAACACGGGTGGTGAGAGCTATTTGCTCAATTTTCTCTGGGGGCAGTCGAGCCTCTGGAGAATCGTCGTCGCCTACCCCTTGAACGCGGGACTCCTCGCCCTGCTCACCGGGGCGCTTTTCTGGGACGCCTGGAGAAGACGCCAACATCTCAGCCAGTTGGAAATCTTCCTCTGGATCTGGATGCTCGTTCTGGCCGCGTTCTTCTGCCTTCCCAACCAGCGCGACGAGCGCTATCTCCTTCCCGCCATGCCTGCGCTGGCTCTCCTGCTTGCAGTCCGCATCGCTCACCTTCCGCGCTGGGTTGCCGCCGTGACCATCGCCGCTTCCGGGATCATCATGATCGGTCTTGTTGGACTAGGCTTTTTGCTTCAGCACTCCGCCGGCATCGGAGCACTCTACCCCGCCTGGGTGATTGCGCTGATCGGCACCGGATTGGCCGTGGTGTTGATCGGCATGTTCAACAAAGATCTCACCCGTGCGCTCCTACCATCCTCGGTTCTGCTCGTTTACCTCGGCTATCTTGTCTTTGCCATGCCCCTCGATCACGGACCGGGCCTCTTCAGGGGCGAGGGAATTGAATCGGTGATCGGCTGCGAGGTCTCGGTTCCATCAAACTTCAACGCCCGCGAAGAAAGTTACGGATTCCTACTGCCCGGAGCCTCTGTAAAGCCCTACGAACACTGGAAAATGCCACCAACCGAGGCTCAGTTCGTAGTCGTCAGCCAGCCCCTGGATCAATCTGCCCCGTCGGGAATCATTCTCGGCAAAAGGCTCAACATGATCGACCGTTTCAATGCCTCCGAAACCCGTGATATCCTGCATGGTAATATTACCCACCACCTCTTTCACTGGGACTGGCTTCTCCAAACGCGCTGATCCAAAGAAAGGTTAGTGTTCCTTGCCCGTCCTGAACTTCTGGACGAGTAAGGTGACTGAAAGTATCAGCGATACGCCTCCGTAGAAGGGATCGATCACCGCATCCCAGAAGTTATGGGATTCCTGCAACCGCAGGAGGAATCCCATGAAGGGCATGAGTAGGATCAGACCAAAGCGATTTCCCCGGAGGATGAGAATGATTGCCACCATGGCCACGACCAGTGGCATCCCCGGCTTCCAACCTAAGCTATAGGGATCCAAAGCGGTCAGCCCCAATGCCATCGGATAAAGAATCAGCGAAACAAGGGCTCCGAAGCTCCAAGCTGCTTGCCAGTCTCTTGGATAAAAAAGACGACCCCCGCCCACCCGTTGTCCAAGGGCCGTCAAGAGTAATCCCGTTAGGGTGAAGCTCGGGTTTGGCTCCAGGAGCATGAACCATTGGAAGCCGGACCATCCATCGATCCGTATACGAAGGAGAAAAAAGGCCAGCAGAAGGGATCCGATGAGGCGTGTGCGAGAGAGATATGGATT
>Ga0007804_1000244_pt1 | contig 21008 bp, 20 predicted proteins | sample CryBogCBE25Aug07_FD_60367 | JGI IMG/M metagenome (GOLD analysis project Ga0007804, IMG submission 60367) | Freshwater microbial communities from Crystal Bog, Wisconsin, USA - CBE25Aug07 | ecosystem: Environmental > Aquatic > Freshwater > Lake | place: Crystal Bog, Wisconsin, USA | collected... | reverse complement strand
AAAAATGATGTCTCGTTTCGCTTCCGGCGGAATGCCCGGCCTCTCTCCAAACCAACCCTTACCGAACCGACTCCCATGGCAGTAGCAATCCGACTTCGCCGCGAAGGCGCCCGCAACCATCCCTTCTACCGCATCACGGTAGCCGACCAGCGCTGCCCTCGTGACGGCAAATTTATCGAACTCATCGGTCATTACGACCCAAAGCAGGCCGGTGACAACTACAAGATCGACCTCGATCGCGCCGAGTATTGGCTCAGCGTCGGCGCCCGTCCCTCGCAGACGGTGCAGAGCTTCATCACGAAGGCCCGCAAAGCCTCCGCCGAAGCTCCTGCTGCCTAATTGATTTCTCATGGACGAGTTCCTGCGCTACGTGGTGCAGCAACTGGTCGAACACCCTGACGAGGTGATGATCAATCACCGTCAGGAGGGTGACAAGATCACCTATCTTCTTTCCATGCGCCAAACGGATGTGGGTCGTCTGATCGGCAAGGGGGGAAGCACGATCCAGGCAGTTCGCGAACTTCTCAGGGCCTCTGCCGAGAAGGATGGAAGGAAGGTTGGCCTTGAGATTCTAGAATAGATTCTTTTGGTCGATCCCTAGGGAAGGGGCAGGATGCAACGTGCTATCATTAGATCGTAAACGGTGGATCTAAAGTGCGGCATTGTTTCATTGCGGCGAAGCATTAGGGCGAAGAGCCACCAGGGCACAAAAAAACCGCGTGGTTATCACGCGGTTTTCTTTGAAGTGAAGCTTTTGGAGCTTGGAAGCCTTAGAAACCCAGAGGGCGAACCTTTGGCTTGGCTGCACCCTTCTTCAAGGAACCTTGATGGGTCTCGATGAAGTCACGGACAGCGCGCACGACAACATCACTGAGAGTGACATCGGCATGGTCTGCGATGGCTTGAAGTAGGTCTTTTTCGTCCGTGGGAATGCGGACTGTCATGATCCCGTCGCGGCGTTTAGGCATGTAGGCAAATTAATCGATAAGATCCGTTAATCAATAAGAAAAACCGATTATCAGCAAATTTCGCTATCTTGTACTACTAGTTAGCAACAAGCTGTTAACGCTTCTGGCAATTAAGGGCTAGGAATTGGCTAGAGCTTAAAAATGGCACTTGTAATGCATGATTCTTTTTTGGAGTAGACTTCCGAAAACCCATCAAGGCTTCCCTTTGCGGATGCCGGAGTGTAGTAGGTTCAAGATGAAATGCGTCATTCTAGCAGGAGGCCTTGGCACCCGCATCAGCGAGGAGACAGCCTCCCGACCCAAGCCGATGGTGGAGATCGGAGGGAAGCCCATCCTCTGGCACGTGATGAAGATCTATTCATCGCACGGGATTAGGGACTTCATTATCTGCGCCGGGTACAAGGGATATGTGATCAAAGAGTACTTCGCCAATTACTTCCTGCACATGTCGGATGTGACTTTCGACATGGAAAAGAATTCCATGGAAGTTCATCAGAGAAATGCCGAGCCATGGCGCGTCACGATCGTGGACACGGGTGACAGTACCATGACCGGAGGACGCCTCAAGCGCGTGGCTAGCTATGTCGGAAACGAGACTTTCTGCATGACCTATGGCGACGGGGTCGGGGATGTTGATATTCCCGCTTCCATCGCCGCTCACCAGGCCTCCGGAAAAAAGGCGACTGTAACTGCTGTGCAACCCCCGGGGCGCTTCGGGGCTCTCCATGTCCAGGGTGATGAGGTCAAGGGCTTCATTGAAAAGCCCGAGGGGGACGGTGGATGGATCAATGGAGGGTTCTTTGTCCTTGAGCCCTCTGTCTTCGATGCAATCCAGGGAGACTCGATGATCTGGGAGAGAGAGCCTTTGCAGTCGCTGGCCGCAGAGGGGCAACTCCACGCCCATCAGCACCGCGGTTTCTGGCAACCCATGGATACGCTTAGGGACAAACAGCTGCTTGAGGAACTCTGGCAGTCGGGGCAATCTCCATGGAAAACGTGGTGAACCTGATTCAAGCATTTGAGAAAAAGCGGTTCTGGTTGTCGGGTCACACTGGCTTCAAGGGATCTTGGCTTTCCGAGTGGCTCCTTCAGCTTGGCGCCGTGGTTCACGGCTATGCATTGGCTCCGGACACGACTCCGGCGCTTTTTGATCAACTCGGCCTAGCTGGTCGCCTCGAGCACGAGGTCGCCGACATCCGGGATGGCGTGCAGGTACGGAATTCCATCCAAGAATTCCGCCCTGACTTCGTGATTCATATGGCGGCACAACCGCTGGTGCGCCGTTCGTATTTAATCCCAGTCGAGACTTATGAGACCAATGTCATGGGAACAATCCACGTTTTGGAGGCTCTACGAGGGGTTTCGCACAACAGCACTGCCGTGATCGTCACCACGGACAAGTGCTACGAGAACCACGAGTCGGGTAGGGCCTACGTGGAGAGTGATCCCCTTGGCGGTCACGACCCCTACAGCTCCAGCAAGGCAATGGCTGAGATTGCCACGGCTGCATACCGCAACTCCTACTTTCAGAAAGGGTCTGTTCGCCTTGCCAGTGCTCGCGCTGGCAACGTCATCGGCGGAGGTGATTGGGCCGAGGATCGCATCGTCCCGGATGCGATGAGGGCACTCAATCAGGGTGAAAAGATTGCAATACGCAATCCCCGCGCCGTACGGCCTTGGCAGCATGTCCTAGAGCCACTTGGTGGGTATTTGACTCTTTCTGCACGGCTTGCGGAGGATGCTTCCTTGGCCACAGCATTCAACTTCGGGCCCGGTCCCGACTCGAATAGAACCGTTGCGGATTTGGTAAACGAGATTTTGAAAAACCGATCGGGATCATGGGAGGATAAGAGCGACCCTTCAGCCCTTCATGAGGCCACGCTCTTGAATCTTTCAATCGAAAAAGCCGACCGCTCTCTGGGTTGGAAGCCCAAGTGGGCTTTTGAGGAAACGATATCAAAGACAGTTTCATGGTATGATCAGGTTCATCAGGCAACCACCACGCCGCTTGAAATTACCCGCTCCCAAATCGCCGAGTATCAGGAAAATCTACCATGAAGAGCATGGAGGGAATTATCTCGCGCAAAGGAGCAGAGGCGCAAAGTAAGGAAAATAAGATTGGTAGTGCTATTGTAGATGCATCCATAGAGGTTCACCGTTTTCTTGGCCCGGGTTTGCTTGAGTCCGTTTACGAATCAGCTCTTGCTCATGAGTTGGCATTGCGCGGCCTCACTGTGGCATGCCAAGTGCCTATTGATGTCACTTACAAAGGAATCCGTTTTGAACACGGTTTTCGTGCGGATCTCATTATTGAAAATCTTGTCGTTGTTGAGCTTAAGTCGGTCGAGCAGATTTCAGCCGCTCATCGCAAGCAGCTTCAGACATACCTGCGTCTATCAGACCTCAAGCTAGGATTCCTCCTTAACTTTGGTGCCCCACTAATGAAGAGTGGCATAGTTCGGACCGTAAACGGACTTGAAGAATCCTCAACTCTTGGCGTCTCAGCGTCTTTGCGCGAGAGTCTTTCTTTTATATCCAATGAGCAAATCCCTTCCTGAACTGAAAGCCGAGATCCTGCGTCTGACGCGGGAATATTCCTCCCGTGCTCACGCTGCGCAGCGCCCCGGGGGTGACTGTGCTCGTCCTCCTTTCATCCCCGGCGAGACGGTTGTGCCGTATGCCGGCCGTGTCTTCACGGAGGATGAAGTCGAGGCGGCCGTTGGTAGCACGCTTGATTTCTGGCTCACGCTGGGTCCCGAAGGTGAAGCCTTCGAGAAAGAGTTGGCTGCTTTTCTCGGAGTGAAATATTCGCTGCTCGTGAACTCAGGCTCCTCAGCCAATCTGGTGGCCCTAGCCACCCTAACTACTCACAAGCTTCCTGATCACAAGCGGATCCAGCCCGGTGATGAGGTGATCACGGTTGCTGCTGGATTTCCCACGACTGTCGCTCCGATACTCCAGTTAGGTGCGGTGCCTGTCTTTATCGACAACGATCCCGCCACTGGCAATATCCGGGTAGATCAACTCGAGTCCGCCTACAGCATAGGAAAGACGAAGGCCGTCATGATCGCCCATGCTCTGGGTAATCCCTTTGACGTGACGGCTGTTCTCGAGTTTTGCAAAAAGCACGATCTCTGGCTGGTTGAGGACAACTGTGATGCGTTGGGTTGCACCTATTCCATGCCGATTGAAAAGGCCAAAGCACTTGGATTTACGGAAAACTCTCCCGGTATTTCAGAGAATGGTACGCACATCACACGCTACACAGGTACTTGGGGTGATATCTCAACCCAGTCATTTTATCCACCTCATCACCTGACCATGGGGGAAGGGGGCGCAGTGAATATCGTTTCCCGACCCCCACTGAAGACTTATGCCGAGAGCTTCCGTGACTGGGGTCGCGACTGCTGGTGTCCTTCAGGGAAGGATGACACCTGTGGTAAGCGCTTTGGCTGGAACCTTGGAGAACTTCCCCCCGGCTACGACCACAAATACACCTATAGTCACCTAGGCTATAATTTGAAGCCCCTTGACCCACAGGCAGCCATCGGCCGCAAGCAACTCCTGAAACTACCAGCTTTTATCGAAGCCAGAACCCGTAACTGGGAATATCTCCGGGCAGGGCTTGCTGATTTGGAAGATATTTTTGAGTTCAGTCTGCCGACGCATGCGACCGCTTGGAGTGCACAGCATGGATTTGCTTGGGATGGCACGGGATGCATTACGGATTGTTCCTGGTTCGGATTCATGCTCCGTGTGAAGCCCTCTGCAACTTTCAAACACACTGATCTGGCCCGTCATCTTGATGAGAAGAAAATTGGTAATCGGATGTTCTTTGGGGGGAATCTCCTGCGCCAGCCCGTTTTTGTCCAACTCCGCAAGGATCGCCCTGATTCCTTCCGTATGGTCGGCGAAATGATCGGTGCCGATGCCATCATGAATCAGGCGATCTTCCTGGGAACCTACCCGGGTCTTACCAAGGAGATGATGGATTATGAAATCGATACCCTCCGGGCATTTGTGCAGGAGGGAGATAAAGGCATCTCACAGGGCTAAAGGTGACAAAGGGTATGGAATACAAAAACACAGGCAACGGATTCATCTTTAGGCAACAATAGCTTCTCAATCTCTTTCATCCGTTTCATCCCTGTGAACAAACCTCACCCTTCACTGCCTAAGGAAGACCTTGAGCATGTTCTCGCGCATACGCGCCCGCTTTGGGAGCAGATGCGCGGGGGAAGGATTTTTGTAACCGGAGCTACCGGCTTCTTCGGAATTTGGCTTCTGGAAACGTTTGGCTACGCGAATAACGAATTGGGGCTGGGAGCAGAATTGGTAGGCCTCTCCCGTGATCCAGAATCCTTTTACACCAAAGTTCCCCATCTTGCTTCTGAGTCATCGATCACATTGCATCGGGGAGATGTGCGCAGTTTTGAGTTCCCTAAGGGCTCTTTCACCCATGTCATCCATGCGGGTACCACATCGAGTGCTCCTGTGCCTCCGGCCGAGATGCTGGAGACCATCATCCGAGGCACTCAGCGCGCTCTCGATTTTGCGGTGGCAACTGGAGCAAAACGCTTCCTCTTTGTCAGTTCCGGAGCTGTCTACGGCAAGCAGCCACCGGAGATGACGCATATCCCGGAGACCTACATGGGGGCACCTAATCCAATGGATCCCAACTCCGCCTATGGAGAGGGAAAGCGTGTTGGCGAACTCCTCTGCGCTATGGCTCATCAGGAGCATGGCTTGGAGACGACGATCGCCCGGTGCTTTGCCTTTGTCGGACCTCATCTCCCCCTTGATGCACACTTCGCCATCGGAAACTTCATCCGTGATGCCATGAGGGGCGAGCCGATCAATGTGAAGGATGGAACCCCATACCGCTCCTATCTCTATGCGGCCGATCTTGCAATTTGGCTCTGGACGATCCTCTTCAAAGGAGAGGCCTGTCATCCCTACAATGTCGGCTCCGATCAGGCGATTACGATTGCCGAACTTGCACGGACAGTCGCTTCTGTTCTTGGTAAAAACGAATCCCCTTACCTTCTCGATGCCTCAATCTCATCAGTTGTCTCTTCAACTCCCAATATTCACGCTTTTGATTCCCGTTACGTTCCGGAAATTTCAGATCCTTCTCGAAATCTGGAATTGAAGCCTCTTATTTGCCTTGAGGATTCACTCCTAAAATATGCTGCATGGGTTAAAAAGTACTACTTGGTCAACAGAGCTTCTCAGCCCGAATAATTCCCTCCATGAAATCTTCTCCTACAATCAGGTTTTTAGATAGATATGTTGGATCTTTTGGCTGCTGGATTCTCTCAGGTATTAGCAAGTTTCTACGTAGCCCCGGACCATCCCTAGAAATCAAGAAGCTCCTTTTCATCGAGCTTTTCGAAATGGGTGCCTCGATTATGGCTTGTCCGTCGATCCACTTTATCAAGAAGGAATATCCAGAAGTCGAAATCTATGCACTGACCACAAAGGGAATTCGATCGTCTTGGATGATTTTGGATGAAATTCCAATGGAGAATGTCTTTATAATCGATGATAGCAATCTCCTGAGCTTTGCCTCTTCTTTTATCCGCAACATCATTGCTATCAACCGCAAGGGAATAGATGTGATTATCGATCTGGAGCTTTTTTTCCGGATAAGCGCAATCATTAGCTTCTTTATTAAGGCTTCCGTCAAAGCGGGTTTCTCACGATATAACCTTGAAGGCCTCTACCGAGGTACGGTCTACCGGACCCCTTGTTTTTACAACCAGAACACCCACATCGCCAGAAACTTCCTTGCACTCACCAAGACAGCGATGAAGAACGGAGGCGATATTCCGGAATATAAAAACTCGATTCCTGTGGAGGACCTAGTCTTGGCGGAATATCAAGCCAAGACCGGTGTATTCAAAAGCGTGCAAGAGAAATTCGGAATCGGCGAAGGGGAGAACTATATAGTGATTTCCCCTGATGTGGGTCTTAATCTCTCCTGCAGGAACTATCCCCTGGAAATGCTGGGTGTAGCCGTGAGTTCCTTGCTCTCAGAGTTTCTCGACTATCGGGTTTTTCTAATCGGCACTAGGGAAAACATCCCTATTTGCAATCAGCTTGAAGGGATCATGAACCACCCTAGGGTACGTTCTATCGCTAACCAGACCACAATGGAGGAATTGTTTGAACTGCTTTTGCACGCTCGTCTACTGATCAGCAATGATAATGGGCCCGTACACTTTGCAGCACTCACATCGACACCGACTATTGCCTTATATAGTACTGATTCACCCTATGTGTACGGATCCCTAGGAAAATGTGTAATTTTATACAGCTTCTATCAATGCAGCCCGTGCATTATGGCCTACAATCATAAGAATTCATCCTGCACGGACAATAAGTGCCTCAAAGCCATTCCTCCCGAATCTCTCTCATCCCTTGCTTCACGTATTCTTCGGAATGATGCCTCCGTGAATTTCAGGACAATTAATAATAAAATCCCGTATCTATTCTAAGAATAATGAATTCATTAGGTGAAAATATCTCAAGCGAGATTTTAAACTCTCAATGCAATATTTTCGTCTTTCTTGGGTTTTTATTCCCATTATTCCTAATATTATCATTTAAAAGTTCAATATTCACAGATCTTGTAATTAAAAAATCAACAGAACAATTAATTATTTCTATACTTACAGTTTCAATCGTAATATTAATACTTTTTTGTGGACGATATCATTTTGGAGGTTTTGATCTGAGTGCCCCAATTGATATTGGATGGAGGGTGATGCAAGGGCAAAGGCCATATACTGATTTTCCCATTACTTATCCACCTGCATTCACCATTGGATCAATTGCATCCTTCAGATTATTTGGTTTAAGTTACCTTTCTCTAGTGAAGATTAATGCATTTTATGCGGCACTAACTTTCATCTGGACTTATTTTATCCTCAGGGTTCTAACAGGAAATAGCCTATCCTCATTAATTCTATCATTCTATATTCAGTCTGTTTCTACGATTTTATGTTCTTACTGGTGGTACAACCCGATAACTGAAATCTCGGGGATCATTTATTTTCTTTCAGCCTGGATATTACTAAAGAGGCCGGCAAGTGCATTAAGTCAAATATCATATCTTGCTTCTCTCATAATATTTGCAGGAATGAAGGCTAATCTTGCGGGAGTTTTGATCCTCGGCGTAACGATTATCTTCCTAACTACAGCCTTGCACTGGAGGGTTCTAGCGATATCTGGGATTGCCTTTGTTGTTTTCACAATATTTTATCAACTTAATGGTTTATATCTTGCGGATATTATAACTAGCACTTTGGCGGCATCCGAAAGGGCGAGTTCATTAAAAGCTCTCTACCAAGACAACCTCGGCTTAGCGGAAATAATATTCTATATCTTTTGTATAATAGCAATTCTCGCGCCATTTATAATAGCCATCTTAAAGAGTAAAAAGACAACCCTTCTTACGTCCCGATTGTTTTGGCTATCTATTTTAGGGGAGCTTGCTTCTTCTTACGGAGAAGTTACTAATGGTGAAAGCAGGCTAATGGACATGCCGCTGATGCTGATATCCGCAATGTTTGGAATTATGGAAATCTGCAATTTATCATCTATTGACAGCCAAAAATCTTTTTCAAAAGAAAAAAAAGCTATACAAAGTTACTACCTTTCAATCGCTTTGTTCTTATTAGTTTTAGGTCTTATATTTTCATTGAATCGCCACAGGGTTGAAATAATAGGATATGGATCCTTTTATGAAAGGCAGCTAGCTAAGCAGGAAGTGGATGTTCCCTTTTTTAAGGGTGTTTATACTGGACCTAGGTTAGTTGAGGTCGTGAATGAAATTAAACAGCTTTTAACTTCAAATCAGGGAGAGAAGATATATTTTGGGCCACGGATGGGTTGGGCCTATGCATCATTTGGCATTCCTTCTCCTTATAATCAACCTCCAACATGGGATCCCGGAACAACCTTTGCTAGAATAAATGAATCCAAGTATATAAAAAAATGGATCTCTCAGAACTTTGAACTGCTGATCTTTCTTAAGAATGACTTTTTGTATATGTCGCCGGAGTTTTTAAACTCAATAGCAGTCAGTTATGCAATAGATCAACATTATCCGCAGCTGACAGTCTTTCATAAAATTAAATAAAGATGATCCGCCTTTCCGACTACATCGTTCAGACTCTCGCAGCACACGGAATCCGTCATGTTTTTATGGTGACTGGAGGGGCGGCGATGCACTTGAACGATGCCTTTGGGCGAAACCAAGAGATTAGCAAAGTCTGCTGTCATCATGAGCAGTCTTGTGCGATGGCGGCAGAGTCCTATTTCAGGGTTTCCAACCAAATCGCCGCGGTCAATGTGACGGCCGGCCCTGGAGCCACCAATGCGATCACGGGTGTCTATGGTGCCTATGTCGACTCCATGGCGATGATCGTTGTGTCTGGCCAATCCAAGAGGGAGACCCTTGCTTCCTCCACCAATCTGCCATTACGGCAACTCGGAGATCAGGAGGTCAACATTGTGGAGATGGTCAAGGGAATCACCAAATACGCCATTCTGATCGATGATCCATCGACCATACGTTACCACTTGGAAAGGGCACTCTACCTAGCCCTGCAGGGGCGCCCAGGCCCCGTCTGGTTGGATGTGCCCATTGATGTTCAGGGTGCAATAATCGATCCCTCCGCATTGAAAGGATATAATCCTAAGGAAGATGCGATACACTACGAGACCGATCATCTTGAGGAATCAGTTGCGCTTGTGGCGAAGAGACTTGCTGCCTCAAAACGCCCTGTCATCTACGCTGGAACCGGCGTGCGCCTTTCTGGCCAGTACGATCTCTTTCTCGAGTTGGCTGGACGACTCAGTGTTCCTGTTGTGGGGGCTTGGGACTCCAATGATTTGCTGCCGAACGATCATCCATCCTATGCTGGTCGTCCGGGATCTCTGGGTGATAGGGCGGGGAACTTTACGGTTCAAAACAGCGATTTTTTGCTCATTCTGGGCTGCCGCCTGAATGTCCGGCTTGTTTCCTACAACTGGGAAAACTTTGCGCGCGGAGCCTATAAGGTCATGGTCGATGTCGATGCGGCGGAACTAAAAAAGCCGACACTCAGTATTGATCTCCCCATTCACGCCGATCTCCGTGACTTTCTTCCGCTTTTTGCAGCGTCCTTGAAGGATTGGCTAGGCGATCACGTCGACTGGTTGGCTTGGTGCAAGGAGCGCGTGAAGCGTTACCCCGTCGTTTTGCCTGAGTATTGGAAAAGCCCCGGCGGTGTGAACCCTTATTGCTTCATGGAAAGGCTGTCGGAGCTTCTGGAGGATGGAGAAGTCATCGCCTGTGGAGACGGGACGGCCTGCGTTGCTGCTTTTCAGGCAATGAGCATTCGCGCAGGGCAGAGATTGTTCACGAATTCAGGATGCGCCTCCATGGGATATGACCTGCCCGCCGCTATAGGGGCCGCCGAGGCGCTGCCGGACAAGAAAAGGATCATCTGCCTCGCGGGCGATGGCAGTATCATGATGAACCTGCAGGAATTGCAGACCATTGCGGGTCGCGGTTTGCCGCTGAAGATCTTCATTCTTAACAATGCCGGTTACCACTCCATCCGTCAGACTCAGGGGAATTTTTTCCCCGATAATATCGTGGGCTGCGGGACGGACTCCGGGTTGAGTTTTCCTGATTTCGGTAAGGTTGCATCGGCATTCGGACTGCCTTTTGTGCGTTGCTCAAGTCACGCGGAGTTGGATTCCTCCATCCAAAGAACGCTGGAGCAGGAGGGGCCTGCGGTCTGCGAAGTCATGCTGGATCTTGGGCAGGCCTTTGCCCCGAAGCTTTCCTCCCGGAGGATGGACGACGGTCGCATGGTGACTGCTCCCTTGGAAGACATGGCGCCCTTTTTGAGCAGGGAGGAGCTTGCCGAAAACATGATTCATCTTTAATTTCAATAGCTTCCATCCGATGAGCAAATCCCAAACAGTTTTTCTCACAGGGGGTTCTCGCGGCATAGGCGCCGCCATCCGTCATGAATTGAATGGCTCCGGATATCAGGTCATCGCTCCTTCCAGAGAAGAGCTGGACTTGTCTTCAGGAGAGTCGGTCGAGGCGTATCTTGCATCCCTTCCGGATGTGTCCGTCGATGTCCTCATCAATAATGCAGGTGTGAATGACCCTCGGATTATCGGGGACATCGCTTCCGAAATCTGGACAAAAACTTTTCAGGTGAATGTTGCTTCCGCCTTGAGACTGACACAGTTTTTCGCCCCAGGAATGGCGTTGCGCGGATACGGGCGTATTCTTAACACAAGCTCGATTCTCGCCTCGGTTACCAAGGAAGGGCGTGCAGTTTATTCAATGACCAAGGCCGCCCTAGATGCATTGACGCGCAGTGCGGCTGTTGAATTCGGTCCCAAGGGCGTATTGGTGAACTCGCTGGCCCCAGGTTATGTGGACACCGAACTGACCCACAGGAATAATGCACCCGCCGCGATCGAGAAGATAAATTGCTCGATTCCATTGCGTCGCATGGCCGCGCCGCAAGAGTTGGCGAAGGTTGCGTTATTTCTTGTCTCCAAAGACAACACCTATATCACGGGGCAGACGATTGTGGCGGACGGTGGATTCACCTGCCTATAGACAACTTCCGATTATGTTTACGATCCGGAGTCAGTCCCATGATTATAAGGTGGAAGAATATTCTTCTTTAAGGAGCGCTCTGGAGAGTTTTTCCGACAGGAAAAATGCATTCTTTCTGATCGACGGAGTGGTGCTCCGCAATTACGAGGCGGCCTTCGATGGGATTGTACCTGCGGAGACATGCATTGTCACCGAGGCTTCCGAGGAGCAGAAGTCGTTCGAGCGATTGACCCCGATTTTCCTCGAGTTGCTCGAGCGCGGACTAAAAAGGGACGGAACTCTTGTTGTGATCGGGGGAGGGGTACTCCAAGACATCGGCTGCTTCATCGCCACCGTGCTGTTTCGTGGAGTTCGCTGGGAACTTATCCCCACCACCTTGCTTGCCCAGGCCGACAGTTGCATCGGCAGCAAGAGTTCAATCAACATCGGGTCCTACAAGAACCAGATCGGCACTTTCTTTCCCCCGTACCGAGTGCTCCTTGTTGACGATGTGCTCAAGAGTCTTCCCTGGGATGAAGTGCGCTCAGGTCTTGGGGAGGTAATCAAACTCCAACTGATCGAGGGAGAGTCGGGTTTTAATGAGTTGATGAATGACCTTGAAAGGGTTACGCCCGAAGGCGGATGGGAAGTGATATCCAAGTGGGTGAAGCGATCGATGGCCATCAAAAAACCTTATATTGAAGAAGATGAGAAGGATCGCGGAATCCGGAATATCCTAAATTACGGTCACACCTTCGGCCATGCCTACGAATCGGCCACAAAATATGCCATCCCGCATGGAATAGCCGTGCTTTTGGGGATTCTTACCGCCACATATCTTTCGGTCCGGCTTGGTTTGGTTCCTTCCTCGCATTATCAGGACCTCAAACAACGTCTTCATCCTTGGTGTACCCCCTACGGAGAGATGCTTCTTAAGGCCGATCAAGAGGCCATTTTTAAAGCTATCAGGCACGACAAGAAAAACACCGGTGATGCCGTGAATTGTATTCTTACCAAGGGAGCGGGGCACATGGAAAAGATGAAGGTTGATTTTTTAGGCGATCTGGTGCCCGCAGTTGAGGAATTCATCTTTAGAGAGGTGCCGTGAAGACCTCCCAAGAAGGGTGCATTACGCCCTTTATTTCCCCGATTTCATAGTCCAATGTGTCATTCTTATTACGTGACACCAACCTAGGAGAGCCGACATGAACCGCGATATTTTTGAAAACCTGTTCGTCCTTGAGATGACGAACAATCACCAGGGCAGCTTGGAGCGCGGTCTCCAGATCATCAGGGAGCACAGCCGTGTTGCCAGATTCAACAATGTCCGCACGGCGATCAAACTTCAGTTTCGCGATGTGGATTCATTCATCCACAAGGATTTTAAGGATCGTCTCGACATCCGCTACGTGAAACGGGTTCTGGAAACGCGGCTATCCAAGGCGGACTATGCCGAGATGATCAAGGCAATCATCAAGAGCGGATGCATACCGATGTCGACCCCGTTCGACGAGAAGTCCGTGGACTGGTGCGTGGAGTTTGATCTTCCGATCATCAAGATTGCCAGCGCCGATTCCAACGACTGGATGCTCTTGGAGAAGATCGCCTCCACTCGCAAACCCTGCATCATTTCGTTCGGAGGAACGCCTCTCAAGGATATGGATGATGTGGTCACTTTCTTCGAAAACCGCAATATCCCCCTGGCGATCAATCACTGTGTCGCGGCATACCCCCACGAGGATAACGAGGCGGAACTCGATCAAATCGACTTCCTCAAGAAGCGCTATCCCGGTCACACGATCGGTTACTCCTGCCACGAATATCATGACTGGGTGATGTCGATCGGGATCGCCTATGGCAAAGGTGCTCGCACCTTTGAGCGACACATCGACATTAATAGCGACGGGTTTGAGGTCGCGAAGTATTCATCGCTGCCTGAGCAGATCGATACATGGTATCGTTCTTTCCACAAGGCGGTGGAGTTCTGCGGAACGGCAAGCGATTCGAGGAAACTCCCCATTGCCAAGGAAACAGCCTACCTGGACACCTACATCCGTGGTGTCTACGCAAAGCGGGATCTGAAGCCTGGCGAACTGCTCACCGAAGAAGACATCTACATGGCGATTCCCCTCCAGAAGGGGCAGATTTCCTGCCGGGAACTCATGCTCGGGAAATATGGCCATCGCATGGTGTCCGAGTGCAAGAAAGACGCACCTCTCTCGATCGACCACATCGATACCCCCTATTCAGAGGACTCAAGACTCCGGGAAATTATTCATCAGCGCGGCCTCTGATGAGCGGGAAAAAGCTAAGCATCGTCTCCGGGTGCTTCAATGAGGCAGGTAATGTGGAGGATTTGGTCGCTCGGGTCGCCAAGGTGATGGAGAGCATCCCTAGCTACGACTACGAGCAGATTATTATCGACAATGCCTCCACAGATGGGACTCAAGACATTCTCCGCAAACTGGCCATTGCAAACCCCAAGCTCAAGGTGATCCTGAATGCCCGCAATTTCGGACATATCCGTTCCCCGTATCACGGGATGATGCAAGCGGGTGGAGACGCAGTCATCTATCTGGCCTCTGATCTTCAGGAACCTCCCGAACTGATTCCCGAGTTTGTCCGCAAATGGGACGAGGGAGCCAAGGCTGTGGTGGCAATCAAGGATTCCAGTGCTGAATCTCCGCTCTTCTTCGCCGTTCGTAGACTCTATTACAGGCTGGTTGAGGGGTTGGCAGATACAAGGACAATTCAGAACTTTACCGGCTTCGGGCTCTATGACCGTGTGATCATGGAGTACTGTCGGTCCTTAAAGGATCCCTACCCCTACTTCCGCGGGTTAATCGCGGAGATTGGTCTGCCGGTATCACGGGTGTCCTATCACCAACCGCTTCGGACGCGCGGTTTCACAAAGAATAATCTGTATACGCTTTACGACATGGCGATGTTGGGGATTACCAACTTTTCCAAGGTTCCTCTCAGATTGGCCGCAATGCTCGGGTTCGTTATGGCCATCATCAGCCTCCTCGTGGCCTTGGTCTACCTCGTCTACAAGCTGGTTTTCTGGTACAGTCTGCCTATCGGCACGGCCCCGCTGGTCATCGGCCTCTTCTTCTTCGCCTCGGTGCAGCTTTTCTTCATCGGGATCCTCGGCGAATATATAGGAGCCATCCACACCCAGGTTCTCAAGCGTCCCTTGGTCGTGGAGAGCGAGCGTATCAACTTTTGAAGCTGAGCTTCTTGATGAAGAGTAGAAATGTTTCATCTTCATGATCTTTATGTTTTAACCTTTTAATTTTTAAGCCTCATGACCTCTAAGAACAACAATTCGGCAAACTCAACGGCGATTCGCTGGCCCCTTTGGTTGGCTGGGATATTCATCCTGATCGTGGCGATCGGATGGATCTCTGAATCACCTACTCGCGAAGAGCTTTTCGGTGACACGGGAAAACTCTGGGATCAGCTGAAAGACAACACTGGTGGATGGTCTCCCAATTATCTGCTGGGTCATAGTTCGGCGATTTATGATTCCACGGCCATCGCCACATTCCTCTCCAAGGCAGCCTATATCCTTTTTGCGGGGGTTGCCGGAGCATTTGTTGCCCAGAAACTTCTGATACTTGCATTTCTCCCTCTGGCCTTCTGGACGATGCGGATTTTTCTCCTGAGGCTGGGGTTGCAGTCAGGTGAAGCATCTCTTGGTGCGCTCCTTTATCTCGTGATGCCCTCGATGCTTGTCGCAATCGGGATCTACGAGCATTGGACGGTGGGACTTTGCTTCGTTTTCACCCCCTTGATCCTGCGCGGGATTATTGCCGTGGCGGAGGACTCCTCTCCCCGCGAGATCGTCGGACTAGGGCTTGCCGCCTCGGCGCTCGCTCTCAGTTACACGAAAATCGCGGTGACGATGTCGCCGGTCCTGATTCTCTGGACCCTAGAGTGCCTGAGGCAGAATCGTCCGCAACTCCGTCGTGCGCTGATCGGTTATGGTTTTGCCATACTTGTGGCCATTGGGACGGCGGTGATCTTCCTTCTTCCTGGATCTCGTGAGTTCGGATTCGCGGCGGGATTTCTTTTTGATCCGGTTGATGGTTGGAAGCATCACTACGCTTTCAAGACCCCACTCCTTTGGATCGACCTTTGGGGATTCCTGACCAAGGGGAATCCCGACCTGGAGGGAGATGCCCAGATGTTCCAGATTGGTCTGATTCCGCTTCTAGGCCTCTCGCTGGTGCTATCGCTCTCTTCTCTTGCCGAGTGGCGGTCTTCGAAGTTTGGCCGCTGGTTCCTGACTCTTACCGGGTGCTGGCTTCTCTCGATCTGGTTCGCAGCAGGTCCCGATGGGATCCTGCTTGGGCATATTAATGTTCTCAAGACATCGCAGGGACTCCCCGATACATCGATCCCGATCCTATGGCTCTCGGTAATCTGGATCGCTTGGATGATCTATAAAACGACATCGCAATTGATTCCAAATCGTCAGTTGGTATCCGCTCTCATTACGATGATCGTTCTGGTGGTGCCGGTCTTCAAGATTGCGGAATTCCTTCCACTCTTCGGAGATATCCGCGCGCCAGAGTCCTTCTGGAGTGTCGGGGGATTCTGCTGTCTCTCGGCCGCTGTCGGCATGGCTTTCTGGATGCTCTTCACGGAGGTCTTGAGCAATGGATGGCGCAAGCCTGCCGCAATCCTCGTTGGCTTGCTGATGCTGGTGGAGCTTTACCCGATCCACTCGGCTTACTGGACACGCGGAATGGATCGCCAACTCTTCACCGAATATGATCAGGCTGCCGCCTTCCTTAAGACGGCCCCGCTGCAGGGACGTGTGCATCCTCTCAGTGGGCGCTATTTTTATCTCACGCTTCCCGAGAAGGCTGGGCGGGCCATAGATTCCGAGTCCCTCCTGCGTCACTTCCAGCTTAAGTGGATGCGTCACCTCGAGGCGGCCGGCAACGCCTCCGGAGATACTCTCAAGAGCTATATGAATGTCGCCGGTGTGGCCTACATCCTGCTCGACAAGGAGGATCCCTTCTCGCCAAAGCAGATGCAGGATTTCTTCCGCTCGGTCTACCCAGTCGTCTTTGAGAACCGCTTTTTTGCGGTACTCGCCAATAATGCGACCCTTTTTCCGGCCTTCCTGTCCCATGACTTTGTCTCGTTGCCGATTGGCAGCTATGCGATGGCTCCGGCCGCACTTCAACTTCTCAATCAAAACATTGCCACGGTGGAGACAATGACGCCTGATCAAACCGTTCCGGGATTTGCTGGCATGGCGAAGGGACCGAACCAGATCGAACTCCTGGCTCAATATCAGGGCAGGGCGGGACAGCCCTTTGCGCGCGTGCCCCTCACGGGCAACCGGATGGATAATTATCAACGCATGACCTATCAGCTACCTCCGGAAGCATCGGGTTGGCTTGTTGTGTCTGAGGCCTATCATCCTGACTGGACCGTTACCGTGGATGGGAAACCTGCCGAGGTACACCGCGCTGAGGCCGCCCTGCTCTCAACTTATGTGCCTGCCGGATCCCACGAAGTGGTTTTCCAGTTTAAGGCTCCCGGTTGGTACTCCCTTTGCCTGACCCTGGGAGCGCTTAGCTGGATCGTGGCCCTCGCCGCCATGTTCTACCTCCCCTCAAAATGGGCTCCGGCCAACTGGCGGAAGTGGTGGAAAGGGGAGTGAGTTGAGCGGTAACTTGAAGAGATGAATTTTTGAAGGGGTCGTAAAAGAACACCCTTCCATGATCTTGTTGGGATGGAATCCGGCTCAGCAAGATTGGAATCAAAGCGATTGTTTCCTCCAAAAAATGCTGTCCTCCTCCTTTTATTGCCAGCACCGATAATTTTAATTGAAAAATGATGTTGTGATGCGACGATGTTGTGATGAGAACGACACTTGAAATCGAAGACGATGTACTCGAAGTTGCCAGGGACTTGGCTCGCCATAAGTGTGTCAGCCTTGGCAATGCAGTCTCTCAACTGATTCGCAAGGGGCTTCAATTACCTGAACGGGCTCAGACGAGTCGCAATGGACTTCGTATTGTTAGTCGCCCGAAGGATGCCGTTCCTGTAACCTTGGCAACAGTGAATCAATTTAGGGACGAAGTCGCATGAGTTACCTGCTGGATGTGAATGCCTTGGTGGCACTATTTGATGAAGCTCATATCCATCACCTCGCCGCGCATGAATGGTTTTCCGTCAAGGGGAGTCGTGGTTGGATGACCTGCCCAATTACGGAAAATGGGCTCCTTCGCATTCTCTCCCATCCGGGATATCCGAACTCCTCTTTGCCCATGAGCGAACTTGCCGAGCGCCTAGAGGAATTCAAAAAAGCCGCTTCAGGGTATAGTTTCTGGGAGAACGATTATTCGCTATCCGAATGGCTGTCGGCGGGAAAGTTTCCGATTGGTTCCGCACAGTCAACGGATGCCTATCTGCTCCTACTTTGCAAACGAAACAATGGAGTCCTTGCAACATTTGACCGTCGCATCAAGCCGATGCTGATCGGAACAAGAGAAGGTAGTTTCTTGGAATACATCCCTGCTTAGTAACTATGCATACAACCTTAGACACTTTCATCGTGCCTTCCATACTTGTTACCGGAGGTGCCGGATTTATCGGTTCCAACTTCGTCCTTGATTGGTTGGCACTTGATCTGGGCAGTGTCGTCAACCTCGATAAGCTCACTTATGCGGGAAATCTCCAGAACCTTGTCTCCTTGGAGGGGAATCTCCGGCACATCTTCGTCCATGGGGATATCGGGGATGCGGCGCTGGTAGCCAAGCTTTTGGCCGAGCATCGGCCCCGGGCGATCGTGAACTTTGCCGCCGAGTCCCATGTTGATCGCTCAATTCATGGGCCCGCCGAATTCATCCAGACAAATATCGTTGGTACCTTCACTCTCCTGGAGGCCACTCGCTCTTACTGGAATGGTCTCAATAAGGAGTCCAAAAAGTCCTTCCGTTTCCTTCATGTCTCCACCGATGAGGTCTACGGGTCGCTCTCACCAACCGATCCGGCTTTTACAGAGACCAAACAATACGAGCCAAACAGCCCTTACTCTGCCAGCAAGGCTGCGTCGGACCACCTTGTCCGAGCCTATCACCATACTTATGGCCTGCCGGTCCTGACCACTAACTGCTCGAACAACTACGGTCCCTATCACTTCCCCGAGAAGTTAATCCCCTTGATCATACATAATGCCTTGGCCGGCAAGCCGCTGCCCATTTATGGGGATGGTCAACAGGTCCGTGACTGGCTTTATGTGAAGGATCACGCCTCCGCCATCCGACGAGTGCTGGAGTCGGGTGTGGTCGGCGAGACCTATAATGTGGGTGGCTGGAACGAGAAGCCGAACCTCGACGTGGTGCACACACTCTGCATGATCCTCGATGAGCTCTCACCTCGTGCCGATGGCAAGAGCTATGGGGAGCAGATCACCTATGTCACGGATCGCCCGGGTCACGATCGTCGCTATGCGATCGATGCGACCAAGATCAACCGTGAGCTTGGCTGGAAACCAGCCGAGACCTTCGATACAGGCATCCTTAAGACAGTTCAGTGGTACCTCGACAATCAGGAGTGGGTGCAGAACATCACCTCCGGCGCCTACAAGGAGTGGGTCACTAAGCAGTATCAGGCGGCCTAGGGTTTTAGACTGCAGGCTGTTAGGCTATGGCAAAGATAAAAAGCCAACAGACTCCGCTCAGCCCAACGGAACAAAAACAACTCCTACCGCCCGTTCCTCGCTGAATTTCTACTCCCACTAATAGTCTAACGTCTAAATCGCTAAACACCTTCATTACATGAATCGCAAAGGCATCGTTCTCGCCGGAGGTTCCGGTTCCCGGCTTCATCCCCTCACCATGGCGGTGAGCAAACAACTCATGCCGGTCTATGACAAGCCGATGATCTACTATCCGATCTCGGTCCTCATGCTGGCAGGAATCCGGGAGATCCTGATCATCTCTACACCGCATGATTTGCCCTCCTTCCGACGTTTGCTGGGCGACGGCTCACGTTATGGAGTGCAGTTCGAGTATGCCGAACAGCCCAGTCCCGACGGGCTCGCGCAGGCCTTTTTGATCGGTGCCGATTTTTTGGCTGGAGCATCTGCCGCACTGGTGCTCGGGGACAATCTCTTCTACGGGCACGACTTCACCGATACCTTGGCGGAGGCCGATGGATTGAAGGATCAGGCTACCGTCTTCGGCTACGAAGTGGCGGATCCCACGGCTTATGGAGTCGTCGAGTTCGATGCATCCGGCAAGGCCATCTCCCTCGAGGAGAAGCCTGCTGACCCGAAGAGCAGCTATGCAGTTCCCGGTCTCTATTTCTACAGTCCAGACGTCGTGGAGATGGCTCGCGGGCTTAAGCCCTCTCCACGCGGGGAACTCGAGATCACGGATCTGAATCGTCTCTACCTGGATGCTGGACGCCTGCATGTGCAGAAGCTTGGCCGTGGCACGGCCTGGCTGGATACCGGAACACATGAGTCACTTCTTGAGGCTGCAGACTTTGTCCGCGCCATCCAGAACCGACAGGGGCTTCGGATTGCTTGCCTTGAGGAGATCGGTCTCCAGATGGGCTTCCTCGATGAAGCGGCCTTCGAACGCTCCCTTGAACCTCTTGGCAAATCCACCTATGGCACCTACCTACGTGGTGTGCTCAAACGCCGCAAGAGGTAGGAATTCTTGCCTTTATTTTCCTCTCTGCGATCTCTGCCCCTTAGCGCGATACAATTCTGTCATTAATTTTCATCCTTTTCCATTCGTGCAAAAACTTCCCACCAAAATCCACGATGCATTCCTTCTCAAACCGAAGGTCTTCGGTGATGAGAGAGGTTTCTTCCTGGAGTCTTGGAATCGGCAGACCTTCCGGGATATGGGAATCGATTTTGATTTTGTTCAGGATAACCACTCCCGTTCGGCGCGCCATGTCCTTCGGGGCCTGCACTATCAGGCTGGTGATGCCGCCCAGGGAAAACTCGTCTGGGTGACATCCGGAACTGTCTTTGATGTCTTGGTAGATCTTCGAGAGGGTTCCCCGACATTCGGAGTCTGGGACGGGTACATGCTGACAGCGGAGACACATGAGCGTCTTTGGATTCCCCCGGGATGCGCCCATGGCTTCCTTGTCGTGAGCGATCACGCGGATTTTCACTATAAGGTCTCTGCCCCTTACGCTCCCGCTGCCGAGCGTTCCCTTCGCTGGGATGATTCCACGCTTGCCATCAACTGGCCCTTGGAAATCGGGATCTCTCCCCTTGTGTCGTCAAAAGACGCAATCGCCGATTCCTTTAAGAAGTGCGAGAAGTACCACTGAGTCAGTGGTACGTCTTACCGGTGGTTAAGCAGGCTTGATAGCCAGGCAAGACGCTGCTGGAGGCACGATCCGAGGTCGTATTTAGCCAGGACGGTTTC
>Ga0007804_1000237_pt1 | contig 21393 bp, 6 predicted proteins | sample CryBogCBE25Aug07_FD_60367 | JGI IMG/M metagenome (GOLD analysis project Ga0007804, IMG submission 60367) | Freshwater microbial communities from Crystal Bog, Wisconsin, USA - CBE25Aug07 | ecosystem: Environmental > Aquatic > Freshwater > Lake | place: Crystal Bog, Wisconsin, USA | collected... | reverse complement strand
GTAGTTTAGCTACTAGTTTAGTTGGTAGTTTAACAGATAGCCTGGGTGGGCTAACTAGTAGTTTTGGCGACATTGCTAGCAATTTTACCAGTAGTCTAGGCAGTCTTGGCAATTTTGGTAGCTTGACTAGTCTTCCTGGTCTAGCTGCAATAGGAGGATTATTTGGCGGTGGCGGGGATAGTTTGGTTAGTTCCACACAAGTGGCAGCAGGATACAGCAACACAGTAAATCGTGCTAAAGTGGACGCTGCCTTTACAAGAATTTTAGGTAATCCTAAAATTCCAACCGCAACGTTTGATTACCCTTCAAAAAATTCTATATCACTTAATGCTAGCTCGGACATAGCATATGCACAAACGCAACTAACATCTGAGTCAGCGGGGTACGACCCAATTCGCTTAACGCCACCTACTCAAGAAGAACAAGCAGCTATAGATGCCAACTTCTTTGGGTCATTAAAAGCCACAAGTTAATAGAGTAAATACAAGATGCCTACATTTATCGGATTCAACACTATCAATCAAAACAAAAAGTTTACACTAGTAGATTTTGATTTGATCAAAATTGACCTATTAAACGCTTTTAACATTCGCCAGGGCGAATTGGTGGGTCGCCCAGGGTATGGAACTATATTGTGGAATTACTTGTTTGAGAATCAAACGCAAGAAACACAACAATTAATTTACAACGAAATACAGCGAGTATGTGCCGGCGATCCTAGAGTTTACATCAGCGGCATACAGATGTTTCCACAACAAAATGGACTTTTAATTCAAGTGGGTCTGGCCGTTGTTCCTAATACTAACGCACAGTTATTGAGTATTTTCTTTGATCAACAACAGCGTAGAGCCACCTACGTTTAACTACCCAGTTTATTATTTCGATAAATATTATTAGACTGGGATAATCATGGCCACAACAAATACAACCACTACAGCAACTACTACAAGACAAACTGTTATTTTTGGGGTCGAGGATTGGAAAAGGATTTTTCAAACCTATCGTGAGGCCGATTTTCAAAGTTACGACTTTGAAACTCTACGCAAAACTTTTGTAGACTACTTGCGCTTGTATTATCCAGAAACTTTTAATGACTATATTGAAAGTTCAGAATTTATTGCCTTACTTGATGTTATGGCTTTTATGGGCCAAAGTTTGGCATTTCGTAGCGATTTGAATGCTCGCGAAAATTATATGGATACCGCCGAGCGGCGCGATAGCGTAGTTCGTTTGGCAAATCTTGTTAGTTATACCCCACTACGCAATACAGAAGCAAGCGGATATCTTAAAGTATTTTCTATTTCGACTACAGAAAATCTAACCGATTATAACGGAATCAATCTGGCCAATCTTACTGTCAATTGGGCCGACCCAACAAATTTAAACTGGCAAGAACAATTTACTACAATTATTAATGCGGCCCTAGTTGATGCACAACAATTTGGTCGCCCAGGTGGTGACAAAGTAGTCGGAGGAGTGGATACTCAAGAATATACTATAAATTTAGTGCCGGGGTATATTCCGGTAATTCCGTTTACTGCTACAGTAGACACTGTAAACATGCCGTTTGAAGTAGTTAACTCTACTACCGCCGGCCAACCATATGTATATGAACCGCCACCCTTACCTAATGGGCAATTTAATGTATTGTTCCGTAATGATCAACAAGGATATTCTAGTGCCAACACAGGATTTTTCTTTTTATTCAAACAAGGCGTATTACAAAATCAAGATTTCAATTTAGCCGAAAGCATCAGTAATCGTGCAGTTAACATTAATATTGAAGGCATTAATAATACTGATGTTTGGTTATATCAATTAGACAATGTAGGAAATATTTCTAAGTATTGGCAGTCAGTACAAAGCGTTTATGCCGCTGCTGTGGAACAATTGTCTCCTAATACTAAAAACATCTACAGTATCGCTAGTCGCACCAATGATCAAATTACATTGAACTTTGGTGATGGAGTATTCAGCACTATACCAGTAGGAACTTTTCGCACTTATATTCGTGCTAGCAATGGGTTAACTTATATTATTAATCCAATCGAAATGCAATCTATTTCGGTACCTATCAGTTATGTTAGTCGCACTGGACAAATTGAAACCATAACATTTACCTGCGGCCTTGCCGAACCAGTTACAAACGCACAGGCCCGAGAAACCATTAACGAAATTAAGCAACGAGCTCCAGCACAATACTATACGCAGAATCGCATGGTAAATGGCGAGGACTATAGTAATTTTCCATTTACACAATACAATAGTATTCTTAAAAGTACTGCATTAAATCGTGCAAGCATCGGTACTAGTCGTTATCTTGATTTAGTAGATGGTACCGGAAAGTATTCTAGTACTAATATATTTGCCGACGACGGCGCCTTATATCAAATTAATACGTTGCCAGCATTTCAGTTCAGTTGGTTAACTACTACTGACATTTCAAATGCTGTAACAAATCAAATTGCTCCGTTATCTAGTCGTGCTGGATTTGAACAGTTTTATTATGCTAATTTCCCTCGTCCTAATTTGGCTGTTTTGAATTATACCTGGCACAGTAGTACAGTTCTTACTAATGAAGCTACCGGATATTTCCAAAATGCAACAGGAATTCCACAGGCGATTGGTACATATGCTAGTAACTCTGCTAGATATATCACCGAAGGTAGCTTGATAAAATTTGTTCCACCTACTGGATACTACTTTGATGCTAATAACAATTTAAAAGCCGGAGTTCCTACCGGCCCCAACGAAAAAGTAGTCTTATGGGCCAGCCCTACTGCGGTATATGTCAATGGAACAGCACAAGGCCTTGGCAATTTACCGTCAGGTATTGGCCCAGTGGTACTCAACACTTATATCCCAACAGGAGCAATTCCAACTCAAGTAGTTCCGTTGCTGACTACTAGTTTACCAACTTCAGTGCAACAACAAATTTTTAATCAAATTTATCTTAATCAAAATTTTGGTATTGGCTATAACAATTTAACCGATACTTGGTATGTAATTACTGCTAATAATCTAGCGGTCAATGCTGAATTTAATTTAACTAATGCACAAAGTACTGCGGGTACCAATCTCGACGCTTCGTGGGTAATACAAGCAACCTACAATGGTTCAACTTACACAGTGATTTCACGATCATTGAATTATTATTTTGGTAGTGTTTTAGATACAAGATTTTTCTTTTATACTAACGACCCCATTTACGACAGTCGCACCGGTACAGTGATCAAGGATTTTGTAAATGTATTAAGCATTAACACCGAACCAGATTCTACAACTGCTATGCCCAGTGACAATATTTTAACTATTATTAACCAACCTGTGTTAAGTGATGGGTTAGTTGATGATTTTCAAGTTGAGGTAAGTTTTAGCGAAATCAATGGGTCATCGCCGGTCAATCCTGATTTTTTTAACGATATAGTGGCACCCAATGTTAATGCAAATCAAAAATATGTATACTTTCAATCAACAGTCGATTTTGATAATTTACAAAGATATCTTTTAATTTCTGCTGGTCGAGTTAACAGCGATTATCCAACCAAGGCAACAATACAAGCAGTACAAACAGAATATACCATTGGCCAAGTATTTTACGCTTATACCGAAACAGATTCAACAGGGCAAAATCAAGTGTTCTATGTATTAGGAGCTGACTCGTTAGGCAATCCTGTGCTTACAGTTAATACATCGTATCTGGCGCAGAGTGGCCGCCAAGGTTTAAAATTCCAATATAGACATAATAGTCCGTTGACTAGTAGAATTGATCCAGGATCAACTAACATTATTGACTTGTATGTGGTTACTAATAATTATTATACCGCTTATATTAATTGGTTACAAGACACTACAGGAACTGTTACCAACCCCAGTCCTCCTACTATTGATCAATTAACCACAGCCTACGAAGGTTTGCAAAATTATCAAATGATTTCCGATAATGTAATTCTTAACTCGGTTGATTTTCAACCAGTGTTTGGACAAAAAGCCGACCCTGCATTACGAGCCACAATTAAAGTTATTCAAAACAGTCAAAGTACCGCCAGTGCCAGTGCTATTAAAAGTTTAGTAGTTGCTAATATGAATGCTTATTTTAATCTTGATGCTTGGAACTTTGGTGACACTTTTTATTTTAGTGAGCTGTCAGCTTATATACATCAGAATATTGGAGACATAGTGAGTAGTGTAGTTTTAGTTCCATTAAATCCACAAAAGAGTTTTGGCGACTTGTACGAAATCAGATCGGCGCCAAATCAAATATTTGTTAACGGTGCTACAGTCAACGACATCGAAGTTATTACAGCATTGACTAGTACTAATTTACAAACAGCACCCGGTAGCGGAGTAATTTAATGGCCATTCCAAGCGCACAAATTAGTACTGTTGATTTTTTACCAGAAATATTTCAAACACCAGTTAACAAACAGTTTCTGGCCGCAACATTAGACCAACTAGTTCAAAATCCACAATTTAAACAAACACAAGGGTTTATCGGTCGTCATGTTGGGCCCGGAGTTAATGCTAATGATCCCTATGTAATCGAACCTGGTTCAACTCGAACTGACTATCAACTTGAACCAGGTGTAGTACAAATTGATCCAGAAGATTCTCATCGAGTAGTTGACACAATTACCTATCCTGGCATTACAGATGCCTTATCAAGCCAGGGGGCCATAACTACCAATCCTCAAGCACTATACACTAGCGATTACTATACTTGGGATCCATTTGTCGATCTTGACAAATTTGTAAATTATGCTCAATACTATTGGTTACCGTTTGGCCCAGGTGCTGTTGATGTTGCGTCAACTGTTATACCAGAAACTAACGATTTCACAGTAACTAGAGCAAATGGTGCATATACTTTTTCTGGTTATGCAGGAAATAATCCTGTAATTAAACTAGTTCGTGGCGGAAATTACAATTTTAATGTAGCACAAAACACAACCAATACCGTTGATTACCGGGTAACCAATAATGCTACTAGCTGGTCCATTGACTATGAACCCAATCCTAGTTTAACCTTGATTCGCGGTAATACTTACACATTTAATTTAACACAAACACAACCATTAAAGTTTTATATTAAAACAGAACTTAGTTATGGTACCACTAATTTATACAACAATGGGGTCTTCAATAACGGTACATCTACAGGGCTGATTACCTTCACTGTCCCACAAGATGCTCCTGATACTCTTTATTATTGTAATGATGTGGAATTTAATTTCCGCGGTCAATTTAATGTTATCAACGGCACTCCTGGCACAGGCCCTGGATTTTGGATTCAATCTGCACCTGGTGTCAATGGAACCATCCCAGCTACTCCGAACATCGGCAGTAGAGCAGTATTGGGGGTAGTTAATAATGGCGAAGATCTTGGCACTGTTACTTTTAATGTTCCGTCAATTAATGCTCAAGATTTTTATTATAATTTAACAAATCTTGGCACAGTAGACCTATATACCACTATATCTTTTGATCAAATTAATCAACAATACTTTGATGTATTTTTACAAAACAATCCTAGCGGAATTGACGGTATTAAAAATATAAGTAGTCTGAATAATCGTACCATTGTTATTGATAATTCCACTGGGTGGAATGTATACGGAGTATTTGATAGTCCTGGGGCAGGATTTGACTCGCAAGTTTTTTCCAGTGTTACCCCAATTATTGATCTAGCTACTCGGTATAGTATTTGGCAAATACAAATACTTTATGATATTGATAGTCGTCCATACATCATTTTAAACAGCGTCGAGTCAATACCAAATTTAAACAAATTTACTATTTTGTTTGGTACCAAGTGGGCCAGTACACAATGGTACAAAAATGCGTCTGGAATATTCGACGAAGTTCCATTGTTAACGGCAACGGCCACAACATTATACTATCAAGACGGTACCGATCCTGCAATTTTTGGAGAAATACAATTAGTTGACCAGGTAACCCCACCGTTAGATATAACACGAATTATTGGCCATAAAACATACACTAGTCCCAACAGTGTTGCTTTTTCCAATGGGATGAAAGTTACATTCCGTGGTACTACCGTTCCAACTAGCTATGAGAATAATACTTACTATGTCGAAGGAGTTGGCACAGCTATTCAATTATTACCAGTCAGCAATTATGTTACCCCAGAAACCTATACCCAGTCAGCAACAGTGCCTTACGACTCCACGCCATACGATGTTGGCGGGTATGATGCCACTTTAAATGCACCACTAATTCCAGACTACTTAACTATAAATCGTTCAAGTCCAGACCTTAATCCGTGGACTCGCAGCAACCGTTGGTTTCATATTGATGTTATTAATGCCAGTGCTGCTTATAATAATACTGTTCCGGTATTGGACAATAAATTTCGGGCGCAAAGACCTATTTTAGAATATCGTGGCGGCACTCGATTATATGACTTTGGTACACAGGCCATTGCACCAGTGAACATCATTGATGTAGTACAGACAGATGCATTGAGTAATGTTAGTGGGTCAACTGGATATAATGTTAATGGATATGCCCTGGCCAATGGATCGCGAGTAATTTTTGCGGCCGATTTGGATCCAAGCGTTAGAAATACAGTTTATCAAGTACAGTTTATTATACCAGATACTGTACCACCATTGATTCCAGAACCAATCATTTTCCTTCAGCCAGTACAAACAGTGTCTGTTGATCAAACAGTTGTGTCTCTAGATGGAAATACAGAACAAGGATTAAGTTATCGATACGACGGCGTAGCGTGGATCAACGCACAACAAAAAATTGGTGTTAATCAACCTCCCTTATTTGATGTATATGATGCTAATGGCATCAGCTTTGGTGACTCGGCCACTTACCCAAGTACAAACTTTACCGGAAGTCCGTTATTCAGTTATGCTATTAGCACAGGTGCTCCTGATTTAGTTTTAGGATTTCCGTTAACTTATCTAAGTCTGACCAACATTGGCGATATTGTATTTGATAACAACTTATACACTGATTCGTTTAAATATACCATAAACAACCAAGGGCAAACTGTTCCTCTTAGTACCGGCTTTGTTCGTCAGTATAGTGATCGTACTAACTATGTAAAAGAAATTGGGTGGCAAACAGCAGTAACTCCTAGTTTGATTCGCCAACAATTTACCTTTACCTATGATGGATTACCGTTGTTATTAGATGTTGCGGTTAACACCAACAATACCGTTCCGGCGGTGCAGATATTTGTTAATTCCACTTTTCAAGAAAGTTATAACTATACCTACACAACGACAAATAATACAACTACAATTAATTTATTAACAACTTATGTACCAGGCGATTTGATCGAAGTCTTGGTACTCAGTGATCAAACTAGTGCCGCGGCTTTTTATGAAGTACCTATCAACTTAGAAAACAATCCATTCAATGGAAACAGTTCACAGTTCACATTAGGAACCATTCGTAATCACTATAGCACTATTGCTCAAAATCTTATTCCGTTGCAAGGCCCAGTTATTGGTGCCAACAACACTAGAGACCTGGGCGACATTATTCCGTATGGTCTACAAATATTACAACAAAGTGCGCCGTTAACATTAACTGGCTACTTTATGCGTAGTCAAAACTACAATATTTTTGCCGCTATTGATTATAATAGTCAACAATATATTAAATTTAAATCATTGTTACTACAAACAACAACAACTTTTGCTCTAGCCGACTACGAAACAATGACGGTAGCACAACTATTGGATGCCTGTATATCTAAAATAACTTTAGGTGATACCAACATGAGTTCGTTTTATTCGAGCGACATGTTGCCTACTGGCTCAGTATATACTTCAATATCAACGACAGTTACGCCCATAACAACTAGAGTTTTTAATACTACTCAAACATATAATTTTACAGAATCCAACTACCTTGGCCTATTAGTCTATGTTAACAATGAATTATTAACTCGTAACTACGATTATGTGGTTAGTGTCGACAGTCCGGTGCTAACCATTACACGCACATTGCAAGTTGGTGATATAGTTACCATCAACGAATATGCCAATACTGCTGGCAATTTTGTACCAAACACCCCAACCAAATTAGGACTATATCCTAAATACCGGCCAGAAATTTTCTTGGATACTGACTATGTTAACCCTACACCAGTAATACAAGGACACGATGGCAGTGTTACTGTAGCATTCGGCGACATCAGAGACCAAGTGTTATTAGAATTCGAAACTCGTATTTTTAATAATTTAAAAAATGATGGCAATCCGGTTCCGCTGACCGCCGAAGATGTAATTCCAGGCTATTTTAGAACTACCGACTATACCCAAGTCGAAATAACAGAAATATTAGGTGAAAGTTTCTTAAGTTGGGCTGGTTACAATAAGTTGGATTACACTAGCCAAACTTACATAGCTGATAATCCATATACCTACAACTATAGCCAAGCTGATAATCAGCTAGATAATCAACCGTTATTAGGAGCTTGGCGCGGAATTTATCGTTACTTCTATGACACACTAACTCCAAACATCACACCATGGGAAATGTTGGGCTTTAGCGAAATGCCTCTATGGTGGGAAACCCGATATGGCCCTGTACCGTATACCAGCGACAACTTAGTACTATGGGGCGACCTTGAAGCAGGCTATGTGGCAGACCCTGTTGCTCCGTATATCCGGCCAAATTATCGTCGGCCCGGTCTGACATCAGTAATACCGGTTGATAGTCAAGGACAATTAATCCCGCCAACAGAAAGTGTTATGGGGCGGTACGACCCTCAAGGTTTTCAAAAGAGTTGGACAGTAGGGGATGGCGGACCAGTGGAAGCTAGCTGGTGGATGAGTAGTAGCTATCCGTTTGCAGTTATGCGTTTATTAGCATTAACTCGGCCTGCAGAATTCTTTAGTTTATTTGCCGATCGCGATTTATATCGTTATAATGCTGAGGTTGACCAATATCTTTACAATAACCGATACAGATTAAACCCGGCGCAAATCCAAATCTATGGCAATGGTATTAGTAAGGCTAGCTATATTAACTGGATTGTAGATTACAATCAACAGTTAGGTATTAACAGCACCGATGCGCTCAAAACTGATCTAGAAAATCTTGATGTAAGATTATGCTATCGTATGGCTAGTTTTGTTGCTGCACAGAATTTAAATGTATATTTGGAAAAATCAAGTCCCGAAAGTAACAATACTACATTATTGATACCATCAGAAAGTTACAATCTGCAACTGTATCAAAATCAACCCTACGACTCGTTTGCCTATAGCGCAATAATTATTGAAGTCGCTGAGACTGGATATACAATTTATGGTTACAGTAACTATCAGCCATATTTTACAATTTTTGCTAGTCGTATTAATAATAATTTTCAAACTATCACCGCAGGCAATACTTCTGTACAGGTCCCTACACAATATTCTGACACGCTAGTACAAATTCCTTATGGTTATACCTTTACTAGTTTATCCAGTACTGTTGATTTTATTTTAAGTTACGGAGCTTATCTTGCTAGTCAAGGTATGACATTTACTCAGTTACAAAACGGTTATGTACTCGACTGGAAACAAATGGCCCAAGAGTTTTTATATTTTGCAAACCAAGGATGGGCAACCGGCACTTTAATTAATTTAAATCCAGCAGCAACACAGATGTCTGTATATCGTCCTGGGTCTGTAGTTGATAGTTTAGTAACTTATACTCCAGAAAACATGATCTTGGATCAAAATCGTACTGTAGTTAGTACCGACAAATTAATTATTCAACGGCTGGGCGACAGGTTTGTTGCTAGTCCTCCAAGGAATACAACTCATACTATTGCTTATGCTCAATTAAAATATACCAATTTTGAAGATATTGTGGTATTTGATAATCGTACTATTTTTAATGATCTCATATATGATCCGGTTACCGCTGAACGACAAAATCGTTTGTTATTATCGGCACAAACAAGTACACAATGGGATGGTACTCTTAATGCGCAAGGATTTATACTTAATAATCCATTAACAGTAAAACAGTGGCAACCAAATACTTCTTATACCAAAGGCGAAATTGTTATCTACCAATACAGCTACTGGCAAGCAGCTGGAATAGTACAGCCGGCAACAAAGTTTAAATATTCTGATTGGTATAAGAGTAACTACCAATCAATACAACAAGGCCTTTTACAGAATTTAGCACTGAAAGCTGATCAATTGGCTAATAGTTATAATATTCAAACAGCCAATCTTAATAATGCCAACGATTTATTAGCATTTAATTTAATTGGATTCGTTCCAAGACAATACATGGTTAACCTAGGGTTAGATAGTGTAAGCCAAGTTAACGTTTACCAACAATTTATTAAAACCAAAGGTACTTTAAATGCTGCTGAACTGTTTACTAATGTTAATTTTAATCAAGACACTGGACAGTACAAGATATATCAGGACTGGGGTGTTTTGGTTGGAACTTATGGAGCCAATGCTAATCGTAGTTGGTTCGAAGTTAATCTTAACGAGGCAAGATTAACAGGAAACCCCAGCACACTACAAATTGTTAATCCAGGAGAAACCAGCACAGCTGACCAGGCTATATTGTTAAGCGATCTTTGGGCCGAAAGCTACAAAATCCCATCAACTAATATTTTACCAACTACCTACTCAAGAAATTTAGACACAGCCTTGCCAACAGCTGGTTATGTAAATCTCAACGATGTGGATATCACAGTATTCAATCTTAATGATCCTAGTTCAATTGCCGCTAATTTGTCAACTGTTGGAAATGGCACAACAATTTGGGTAGCACAAGACAACAGCTACAATTGGAACATCTACGAGTGCGTTCAGGTCTCAGGAAGAATACTTCAGTTAACTGACAATCTCAATGGCACCAGCATTGCACAATTCAGCGGGCTGACTACTGAGTTATCGGTAGGCGATTTAATTATTATTAAATATTTTAACTCATTAGTTAATGGTGTCTATCGTGTATTAAGTCGCCCTAGTATAAATTCTGTTGTAATAGCCTATTCGTTTACTAACACAAATAAAACATCAATTGCCGGAAACGGTATTGCGTTCCGTTTACAAACAACACGAGTTAGCCAGGCCAGTGATGCAGTTAATTTGTCATATGTAACTAGTCTAGTTCCCGGAGCCACAATTTGGGTAGATAACAATGGGGTTGGACAGTGGGAAGTTTTACAAAAACAATCTCCATTTAGCGAAGGTTCTACTCTTGTTGCCACAGCATCCGAAACTGGATTGCAGTATGGATATAGTTTAGCTCAAAGTCAAAATAATCTTGCATTATTAGTAGGAAGTCCCGGTGCCGAGTCTGGGGCAGGTGCAATTTACACTTACCGCCCAGGTACAACTCAGTCCTATATTCAAAATACCAAATTAACTTTACCTGCACCCAACACTGTTGGGTTTGGTAATAGTGTAAGTTTTGGGAAACAAACTTGGGCAACAGCCGGTGCAAGTGCCAGTAATTCGGGAGCAGGATATGCTACGGTAATATATCAGCCGGCTGGCTCTAACGATTTAATTCAAACACAATTGTTAACTGCCCCAGACAGTGATTTTAGTTCAATTGAATTTGGTAGTACGGTTAAAATTAGCACCGACGAAAGATGGATGTATATTGGTGCGCCAAGCGGCAATAAAGTTTACGCCTATGGACGAGTCGATATTCCGGTTCAAGAAATTGGGTATACTGGGGACGGAACCACAGCCACTTTTGTTTATAATACCGCTATTCAAATTGATCCAGGTCACCCAGAACAACTGCTAGTGTACTTAGGAAATCGTCAACTAATTTATGGCATTGATTATGTTATAACTCCAGTATTAGTTCAGTTATTCACCAGTCCTGCATCCGGAGAGCAAGTAAGAATTGTTCGTCGTACTGAGACACAGTTAGATTATGTAATCTATTATGATATTAGTCAAAATTCTGGCCCCGGAACAGGTGCAAAATTTACAGTATCAAACACCAGAGGAGTTTATAATACAACATTAACTGCGGCTGGTAGTTTGTATACAGTTGGTGACATCTTAACTGTTGATTATACACAAATTGCCCCTACTGGCAATTCATCTAATAACCTAACGATTACAGTAACAGGAGTGCATGCTGGTGGTATTACTAGTTTTACTACTTCGGGCCATGGTGTTTATAATACTTCAGACTTTACGCTGATTGATTATTTCTATACTACAAATAACATTGATTCGTTTACGGTATTTGTTAACAGTGTATTACAACGCCCCAATATTGACTACATTTTTACTTTTGTTGGCAGACATATTATCTTTAATACATTGCCGCCTGCAGGCGCTGTTATTATAGTTAATGCTGCAACCTATTGGCAATACATTGACACTTTAGCAGTTGGTGGTATAGGAGCTGATGCTAATTTTGGTAGTAGCCTAACATGTACCAGTGACGGCCGACAAATTTTAATTGGTGCCGATTATGATAATGCCGGCGCAATATCTCATGCAGGATCTTTATACGCATTTGATCGTAGTGTTGTTCGGTACATCGTATCAAACCCAACACAAACAACCTATACTATACCCGGGACATTTACTGCGCCTGTGGCAGTATTATTAAACAAACAATATCTAACCAATAGCGCACAGTATATCAACGGTCAATTTACTGTAAGTGGATCTAGTATTATATTAAGCGAGTCTGTTACAATAGTTAACGGCGACATACTTGAAATCGAAACAAATCAATTTCAACAAATACAAAAAATTACAGCCAACACTGTTATCGATCAATCAAATTTTGGTCAGAGTGTGGTTATTTGCCCAAACAATTGCAGTGTGTATACCGGAGCACCGTTGGCATACAGCAATACAAGTCAACCACAAACAGGGTTAGTACAACGCCAAGTAAATCAATCTAGAGTTTATGGTGTAACCACATCAACTGTAGCCAACCCCATACTAACAATTGGTGATACTTTACGCATTAATGATTTTCTAGTGACTGTGCCAACAAACAATACCGTGGCTGGATTAGTTACTGCTATTAATTCGTCGGGTATACCTAATGTAGTAGCTACATTGATACCCAATGTAGAATTAGTTGCCGACGGATCAACAAAAATATTTAATATTGGCAACATTTATTCGTCAGCTACTAGCTATACTACAGTTGTGTATATTGGAACAACATTGCAAACATCTGGGGTAGATTACACTTATAATAACACTACACAACAGATTTTATTTGTTTTACCTCCAACTGCAGGAGCAGTTATAACAGCAATTGCGGGTCGCGTGACTATCAGCGTAATTAACGCTGTCGCAGCTAAAGAATATGATATGCTTACAATATTGCCCGGGATTAACGGCACAGCATTTGATGATCTTGGCTTTGTAACCTATGCATATACACAAACTATTGTAAGCCCTAATCCTACAGACTACGCACAGTTTGGTAGTTCAATCAGTATCGATGCATCTGCGGTTAATTTGGTCATTGGTGCACCTAACGGAAATGTATATGAGCCAACTACATTTGATGCTAGTCAAACTTATTTTGATGAACACAGTACAACATTCTATAACGCCGTAGACAATAGTGGCGTGGTTTATACCTTTGATTATTTGCCTAGTGCAACAAGCTCTATTAGTACTCCTGGGCAATTTGTATTTGGTCAGCAAATTTATTCTAACAGCATAGCTACTATTGATCAATTTGGTACAGCAGTTAGTTATGGTAATGGATTATTGCTAGTTGGCGCTCCTGGCAACAATAGCGGACAAGGGTATGTTACTGTTTTCACAAATCCAGATAATCTTCCAGCATGGGAAGTAATATATTCTCAACAACCTGTTGTTGATGTATCCTTATTAAATTCAGTGTATTCTTACAATAAACTACTCAATAGCACACAAACTTATTTTGATTTTATTGATCCGTTACAAGGAAAAATTTTAGGAGTAGCTCGTAGAAACATTGACTATATTGGGGCTGTTGATCCAGCCCAATATAATAGTGGGTCGGTACATAACAATGGTACCAGTTGGTCCTCTGCTCATGTAGGGGAAATATGGTGGGATACCAATACTGTTAGATTTATTGAACCTAACCAGGACAATATCACTTATGCTAGTCGTCAATGGGCTCAGACTTTCCCTGGCAGTACTATAGACATTTATCAGTGGATTGAAAGTAGTGTTGCTCCTGTTAATTATACTGGACCCGGTACTCCGCTTAGTACTGTAAGCTATACCGTAAAATCATCATTGAGTAATTCTGGTATATTTGTAACTAATTATTATTTCTGGGTTAAAGGGCGATCAATCGTCGACACTGCACATAATAAAACACTAAGCACCACAAGTATTGCCAACTACATATCAAATCCTGGTGGCAGTGGAATTCCTTATATTGCAGCCATAAATGCTAATACCGTAGCATTGTATAATGCTAAGTCTCTACTATCGGCTAGCGATACAATCATGCACATTGAGTATGAGCGTCAGGTACAAAACAGCTCGGGCGACATTCATACCGAATATGCATTTATTGCCGATGGTCGTCCTGATGCATTCTTAAATAATCAATTATATAGGAAACTACAAGATAGCTTTAGCGGTCAGGATACTTTTGGTAATCTGGTTCCAGATCCTGCATTAAGTCCAGGGCAGAGATACGGTGTACAGTTCCGTCCTCGTCAAAGTATGTTTGCTGATAGATTTACAGCATTAAAAAATTATCTAGGCCGAGTTAATACTGTATTAGCACAATATCCTATTAGCGAAACTCGTAGTTTTAATTTATTAAACAGCAGTGAGCCAACTCCGCCGGCAACTATAATTGTCAATAATGTAACCACAACAATATGGAATTACGAAGTTCCAAATCTTGAAACACTTGCATATCAAGACTTAGCCATTGTGCCTATTGGTTACAAGTATTTGGTGTTATCTGATAGTAGTCAAAGCGGTCGCTGGACTATATATGAAGTTGTTGCCGGTTCTGCGCCAGTTGTTCCACCAAATTTACAACTAATACGCATACAAAATTATGACACTCCGTTATATTGGAATTATATTAATTGGTACTTACCGGGCTACAATAGTTCGATTCAACCGTTAATTACCGTGGCTAATATTTCAGATTTACAAACATTAAGTATTGTTCAGGCTCCTCTTAACACCAGCGTTAAAGTTTCAGCTAACGGAATTGGCAAGTGGGAAATTTATTTACGGAAGGCTGTTAATAGTAATATCAGAGATTGGCAGCGAGTAGGGTTAGAAGATGGCACCATTACATTTAGTGAATCACTGTGGAATTATTCTGCAGGAGGGTTTGGATTTGATGTTGAACCGTTTGACGCACAATACTATGATCAATATCCAACCATTGAAACTAGAAAAATTATTCAAGCAATTAATGAAGAACTTTTAATTGATGAATTATTAATCGAACGCAATCAAGCCTTGATTTTAATGTTCCAATTTATCTACACAGAATTTACTAGTCCAGATTGGTTAATCAAAACTAGTTACATCGAAGTGGATCATGTTCTTCGTTCTTTGTTGCCATACCAAATATATCAACCAGATAATTCAACCTTTGTTGAAGATTACCTGCAGGAAATTAAACCTTTCCATACACAAACATTGGCATTTAATTTAATATACGATGGTGTAGATACATGGGGTGGATTGCCGACCGATTATGATGTCCCGGCCTATTGGAATACTGCACTAGAAATTCCACAGTTTGTAAGTCCTGTGTTAACTCCTTATACTTTATCAAATAGTTTGGTACAATCGACTACTAGTGATGCTTCTACCAATGCTCAAATTTGGTTGGAGTATCCATGGAGTAGTTGGTATAACAATTATTTGTTAAATATTGAATCAATTGTTATTGCTAATCAAGGATCTGGATATATCACCCCTCCTCAAGTATTAGTCAATGGTGTACCAAATACTAATTTTTATTCTGTTGTCAACAGCGCAGGGCAGGTATTAGCCGTTAACATTATTAACAATATAGACACCTACTCTACAACGCCCACTATTGCATTACTTGGTAGTGGCACAGGTGCAATTGCGGTTCCTGTTATGGGCAACGGATTGGTAAGGTCAATCAAAACAACAATCAAGTACGATCGTTACCAATATGCATCTACTATTATTGATTGGGAACCCAATATTACCTACTCTGCTGGAACACAAGTTCGTTGGAATAACATTGTATGGTCTGCTAATAGTACCGTGACTTCTACAGTATTTGATCCCGGCCAATGGAATCGTGTTGCAGCTGGAGATCTTAGTGGTGTTGACCGTACCATGGGTTATTATGTCCCAGGACCAAACATGCCAGGTCTAAGTTTACCCTTGTTAATAGACGGTGTTGAATATCCTGGAGTACAAGTCACAGCACCGACCTTTAGTCAAAACACCGGATACGATGTAGGCAATTTTGATATCAATCCTTATGATAATATTTCTTACGACGAAAATGGTCGCCCTACATATGACTACGGTATTTTAGATGCTGCATATTCTAGCAGTTATCTTGACTTATACTTAGGTACCAGAGCAACAGACATCAATGTCAATGGTGGCGCATACATAGACACTTTTAGTAGCTATGCACCAGAAGAACTAGTTCCTGGCAGCGAGTTTGATACCCTGGATTTTCGCGTTTATACTACACCGGGTGCTGACTGGACTGGTCAAGGATTTGGTTTCCCTGCAGCCAGCCGTCGTTATGTTTACAACTACAATAATCCTGTATTAAATTTTTATGGTGTGTTAGAAAATCCAATGGTAGTTATACTGTTTAATGCTACCTTGGGGCTATCGGTTGAACCGTTGTTGTACAATTGGGCTAATTGGGAACTAACTGTAGATCCTGTAACTGCCGATCCTGGTGATACTTTGATAATTTATGTTGCCGGAGTCGGTGGCGGTAATCAACTTTACAATCACACTTACTTGGGTTCCGATTTAATTAACGGCAATAAAATTAATATTCCATTTGCTTTACCCAATTCTACACCACCTTTGCCAGGAACCATATATGAATTTGTAATTTATAACGGTGAAATACCTTTAGAAGAAGGTGTTGATTATACCTATACCGCGTTAGGTGAAAATCAAACACAAATTACATTTACTGATACCTACGATTCTACCAATCGTATTAATCTTTCAACTCTAGGATACCCATATTCTGACCCTGTACATAGTTATAGTTTACCAGTATTTGAAACTATTGTCGTTGATTCAACTATTGCCTCTACACATAATATAACATTGACCAATAGCATGCAAGGAACCAACCCAGTAAATTTAATAGTATCAGTGAACGGAGTTCGTGCTCGCCCATCAGAAGATGTGTTATATACAGGTGATGGAGTAACTCATTTATATAATTTACCACAGCGTGGTGGATATAGTCAATCGTTAATTGCCGATAACGATGTTTTTGTTTATGTTAACAATGTGGCACTAGTATTAAATGTAGATTTTATAGTTACACCATATATTGATAGTGTAACGCCGCGAACCGTAGAAATATTTTCAGCACCCGTTAACGGATCGAGCGTATTGGTTTCTGTTAGAACCGCAGCACAGTATTGGGTCTCTGGTAACCAGTTAACTTTCCGCCCTGCAACAGGACTAAGTCCAAGTATAGGAGAAATTGTCGAAATTGTTAGTTGGAATGATACTTCAGAACAAGGAATTATCACACAGGTGTTTGTTGGTCCAACATCAGTTGGAGCTACAGTAAGCGAAGGATATGCCTCGGTTGAGTTTGATTCGGCAACGAGTAATAATACCTCTGGATCGTACGACTATACCATAGGTATTATTACTCAAGAAAATATGTTTGACACCGGTCGTGTAATTACCAACCCAGAAAGATTGTTAGTAACTTTGAATGGCGAGTGGTTGTTTAATGGTATAGGATATACTGTTAACGGGTCAACAATTGTCTTACCAGGTGCACCAATTTCAGCACAATCAGTGTTAACAGTAACCAGCTTTACACAATATGTAGTTCCAAACGCGATGGCATTTCGTATATTCCAAGACATGCGTGGAGTTCAGGCTACCTACAGTATTACTCCGTCGACTACTACAACCACAACAGAAGATGTAGCCATAGACAGTGATACCATGTATGTTGCTAATATTATGGCATTGACGCAACCAAATATACCGGCCAACATCTGGGGTGTATTAACCATTGGTGCTGAAAGAATTATGTATCGCCATTGGGACGCCGGTACTAATACGGTTAGTGGGTTATTAAGAGGTACAGCCGGAACGGCTGTAACTGAACACGTTGCTGGAACGACTGTTTATAATCTTGGACGCAATAATTTGTTACCGCTAGAATACCAAGACAAGATTGAAAGTGATTCTATGCTAGCTAACGGAACAACTACGATCTATACTACAAATATTAGTATGAATAATGGTCATGCTGTAGAAGTGTATGTAGGAGGAATACTACAAACTAATAATTATACGATTACATCGCTCAATCCGGTGGTGGTAACATTTACAACCGCACCAGTTGCTGGATCTGAGGTTACTATTTTAATACGCCGCGGGTTATCCTGGTATCGACCTGGAATACACACGCCGTCAGACGGAGTACCGTTACAAGAAACTAATACAATAGCCGCTAGGTTTTTGCGTGGGCTATAATTTGAGATAAATATAATATGACTGAAATTACTAAACAACCCACCCCTACCCCAAAACGACCAAACGAAACTGGATCTGTTTCTGTGCAGGGATTTATAAAGATTTTTGATCCTACAACTAAAAAAGTATTTGTGGAGAAGCGAGCATGATAATAACACCTAGTCCGGCTATAGTTCGCGGATTTTTAAAAGTATATGACCCCAAAACGGATGAAGTTTTTGTAGAAAAAGATAATGCCATCCACTACGAAAATATGAGTATTGCCATGGCCAACTCATTAACCAATAACGGAAATGGATGGATTTACGAAATGGCCTTTGGTAATGGCGGAAGTGCTGTAGATCCTACTGGGATTATTACCTATTTGCCACCAAACACTATTGGGCAAAATGCTAGTTTGTACAATCAAACTTATGCTAAAGTAGTAAATCAATATTCAGCAGCCGACCTGGATCCTACTAATAATTACCTTAGTGTATTACATACTTCGGGTAATGTTTATACTGATATTGTAACCACTTGTTTATTAGATTACGGTGAGCCAAACGGTCAGCAGGCCTTTGATAATAGCACCAATTTTAACGGTGAATATGTATTTGATGAATTGGGGTTAAAAGTGTGGAATGGTAGTGCCAGCAATTTATTATTAATTACTCATGTAATTTTTCACCCTGTACAAAAGAGTTTAAATCGACAAATACAGATAGATTATACTTTGCGTATACAAACGCTTACAAATCTAAGTGTTGCATAAATATGAGTATATTATTGTGCGGTAAATACAAAAAAGATGGAGTGAACTAAATGTCATACACAATTAACTTAACTGATGGGACCATATTTGCTGTTGTAGCAGACGGTACTATTAATACTGCTAGCTCAATGACGCTAGTTGGCCAAAACTATGCAGGATATGGAGCTTTTCTAGATTCAAATTTTATTCATTTGCTAGAAAACAGTTCAAATACTACACCACCTGGTGCACCATTAACTGGACAACTTTGGTGGGATCTTGGTAGTACCTTGCTCAAAGTTTACAATGGTACCGCTTGGAAAACTATTAGTTCAACTACTGCACAAAGCTCTGCTCCTACTAACAATACTATTGGTGACTTATGGTTCAATACATCACTCCAGCAGTTAAATGTTTGGACTGGTAGTGCTTGGTTAGTAGTTGGTCCTGGCACCAACACAGCTGGCGGAACTACTGGTGCTGTAGCTACTTCTGTTTTAGATAACATTGGTAACACACATTACATTGTTGAACTATACTCCGCAGGTAGCATTGTTGCTACAGTTAGCAAAGATGCAACCTTTACTCCGGCCACTGCCATTCCTGGATTTAGCACCATTGGCCCCGGAATTCAATTAACAACAGTCGGCGGCGCTCTTTTAACTGGCACAGCTACAAATGCACAAGCATTAAATTCATTGACTAGTAGTCAATTTATGCGTAGTGATGCCAATACTTCAACCTCTGGAACATTAAGCGTAATTAACAATACTGGATTAACCGTTGGCGCAGGAAATGACCTCCGAGTTTCTGTTAGTGGCGGTGCGGTAACAATTGCTAATCAAACTTCAAATGGCAATATTAATTTTAGCGTTAACGAAGGCGGCACACAAACTACAGTAATGTCTATCAATGGTACAACTGGAGTTATTTCTGGCAACCAAATTGATGCTAACTATGCTGACTTAGCTGAACGCTTTGAGGCAGATGTTGAGCTAGGCCCAGGAACCGTTGTTGAATTGGGTGGCTCTGCAGAAATTACTCAAGTAACACAAGAATTAAGCGAAAATGTGTTTGGGGTCATAAGTACTCGTGCAGCATACTTAATGAATAGTCGCGCAGGATCAGATGCTACACATCCCCCGGTTGCAATGACCGGACGAGTTCCTGTAAAAGTTATTGGTCAAGTGAACAAGGGTGACAGATTAGTTTCAGCTGGTAACGGATTTGCAAGATCCGCGCAACCAGGCGAAGCTACCGCATTTAATGTAATTGGTCGTGCTCTTAAAGATAAAGTAGATGCTGGTCAAGGTACAGTAGAAGCTATTGTAACAATAAAATAAAAAGATTGATTACCCAGCAATATTAAAAATATTGCGTTGAGATTGGTCAACTGACACAAAGGAAACAGAAATAAATGACATATTCATCGGGAAGTTTAATACAGGCTACAGACTATAACGGGTTTGTTAGCACCACATCTGGCGGAAACGTTAATGCCACTTGGAATACCACATACGGACAAACAGCTCTCGCCACAGTAAGTGCCGGTGGAACAGTAACGGCCACTCAGTGGGCAACTTTAAATAGTACCATTGGTTCTATGGCCACACACCAAGGAACAACCATTACTTCAAGAACAAGTCCAGTTGTTGGTAATATAATTTCTGTACTAGCTAATGTGGCTACTGATATTAGTAGTTGTTATACTAATCGTTTTAATGCTGCATCGGTTGGAGCACAATATACAGCATGGACTGGCACTGCAAGTAAAACAACTTCTACAGGTAGCGGTGGTGCATCTTGGACTATTACATTTACAGATACTGTTAGTTTTGCTAATGCTACTGCAGCCAGTTCTTTCTTTGGCGCAGGCGGATATCTGCAAGTTCAATTTGGTAAATCAAGCACCGGTACTGTAGCTGACACAGAGTGGAATACATTTATCGGTGCCGCAGGTGCTGGCGGTGTAGTGGCCGC
>Ga0007804_1000235_pt1 | contig 21418 bp, 19 predicted proteins | sample CryBogCBE25Aug07_FD_60367 | JGI IMG/M metagenome (GOLD analysis project Ga0007804, IMG submission 60367) | Freshwater microbial communities from Crystal Bog, Wisconsin, USA - CBE25Aug07 | ecosystem: Environmental > Aquatic > Freshwater > Lake | place: Crystal Bog, Wisconsin, USA | collected... | reverse complement strand
CTTGCAAGAGTTCGGGCTCCTCTTTCTTCTGCCATGAAACAGGGAGACTCATCCATGAGGAGGTGACCTGAGCCTTGCTTGGTAGGATATCTCCGCTATCTCCATCCTGGTCATAGAAGTAAACCTGAACCTTAACCTGTGGGACTTCGATGGACTCACCGCTCCTCGCCTTGATGGCGATGAGGAGTTTTTTGGATCCCTCTTCTCCGCTCAAAAGCTTGGCACTCACGATCCCTAGGGGGGAGCCGTTCACGGGTGCGTTCGAGTTGGCGGGTTCGAAAGGGGCATCCTGAGGATGGGTGGCCATTAACTCCTTCACGGGGGAGCTCTGAAGTGGTTTTGCCGGAGGTGCTGGGATCGGAGCGGAAGAGGAGTCAGCGACCGGGGATGCTGATGCTACGGAACTTGAAATCCGGAGGGCCTCTTTGGAATGAATGGCCGGTATCAGCGAAGGGAGAAGGGCTACTGCGGCAAGGCCCAGCTCGAACAGCGCTATCAATCCAAGAATCCATGCCGCTGCAATGAAGATCCTGTTAGGGCGGTGAGTCCGGAGTCCGGGAGCGTGTTCAGGAACCATACAACCCCTTGATACTAGTTAAGGCGATGGTGTGATCGCAAGCGTCTCTGAAAAAATGACGGAGCTTTCTTTCAGATAAGAATGAAGAGGGGAGAACAGTTCGCGGGGTGGGATCAGTTCGTTGGTTCCTCGTCCATAACGGTGCTCAATTCCATAGGATGCCCGGCCCTCAGAATCGAGAGGGTCACACGATTCCCCACCGGAGCCTCAGCCACCCTGTTCCGCAGATCCTTGCCATCTCTTACTGCTCGCCCATCAATGGAGAGGATCACGTCCCCGCTCTGAAGTCCTGCTTTCTCTGCGGGAGAATTGGCTAACGTTGCCGCCACAAGGGCCCCCTGCGTGTTGCTAAGAAGAAGCTGTTTTGCAAGGCCCGGAGTGAGCGGTCTCATCACAACGCCAAGCCATGGATGGATTACCCGACCATGCTGGACGACATCCTCATAGACGCGTCGAGCCACATTGGAAGGAATGGAGAAGCCGATACCCTCGGACCCTCCGCTGCTACTGAGAATGAAGTTGTTGATTCCGATGACTTTCCCGTGGATGTCGATCAGCGGTCCGCCAGAGTTCCCTGGGTTGATCGTGGCGCTGGTCTGAAAGAACTCATTGGCTGCCTCGCTTGTCGTCCTGCGTCCCTTCGCGCTGATGATACCTTGGGTCACGGTCTCCTGAAGACCGAAGGGATTGCCCACGGCGAAGACCATCTGTCCCACCTTGACCTGCTCGGAGTCACCCAGATCAATCGGGATAAGGTTCTCGGCATCAACTTTTAACACGGCGATATCGGATCGCTGGTCAACGCCCGAAACACGGGCAGGCAGGGTGCGGCCATCGCTCATTTGAATGGCAATCTGCGAAGCTCCGTTGATCACATGCCAGTTGGTGACGATATGCCCTTCTGATGAAACAATCATCCCTGAACCCATCTTACTGGTTTTTGGAACTCCTCCTCCCCCGCCAAGGCCAAAGAACTGACGTACCAAGGCCTCGCGATCAGGTGCCGTTGTTGTGGTGATACTCACCACGGATGGAATGACGTGTTCGACAAGTTCGGTGAACTCATCGTCCATGGCGCTCAGTGCGGGTGAAGAGAGATTCTGATTCCGCTCTGCGGAGGTGACGGAAAAAGGGCTCCTCAGCGTTGTGACAGTCGCTTGGGGAATGACGGGATGCATTATTCTCCAGAAGGCGAGTAGACCGATTCCGATGGAAAGGATCAGCAGGAAGAGCAGGAAGAGAGGGAAATTGCCCCTCCCTTTTTTATCATTGATCATTGGGTTGGATCGAGTTTCAGGTTGGTGAGGATAGAATCTCTGAGTCCCTCGAGCGGGTGTGGGGCATCTTTGGGCATCTGCCAGAGAATCACAGCAACAGTGCCGGTGCCGTCGTTGGCTCTCAGTTCCTCGGTGACGAGGAGGGACTGGTCCCCCTGCACTGGAAAATCAAAACGGATGACATGGAACACACCCTCGAGAGACTCCTTCAGCGGAGAGGCCTCCTCGCCTGCCTTCTCAAGGGCCTCCCGTGCCATTGTCAGGGCATAGACGCTGGCTTTCTGATCCGAGTCCTTGGCCCCGTTGCGGTCGATGCTCATGCTGAGTCCCGTGGCCCAGATATCATCCTCAGAGGCGATTTTTTCCTTTGTGGCTAGAAGAACCCCACCATCTAGCAGGTTTCCCTGAAGCAGGCTCCAATCCTCGGGAATGCAGATGGTCGCATGAATTTCCGGGATGGCATGAGGGACGAGTTTGGTCAGTTGAGTTACTGCCGCGGTATTGGATGGTGATCCCGGAGTATTCGCGGCAGCGGTTGTTGGTGTCGGGATCGGAGTGCTCGGTGAAATTGGTGAAGTCCGAGTGGAGAGTGAGGATGCTGCTCCCGAAGTCTCAGAAGCAAGGGAGGAATCTTGCGCCAACGCCCGGGGAAGGAGCACCGATAATGACACACTGGCTACAATCAGAAGTAACAACAGTTGGCGGGTTGTGGGTTTCCTCATGATGTTGGTATCGTAGGCAATGGAGCATTCGGGAAGCGTTTACGCAACTCTGCGAGTGCCTTCTGCGCCTCAAAGGAATTGCTGGCTTTCTGGTAGGCAATGGCGGCTTTGGCCAAGGCCTTTGGTGTCAGGACCGCATCATCATGGAGGAGAGCCGCGGTCATGAAAGCCTTGGCGGCCGCGTCATACTCCTTGCGTGCCATCAGTATGTCGCCGCTGAGGATTCTGGCTTCCGCATTGATGGGCCCCTCCGGTTGCAGAAGCATCGCTTCTTCACCCATTGAAGCGGCTTGGGGAAGGTTATTCATTGCTTGCTGGATCTCGGCAGCAACCAGAAGTGCCCTGGCCCTGGAAGAGGGGTCGCGGGCGAGTTTCAGGCATGCTTCTGCAGGTAGGAGTGCGGCTCGGTACTTGCCTTGCGCTACCAGAGCTGAAGCGAGTGTTCCCTGTATTTCAGCATCCGAGGCACCGGGAAGCCCGTCCTTCACGAGTGGGGAGAGAAAGTGCTCCGCCCGCTTGGGATCACCGGCCTCCATCTCCCTCAAGCCGAGCCAACGGCCCACCTCGGGAGGGATCAGGGAGGGCTTTAGGGCCGCTGCCTCTCCGGCTGCCTCATCGGGCTTGTTTTCGTAATAGAGGGCGAGAAGGATCCGAAGACCTGCTCTTTCGGCAAACTGCTTGGGATCCCCCGAGCGGGCAAGGGAGAGTTCGCTGACTGCTTTCGGGTAGTCCTTGTCCTCCATGGCCACCCATCCTATCCAGTAGTGCGCCTGAGGAGCGGCCGCACTCTTGGGGTAGTCGTGAAGAAGAAGAGAGAGGCTCTCAACCATACCCTTGTTGTCCTTCTGCTGGCCCAGGAGGAGTCCTTTTTGCTGCAGGGCCAACTCTCGTTCCACAGCCTTGGGATAGTGCTCCTGAAGGAGTGTGAAATCGGCAAGCGCTCCGGGGAAATCATTCCGTTGCTGTTTCAGGATGCCCCGTTGAGCCAGTGCCGCGGAAGAGCGCTCCTCATCCGGATAGGCCGTGAGAAAGCGTGTAAGGGCAGCATCGGCTGCATCCTTTTCCCCGGCTTGGGTTAGGGCCCAAGCCTCCTTGTAAAGGATATCGGGTTTGGAAGAGGCTGGAATGGAGTCGGTATCAACAACGTGGTAGAGCCCCGCGGCTTCCTTGTAATTACCCTTGCGCAGAGTCTCTTCGGCCTTCAGTAGTTGGGCTCGTGCGCGATCACCCGGATTTGAGGCGGTCTGGAGGTATTGGTCGATCTCGGTTGGTAGCGAGGGATTTCCCAAGGCGTAGAGGGTCAGAAGACGTTGGAAAGCGGCTGCCGAGCTCGCTTTGCTTGCAGGAAATTCAGAAATAATCCGTTCATAGTCGGAGAGTGCTTTGGCATTTTTTCCGGTTTTTCGGAGTGCATTTCCCCTCAGGAGAAGAATCTCAGGGATGTTTGCGGGGTCACCAGAAAGAGCTTTTTCGGCGATCCTGATCACTCCTTCATCATCACCCGACTGGGCTGAGATTCTCAGGGATCCCAATGCGGCAATGCTCTGCCACTCTCCCGCATCCTGGGAGAGTGCAAGGGCATCGAAGAGTCTTTTTGCCTCCTTTGGATTCCCTAGTTCCGACTCCAGGAGAGCCGACTTTACCATCGCTTCGGAGAATGTTTCCTTGGAAATCCCCGAAGTGTTGGAAGCGCTTATCCTGGGGCAAGAGAGAAGCTGTTGATACCAAACGAGAGCCTGTTTTTTATCACTCTCATTTCCGCTCACTGCAGCGCTGGAGGCTAGGTGAAGTAGGGCCTGAGCCTTGTAAGGGCTGTATTCGGATGCTTGGGCAAGGGATAAGAGAATCGATAGTGCCTGATTTTTCTGGCCGGCATCACCGATTCTCTCCCTGGAGAGGGCTTCCCTGTAGGAGGCCGCCAGTCGGATGGAGGGATCTTTGGCATCCTTGGCGGTGATGTTGAAATCATTGGCGGCATGTAGGAAATCTCCTCGAGATTCATTCATTTCCCCGAGCCTGAATGATGCGGATGGTCTGAAGTCCCCGGAGGGGTAGTCGCTGAGGAGATGCTCAAAAGAGGTTTCTGCGGCAACCATGCTTCCCATCTGACGCTGCGACTCAGCAAGACGGTAGATGGCGCGCTCTCTGCCCGGTGTGTCGCGAGAGGCCATGGCGAGGAATTTCTCGTACTCAAGGACAGAGGCTTCGGATTGTCTCTTACCAAAGCACTCATCTGCGATGACAAGTTGTGCAGCTGCAATCTCTGCAGGGCTTTGTGAATGTGAGGGAGCGATCCTGATGCTTCCCATCGGGTCCGGGGTTTGATCGGGGTAAGGGATCGAAGCGGTTGCAGGAAGCGGTGTCGGGGCCAGAGAAGTGGGGAGCGGTGTTCCTGCCGGCAGGGCCCTCATCACGCGTGGTTCGGTAGGCTGCGAAATCGGGGAGTTATCCGGGGCCGGGTTCTTGTCGACGGGGAGAGCCCTTCTCACCTCTGGCTCGGTGCCGGGTTGGGGATTTCCTGAAATGAACTGTGCCTGCGCGGAGAGGGAGGTCGCCGTAGCGATCAGGAAAAGAAGAAAAGGGACCCCCTGATGATCTTGTACCCTCACGGCGTTGGATTCTTTTCAGGAGCCGATGTGGCAAATGCCACGTTCCAGATATTGGCACGGCGGCAGAGATCAAGGGTGCTCACGATGTGCCCGTAATCGACACGCTGATCCCCTCGCAGCACCACAGCCTGATCGGGATACAGGGCTGCCACTTTAGCAAGTGCCTCAAGTAGCTCGTCGGGGCTCATGGTGCGGCGGTTCATCACAAGCTCGCCGTCTGCCTTCACATTAATGATCACCTCCCCGACTGATGCCCGCTGTTCCTTCGCCTCACCAGCCGAGGGCATCTGCACATCAAGTTCCCTCTCCTGACGGGCAAAACTCCAAGTCAGCATGAAGAAGCCAAGGAGCACGAGGAGAATGTCAACCATCGGGGCTATCAGGAAGCCCCTCTGCTCAGGTTGGTTGCGTGCCCGGAAATTCAAGGTTGATGCCGGACGGCTCAAAGGCCCGGATTCTTTTTTCGCCCAATGAGCAACTTGACCAGCAGGATCCCGGTCGCGCCCTCCATTTCTGAAATCATCTCCTGAACCCTGCCTCGAAACCAGGCATAGGCAGCCATGGCCGGGATACCAACGACCAGTCCAGCCGCAGTGGCAACAAGCGCTTCGGCAACTCCCTCGGCAAGAAGCATCGGGCGGGAAGCCGCCACATCGTTGGCCATCACGCTGAAGGATCGGATCATGCCAAAAACCGTTCCCAGCAGACCCAGCATCGGTGCTATGGTGGCGATGTCCGCAAGCCAAGCCACACGTTGGTTCAGGACGGACGCCTCACGATTTCCCTCTGTTTGGGCAATCTCACGGAGATGTTCATCCGTGGCCGCAGGATTCTTGGCCAGAAACTCCAGCGTGCGAGTCATGAGGGAGGCGACGATATCCCGGTGACGGTTGGAGATGGCCAGAAGTCCCATCAGATCACCTTTTGCAAGCAGGGCTTCGGCAGTGGTCATGTAGCGGGCACTGGCAACAGCACTACGCCGGAGGGTCACTAGATAGACAAAGATGAGAGCCAGGGTGACGATCGAAAGGATCATCAGCGGGATCATGACGATGCCGCCAGCCGTGATGAGTTTGGAGAGAGTCTCCGGCGAGGTTCCTTTCATGACGAGGGAAGGAAGCGTGTTCGACGACTCAGTCGCTGGATTCGTCCCCGCAGCTTGAAGGACTCCTGGAAGAAGGAGAAATGCCAATGGCATGACGTAATTTCGCATGGGGATCATGGTGCGTTCAATGAGCATGATGGGTGCAAGCAATTTAATCGATCCCTCTCATCATTCAAGATCGTCCCGCGTCGGTCCTTTCGCTTTGGGGTTCTTGCCGTCCTAGGTAAGCAGGCTAAGCCTCCCTCGCTCCATCCGGTGGACAAGAGATCTTTCCGGAAGAACAATTCCCGAGAGATCCGTCGTGCTGAGGAATGCTTGGGAACCCTCCGGGATCCCTTGTAACAAGGCATCTCTGCGACCCCGGTCAAGCTCCCCGAAGATATCGTCAAGCAAGAGCACCGGAGGAATCCCGTTTTCCCGTGTCAGAAGGCCTGATACGGCAAGCTTCAATGCCAACGCGACGGTGCGCCTCTGCCCCTCGGAGGCAAAGGATCCCGCCGGAATTCCGTTGAGTTCCACCCTGAGGTCATCCCGTTGGGGGCCAACGCGTGTCTGGCGAAGTCGAATTTCCTCGTTGCGGCTCAGTTCCAGTGATTCGAGAAGGGGAGACTCCGCCCCCGGGACGTAGCTGATCCGAAGATCCTCTCCGGAGATATTCCTGCAGGAATCCGCGGCAAGCGGGGCCAATGCCGAGACAATAGTCTGACGCTCGGTCATAAGTCGTTCGCCTGCCTCGGCGAGCGGGATATTATAGGCCTCGACCTCACTGCGTGATCTTCCCTCTCGGAGTAAGAGATTCCGTGACCTGAGGGCCCGGTCATAGGTTTTCAAGTCGTGTCCGTAGCTTCCCGCTTTTTGAAGGCCGACACTATCGAGAAGCTTCCTCCTGAGGTCGGCTGTTCCGTTCACCAGTGAGAGATCATCGATCCCAAACCAGACAATCTTAGCCTTGGAGAGATAATCCTTAGGGGAGGACTGGCCTACTCCGTCCAGTCGCAGAACTCGAAGCGGAGGATTGCAGGAGAGAGAGAGTCGGGTGTGATCCAGGGCACTATTTCCTCCGGTGAATTCGCAGCAATTATCAATCCTACCCTCCAATAGTCCTTCCAAGGCAAATCCCTCCCCGCCGAAGCGTACCATCTCATTGAGGTTAATGGTACGAGGCGAACGCAGGCGCAGGAGCACGCAGACAGCCTCCAGAACGGAGGTCTTGCCTTGGGCGTTTTCCCCGATCAGGAAGTTGAGGTTCGGTCCGGGCGCGTATTCCAGGGACTCGAAACAGCGAAAGCTCCGCAGGAGCAGTTGATTGATCTTGCTCACGATGCGCGCAGGTTGGCATTTTCTCCTCCCCGAGGAGGAGGACTAACGGAGAGCTGCCAGAACGGGGCCCGGATAAATTCCGAGGGCAAGGATCCCCGCACCCAGGAGGGCGATGAGGAGCTTGATGGTCATGGAAACCGGAATCGGGGTCTCTTCGGTCGCTTGCTGCCAGTACATGGCGCGTGCAACCTTGAAGTAGTAGTAGAATCCCGCAGCGACAGTGATGCAACCGATCGCAACAAGACCGAAATGTCCTTGCTTCAGGGCGACCTCAAAGATCAGGAACTTTCCAACGAATCCCGCCGTGAAGGGGATGCCGGCCAAGGAGGCCATGGCAAGCAGCATGGCACCCGCCAGAAGGGGAGAGCGCTGGGATAGTCCGTTGAAACGTGAGATCTCCTCCCCGCCCGTGGCCTCGGCGACCACCATGAGGACGACGAACGAAAGGAGCGTCATGACAAGGTAGGCTGCAAAATAGAGTCCGATTGCCGGGATTGCCATGAGCGAACCGAGGCTGGCGACACCCATGAGGAGATAACCCGCGTGTGCCACGCTGGAGTAACCGAGCAGGCGCTTCATGTTCGTCTGGGGGATGGCGGCGAGATTTCCGAAGATCAGCGTGACTCCTGCGAGTAGGGTGACGACGGCATAAAGCTTGTGAGCCAGCACGGGTACCGTCTCGAGAGCCACAAGCAGGCGTAGCAGGACGACGAATCCAGCCGCCTTGGAAGCCACCGAGAGGTAGGCGGTAACCGGTGTAGGAGCACCCTGATAGACGTCAGGCACCCAGAACTGGAAGGGGAAAGCACCGATCTTGAAGCTCAGGGCGACAAGGATCAGGGCCACACCGAAAAGGAGCGGTAACGTGGATGATTCCGGTAGCAAGGAGATGGATTGTGGTAAGGATACGATGTTGGTCGTCCCGGTGACTCCGAAGATCCAAGTGATCCCGTAAACAAAGAATCCCGTGGAGAGTGCGCCAAGAATGAGGAATTTGGTGCCCGCTTCGAGACTGGCCATGTTCTGCCTGAGGTATGTCGAGAGGACATAGAGGGTAATCGTGGCTAACTCCAACGCCACGAAGATCATGATGAAGTCGATGGCGGAGACCATCCACATCAATCCGGCGCAGACAAAGAGAGGTAGGATGGTGAATTCACCGACACCCGCTCCCTCCTTCTCGGCGGGGAGGTACCGGGCAAGCACCGGTTTGTATCCCGGGGTCATCAGCAGGACGACGATCGTGGAAACAAGCAGGAACCGGGTGAAGAAGACCGAGAGGATATCCGATGTCAGAAAAGCGGAGTCAGGACTTCCGGTGGCCGGTCCTTGTAATGGGAGGAAACTCAGAACCAGGATGATGGCCAGACCGGCGGCGCCGAGGTAGGCGAGGTAATCCTTGTTTGTCCGGTCAATAAAAGCCTCGGCAAGCAGCAGCAGGATACCCAGACCGACGACGGCGAATTCTAGAGAAGTGGTGTTCACGGGATTTTGATCAGCGCGGGTTGGTCACAATTTCATCGGGGGAGGATGGTGCCGACCATGTTCAGGATGATCTGGGGGTAGAATCCCGCGATCATCAGCGGCACCAGGAGAAGAATCACACTCCACTTCGCCGTCGGGGCGATATCAGTGAGTGACTCCCAGCGCTGAGCGATGGGGCCCCAGAAAATATGACGGTAGGCACGAAGCATGTAGATCGCGGAGACGACCACACCCCAGACGCCGATGATGATGGCAACGACCATGAGTGGTCCATAAATCGAAGAGACCGTTGCCCCGAAAAACACGAGGATCTCACCGGCAAAGTTAGCGAAGCCCGGCAGCCCGACCGAGGCCATGGCGGCAAAGCCGAAGAGAAGGCCGAGCACGGGGGTGACTTTACCGAGACCTCCGAGCTCCGAGTAGTCAAGCGTCCCGGTTCTGCGTCGAATCTCACCACAAAGAGCGAAGGCGGCGGCCACGGAGAGACCATGTGCGAACATAAGGAGAGCAGCACCATTGATTCCCATGACGGTCAGGGAAGCCAATCCCAGGAAAATGTATCCCATGTGCATGACACTTGAGTAACCGATAGTCCAGTCGAGGCGTTTCTGAGCCACGGTGACATAGCCGATGTAGAGAATGTTACCGATCAGCATCAGCACAAGCAGTGCGTTGAACTGCTGGATGGCTTCGGGGAAGAGCGGAAGACAGATTCTGATGAGGCCGTAGAGTCCGAATTTCTTGAGCACACCGGAATGAAGCATGGCCGCGGGGGTGGGGGCGCATGCATATGCCGGAGGAGCCCAGGAGTGGAATGGGAAGAGGGAAACCAGTGTTCCGAATCCCACGAGAAGCAGAAGATAGATCCAGGAGGCCGGGTGGAATGTCCCGCTGAGGGCAAGATGATCGAGTTGGCGGAGATCGAAGGTCCGCATCCCCGAGGGGAGGCTCAGATAGAGGGAGATGATTCCAATCAGCAGGACAAAACTGGCGCCACCGAGGTAGATCGTTGCCTTCCAAGCAGCAGCCTGACGGTCACCGGATCCCCAGACACCGATCAGGATAAAGGTCGGGATCAGGGCCAACTCGTGGAAGGAATAGAGGAAGAGGACATCCAGGGTGGAGAAGGCCCCGATCACACCCGCCGAGATGAACAGAAGGCAGACATAATAAAGACCTTCGCGTTTCTCGATTTTCGGGGCCACCCAGAGGGCGGAGAGGGTTACCAACGTTGAGAGCAGGAGCATCGTCATGCTCAGTCCGTCGGCTCCAAGGCTGAGGTTGATGCCAAGGTTCGGAAGCACGTGCCACTCGGAGAGAAACTGCCATCCTCCGGCATGGAGATCATAGCGGGCGAAAAGAAGGACCGAAAGCACCAGATTCAGGAGGGCCGCGACGATCGCGGTGCGCCGGGGGTTGGCTCCGATCATGATGAGAAGGGAAGCCGCAAGCGGCAGGAGGATCAGCAAGAGGAGTGGGCTCATGACAGGTGTGGAATTAGCGCACGTTGAGGATGAGATAGATCAGCCCGATCACTCCGGCACCGAAGAAAAAGGCATAGGCCTGAATATTCCCCAATTGAAGGAAGCGAAGTGCAAATCCGATGGTCCAGATGAACGTGGCGCTTCCCTGGACAAGGATGCCGTCAATGAACCAACGGTCGATAAACGAGCAAAGACGGGCAAATCCCCCCTGGATAACGCGGACAATCCAGAAGTAGAGGTCATCGATGTAAAAACGCTGGGCGAGGAAGGGAATCCGAACGGGATCCTTCTCGACGTTGCGGTAGATCAGGAAAGCTAGTCCGAGTCCGGCAAGGAAGGCTGCCATGAAGATCGTCGGAACAAAGGAGGGCACCTCGGGTTCTGCAAGAGAGCCGATCTCATGGAAGAAGAAATGTTCAACCGGGGCATATCCGGCACACACGGCGGGAATGGCCAGGAGAATGAGGGGGATAATCATCACCAAAGGCGACTCGTGTGCGTGTTCTGAATGTTCCGTCCGAGCCTTTCCAAAGAAGACTACCATCGCCTGACGAGTCATGTAAAAAGGCGTGAGTCCTGCCGCGATGACCACCACCCAGAAGATGCCACGATGGTGCTCCCAGGAACAGGCCATGATCAGATCCTTGCTGTAGTGACCGCTGAAGAACGGGCATCCCGAAAGCGCGAGCATGCCGCAGCAGTAAGTGATGAATGTAACAGGCATCTTTTTCAGCAGGCCGCCCATTTTCCAGATATTCTGCTCGTGATGCATCCCGAGGATCACCGAACCGGCAGTGAGGAAGAGGAGGCATTTGAAGAAGGCGTGCGTGAAGAGATGGAACATCGGGAGCGCCGCCGAGACGGCCAAGCCCGCACCGGTCACCATGTAGCCGAGTTGAGAGATCGTCGAGTAGGCCAAGATGCCCTTGATGTCATCCTGCTGGGTGGCGAGGATGCCGGCCCCCAGTGCCGTGATGGCCCCAGTCCAGGCAACGACCTCGCAGGCACCCGGTGAGGCCGAGAGAATCGGGAAGATCCTGGCCAGAAGGTAGACGCCGGCCGCCACCATGGTGGCGGCATGGAGGAGTGAGGAGACCGGGGTCGGGCCCTCCATGGAATTTGGAAGCCAGACATGAAGCGGGAACTGAGCTGACTTGCCGACCGTTCCGCAAAAGATCAGGACGCAGGCGACACCCAGCAACGTGGGGTGCTGGACAAAGACTCCGGCCGAGGAATTCAGCGCAGAGAAAGAAAAGGTGCCCGTCGAGATCCAGAACAGGAGGATGCCGAGCATGAAGCCGAAATCGCCGATCCTGTTCACAAGGAACGCCTGTTTCGCGGCATCGGCAGCCGAGTCCTTGCGGAAATAGTGACCGATCAGGATGTAGGAACTGACACCGACGAGTTCCCAGAAAATGAACATCATGACCAGGTTGTTGGCCAGCACGATGCCCAGCATTGAGAAGAGGAAGAGGGCGAGGCCCGCGAAGTACCTCCAGTACCCTTCCTCATCCTTCATGTAGCCGATGGAGTAGATGAACACGAGCGGTGCGATCGTCGTGACGATCACCAGCATGGTTCGGCTCAAGGGGTCGAGGGCGATGCCGATGGGTATCTGGAAGGAGGCCCCAAGATCGACCCAGTTGAAGCCAAGGAAGTCGCCCGTTGCTCCCCTACTGAAAAGGATCCATCCACCGGCACAGGTGATCAGCGCCGAGAGGATGGCGAGTCCGGCGGCAAGCGGCTTGCTTTTTCGTGTGACAAGGAGAATCAGCGCGGCGGCAAGAATCGGGGCACTAAGAGTGATCCAGGCGATTGTGGAGACGTTCATCGGCTAAAAGGGTTCCTATAAGGGAGGGTCAGAATTTCAGGGTGTCGAGGTCCTCAACATGCGTCGTCTGGCGGGCACGGTAGAGAGAGACAATGATGGCAAGCCCGACAGCTACCTCGGCGGCCGCCACCGTGATGATAAAGAATACCAGAATCTGGGCGTCAAAGACCTGATGGCCGGAGACCAGACCATAACGGGAGAAGGCAATGAGTGCCAGGTTGGCCGCATTAAGCATGATCTCAAGGCTCATGAAGATGATGATGATGCTGCGGCGCAGCATCACCCCGCCGAGTCCCACGGCGAAGAGGATCCCGCTGGCTAGGAGGTAATTGGCTAATGTGGGCATGGGCTCGGTAGTGGGGGCTTGGCGTCAGCGAAGGGTGCGGCGGCTCAGTACAATGACTCCGACAGTGGCGGAGAGCAGCAGGACGCCGATAGCCTCGAAGGGAAGTGCATACGAGTGAAACAGGGTCATTCCGATCATCTTCACATTATCCGGTGTTGGCAGGGCCAGGGTGGGAATTGTTTGGGCGAATTGCGGGTTGGAGAGAACAATCTGTGTCAACATCGAGAGGAACGCTGCAATGACCAAGACTCCTCCCAGAGTCGTTCCAAAGTTCAGTCGGCGACTTTTTTCGGTACGCAGGTCAAGAAGCATGATGATGAAGAGGAAGAGGACCATCACGGCACCTGCGTAGACGAGGATCTGCATGATGCCGATAAGCGTGGCGTCCAGAGTGATGAAGAGGGCCGCAAGACTGATGAAGCACATGGCCAGGCTCATGGCGCAGGAGACCGGGTTGCGCAGGAGAATAACGGAGATTCCGAAGGCGATCGTCAGAGTGGCGAAGAACCAGAAGGCGGAAAGGAGCATGGCGTTGGCGGAATAGGAAGTTACTTCAGATCGTTCCACTTGAAGACGAGGCCATTCATCACCCCGCCCAACTTGTAGAGGGTCTTTTTGTCATGGACCATCTCTTCGCGGCTTAGACCCGTGATAGAGTAGTCCTTGCGAAGGTAGATCGCCTGCTCGGGGCAGACCTCCTCGCAGAGTCCGCAGTAAATGCAGCGCGTCATGTCGATGTCGAACTCCTCCGGACGCTTCTCCACCTTGCGCCAGTTATCCCCGTCGGGGATTTCCATCGGCTTGATGGTGATGGCTCGCGGTGGGCAGATGAATTCACAGAGTTGGCAGGCAACGCAGCGATCCTTGCCGTGCTCATCACTGACCAGAGTCGGGGCCCCTCGGTACCAGTCGGGCATATTGGCATCCCACTTCTCCTCAGGGTACTGCATCGTCACGATACCCTTGTTGAAGAGGGCCCTCTTCAAGTGGTTCCAGGTAATTGCCAGACCAGCGACGATGGCGGGAAGGTAACACCGTTCCGCGAAGGTGAGTTTGGGGCGGTTGACGACGATGGCCATGATGATTGGGTGGTGTTTAGCGGTGGATGATCAATGATCAGGTATCAGCGATGAGTAAACGCCAGGATGAGGGCGGTCAGGAAAATATTTGCCAGAGCAATGGGGAAGAAGCCGAGCCATCCGAGCTTCATGAGTTGATCGTAGCGGAAGCGCGGAAGTGTCCAGCGCACCCAGATCATGAAGAGGAGCATCAGGGAGACCTTCACGAAGAAGACACCGATGTTCACAAGGCCCCAGAACCATCCATGTGAGCCATCCGGGATCAGCGGACAACTCCATCCACCCAGGAAAAGGGAAACAATGGCACCCGATCCGGCGAACATGGCGGCGTATTCACCAAGGAAGAAGAGAGCGAAGTTCATCGAGGCATACTCCGTATGGTAACCACCGACGAGTTCCTGCTCTGCCTCGGGAAGATCGAAGGGGAGTCGGTTTGTTTCTGCAAAGATGGCTACCAGGAAGATGATGAAGGAGATCAGTAGCGGAATCCAAAGCGCGAAACGCTGGATGCTGAGTCCGGCTATCAGCGTGTGGACCAGTTCGGAGGGGTGAATCAGTGTTGAGAGTTCAAAACCCTTTGGCCAATAGGGTGATACCAACCAACCGTTCTTGATTTGCCAGTCGACGATTTCATTAAGGTTCAGTGAACCGCAGATCATGAAGACGGGTACCACCGAGAGTCCCAGGGCCAACTCGTAGGAGATCATCTGGGAGGAGGAGCGGATGCCACCAATAAAGGGGAACTTCGAGTTCGAAGCCCAACCGGCAAGGGTGATGCCGTAGACGCTGAGGGAGGAAATGGCGAAGATGTAAAGAACGCCGACATTGAGCTCGGAGATTGTCATCGACACGCCGAAGAGAGTGCTTCCGAAGGGAAGGACAGCCAGGATGAGGATCGGCGGGATCATCACCAGTTTGGGTGCCAACCAGAAGTAGAACTTGTTTACTCCGGCCGGTACGAAGTTCTCCTTCGTCAGGAGTTTGATCGGGTCGGCGACCATCTGGCCAAGTCCCCAAAAGAAAGAATCCTTTTTTCCGCCAAAGAGTGTCAGCGGGATTCCGACACGATTCGGACCGGACCTATCCTGGATGAAGGCACTGACTTTACGCTCCGCAAAGACCGTTACCGAGACGACAATAATGGTGAGGTTGAGGAAGATGAAGGACTTCAGGAAGGAGGTCCACAGCAGGAACACCCACGGGATGGTGAGAAAGTGGAGAATCGTGGCAATGTCCATGTGTCGCAAAAAAAAGAAATCGAAGCTCTGATTTGGTATCTACCCGCTACCCTGCTGTCGAGACACAAGAGAGAAAAAACATCCGGGAAAGCTTTCTCAGTGCTTGGGACGCATCACTTCGTGGAGTGGAAAGAATGACGCAAACCGGTCCTTCAGCGCCTTTCCGGCGGTTCTGATGGAAGTTCCGCCTCAAGTCCCCTTCTTGTCAGCTTAAACGTCGATCCCGACTTTGCGGAGCCTAGCCTCCACATGCGTGAAGTGCCTCTGCGGGGCGCAGATTTTCTCCAGTTCACCTGCGGGGATGAGAGTGATGACCTCGGCCTCCTCGCTGAGAGTCTTCAGCAGAGGGATCTTCTCGGCCCAGGTCCGCATGGCGGCGCGCTGGACCGCCTCATAGGCATTCTTGCGGGCCATGCCACGGTCGGTAAGCTCCAGAAGGACGGCCTGACTGCCGTAAAGTCCCAAGGTGAGTTCCATGTTCCGCTCCATGTGCTCCGGATAGACGGTAAGGTCACGGACGAGTCTTGTAAGTAGCACCAGCATGTAATCGAGCAGGGTGCAGGAGTCGGGTAATATGATCCGTTCTGCGCTGGAGTGGCTGATATCGCGTTCATGCCAGAGGGCGACATTTTCCATGGCGGTCTGGGTGTTACCCCTCAGGACGCGGGCCAGCCCGCAGAGGCGCTCGCCGGTGATGGGGTTGCGTTTGTGGGGCATGGCGGAGCTGCCCTTCTGGCCCTTGGCGAAGGCCTCTTCGACTTCCAGGACCTCGGTGCGCTGAAGGTGGCGGAACTCGGTGGCCCAGCAGTCGATGCTGCAGCCGATAAGAGCGAGCGTGGTCATGAACTCGGCATGACGGTCGCGCTGGATGATCTGGGTGGAGATGGCGGCCGGCTTCAGGCCCAACTTTTCGCAGACGAAGGCCTCGACCTTCGGGTCGAGGTGGGCATTGGTGCCGACGGCACCACTGAGCATCCCGTAAGCGATACGCTCCCGGGTCTGCATGAGGCGCTCAATGGCGCGTCCAAACTCATCATACATGACTCCAAGTTTCAGGCCGAAGGTGACCGGTTCGGCATGGATGCCGTGACTGCGGCCGATCATCGGGGTGAACTTGTGTTCCTTGGCGCGAATGGCGATGGCCTCACGGAGTTCTTCCAAGTCCTTGAGCAGAATGTCGGTTGACTCGACCATCTGGACAGCGAGGGTTGTGTCGAGCAGATCGGAGGAGGTGAGCCCACGATGAATCCAGCGTGCGGGTTCCCCGACGTGGGTGGCAACCTCTTCCAGGAAGGCGATCACGTCGTGATTGGTGCGTTTTTCGATTTCACGGACTTCGGCGATGCGAAAGGTGCCCTTTTCCCGGATGGTCTTGGCATCCTCTTTGGGGACGATCCCGAGTTCGGCCATGCCCTCACAGGCCAGTGTTTCGATCTCGAGCCAGATCTCGAGTTTACGTTGCTCCGTCCAAATGGAGCGCATTTTGGGAAGGCTGTAGCGTTCGATCATCGGAACACCTTAACGCGAGAATGCCGCCAAGGAAGTTCTTTTCCTTGGCGGGATCTCTCTATTGAAAACCTTGCGACCAACCTCTCCCATCCGTTGCCTGAAGCGTTGGTGAAGAAAGGAAAGCCGCGGTAAATCCTGCCGTGGCTTGAAGCCGCCCAGCTAGCCCATCTAGGCAAGTTTCAGTCTTTTGCTGCCATAGCGGGTCTTGGCGACGACGTTCCCCTTGCGGAAGAGATCACGGATCGCGGCTACCGTCTCCCTTTCGTTTTGGGCGTAGTCGGAGACTGCCGTGATCAAGTCGCCTAAGGAGATGGACATCTTTTTATTCATTTGTGTCTTCATGTTTTTGTGTGTGCTGTTTCTGAGGAGTAAGACACTGGGTTCTCCTGCTCCGTTCATAATAATTTGAGAAATTCGCCTGCCATGCGGTCTCGGTGCATCCTTGGGATCAATACGACGCGACTTGAAGGGAGTGCCCGCTTAGCTTACTCATAAGGCAGGCATGTCCATTTACCTCCGAACGCTTCGCTATTTTCGTGCCTACACCATCGAGACGATCATGGCCGTGGTGCTTATGTCCGTGGGCATCGGCTTCAATCTTCTCAAGCCCTGGCCCTTCAAATACATCGTCGATGGATTACTTGATGCGACGCATGGGACGGCGCAGGCAAAGGCTTTCGTGGTAAAATGGTTCGGGTGGACGAATGCCACGGGTGCCATCCTTGCGCTCAGTCTGATCCTGGTCCTTTTGAGCCTGCTTTACGGTGTGGTCAACATGTTCTCGAACGCCCTCCTGATCCGGGTCGGGTTGCGCGCTCTGCTTCACCTGCGGACTCAACTTTACAGCTGCCTTCAGGCGCTGCCATTGCAGTTCCATGATACGCGGCGGAGCAGCGATTCTTCATTCCGTGTCGCCTATGACTCCCAGTCGATCCAGACGATCTACAACAAGGGGTTCGCGACCATCTTCGGTGCCGTGGTGACGCTGGTGAGCGCCCTTTTCATCATGTTCCGGATGGATTGGATCCTGACGATTGTCTCGCTTCTGATCCTGCCCCCCGTGGTCTGGTCGATCCGTCATTACGGCGACAGGATTCGCAAGGAATCAACCACGATCCAGGAAAGGGAAAGTGACCTTCTTGCCTCTGCCCAGGAGGGACTCGGCTCGATCAGGATGGTACAGGCCTTCGGGCGCGAGTCCTTTGAGGTGAGTCAGTTCGTGAGGCATGCGACGCGAAGTCTGGAGGCCAACTTCCGGCTCAACATGACCTCGATGAGGAGTGCCCTTGTTGTCGGCACGCTCATGGCACTTGGTTCTGCAATCATGTACTGCGCCGGATCACTGCAGGTCATGAGGGGAAGTCTGAGCCTGGGAGACCTTTTGGTCTTCGTGGCTTATCTTGCCACCCTTTACCAACCCATTGAGCAGCTTACCTACACGGCGTGGGCGCTCGAGGGTGCCGCTGCAGGTGCTCAACGCTGCTTCGAGATCCTTGATCGGGAGGAGGAGACCAAGGATGCTCCCGGTGCCGTGTCGATTGCCTCCGCCAAGGGAGAGATCACCTTTGCCGGAGTTTCCTTTGCCTACGATCCCAAGGCTCCTGTCTTGGGAGGAGTCGATCTAGCCATCGCTCCCGGAGAGACCGTCGCCTTTGTGGGGGGGACAGGGGCCGGCAAGAGCACTCTGCTGAGCCTTGTGCCACGTTTTTACGATCCGACGGAAGGTATTGTCCGGCTAGATGGTCATGACCTGCGCACCCTGACCAAGGCCTCGCTTCGCTCCCAGATCGGGATGGTCCTACAGGACACGCTCCTCTTTTCCACCAGCATCCGTGAGAATATCGCCTATGGCCGGGAGGGTGCCACGGAGGCCGAGATTATCGAGGCAGCCAAGCGTGCCCAGGCCTACGAGTTCATCATGGCCCAACCGCAGGGATTCGAGACTCCCGTTGGTGAAAGGGGTGGTCACCTGAGCGTCGGTCAGCGCCAGCGCATCGGCATTGCCCGTGCCTTCCTCAAGAATGCCCCGATCCTCCTGCTCGACGAGCCGACCTCCGCCTTGGATCCCTCCACCGAGAAGGCGATCATGGAGACGATTTCCGAACTAATGCTTGGACGGACCACACTCATCATCACCCACCGACTCTCCACGGTGCACCATTTTGGCCGCATTGTTTTGCTTGAGAAGGGGCGCATTGCCGAGCAGGGCACTGGTCCGGAACTTCTGGCGCTCAACGGATCCTACGCGCGCCTGCACAAAGCAGCGGGCCACGAACCTGAGCCTGTGCCCGTCACAGGACTCATCCCGACACCCCAATCATGAAGAAAAAAAAGATCATCGTCCTCGGCTTCATGGGAGGTATGCCCATAGCCGGTGTCATCTGGCAGCACATCCACTACATTGTCGGCCTCCAGCGTCTTGGGCATGAGGTCTACTATGTCGAGGATACCTCGAACTACCCCTACGATCCCGTCGCCTTCAACATCTCCGATGACTACTCCTATGCGGCCAGCACGCTCGGTCGGCTCGCCAAGGAACACGGCTTTGAGGGACGGTGGGCCTATTGTGCCCGCTACAAGGAACCTTTCGAGAGCGCGGGCATGTCGTTTGATGATCTCAAGCAGCTCTACCGTGATGCAGATTGCGCGCTCAATATCTGCGGCTCCCATGACATGAATGACGAGCTTCGGTCGATCCGTCATCTCATCTACGTGGAGAGCGATCCCGGTGTGGAGCAGATCAAGATCGACCTCGGCAAAAGCGAGACCATCGATTATCTCAAGGCGCACAGGCATCTCTTCTCCTTCGGTGAGAATATCGGCACCCCGGCTTTCGCCGTGCCGACCCACGGTTTTAATTGGCTGCCGACCCGCCAACCCGTGGTGACAGACCTCTGGTGCCCCACCTCCGAGGCGCCTGCTCCCGCCGGCGAGGCCCTCTTCACGACCATTTGCAACTGGTCTACGAGTGGCAAGAAGGACATCGTCTGGAGGGAGTCCAACTACCTCTGGAGCAAGTCACTGGAGTTCCTCCGTTTTGTCGAGGCCCCGAAGCGATCGGGAGAGGCTTTTGAGATGGCCACCGATATCAAGAGGGAGGAAGAGCGCTCACTCTTTGAGAAGAATGACTGGAGGCTCGTCCTTCCTCACGAACTGAGCGTCGATTGGAACGGCTACCGGGACTACATCACCACGTCGAGGGGCGAGTTCACCTGCGCCAAGGATCAGTATATTCGACTGAACACCGGATGGTTCAGTGATCGCACCGCCTGTTACCTAGCTGCCGGACGCCCCGTGATCACCCAAGAGACCGGCTTCACCGCTCACTATGGTGGTAAAGAGGGCCTTCTCTCCTTCTCCAATATGGAGGAGATCGTGGATCATGTGGCCTCGATCCGATCGGACTACAAGCGTCACAGTGATGCGGCGCTGGAGATTGCCCGCGAGGTCTTCGAAGCGGAGAAAGTCCTCAAGTCCCTCCTCGACCGCGCAGGGGTCTGAGATCGGCATCGCTGCCATGAATGATCAGGAACTCAGGAAATCAGGAAAGAAGGGGGATTTTGTTGACTGGCATGATCCTCAGTTTTGCCATGATGCCACTGACGGTAAAACGCGTCGGTTCCCACACCTCTTTTCCTGAGTCCCTGATTTCCTGATTCATGACTGTGAAATCCTCAACTCCTCCTCCCGTCTTTGTCGGATGCGGATTTGCCGCGAAGTACCCCGAGGGTGGGGGCAATTTTTCGGTGCCTCTTCAGTACCTGACCGGACTGAAACGCATGGGCCGTCGCGGGATATGGCTCGAGGTGCTTCAGGAGAGCGGTGACCCCTCGAAGGATGCTCACTGCATCCGAGTCTTTCGTCGGCGGATGGCATTCTACGGAGTGGAGTATTGCCTGCTACTCCGACCGACTCAGAAGGTGGAGGGAATCGAGGAGCATCACCTTGATCAGATGAGGGTATTTGGAATGTCTGCGTCCACGCTCAAGGGATTGGCTCCTCACTCGGCACTCATCAATCTCAGCTATTCCCTCAAGCCTCAGCTCACGAATCTCTTCGGTCGCAGGCTCCTCTGCAGTCTCGACCCGACCGAGGTGCTCTTCTGGATGGATCAGATGGAGATGGGGCAGTCTTGCCATGACGAATTCTGGTCCGTCGGTCTCTGCATGGATGCGATCGACCCCCGGTTGCCTAAACCCATCGTGACGTGGAAAAGTTACTTCCCCTTGGTCGATACGGAGTTGCTCAAGCCTCAGCCAAAACCAAAGGGGAAGCCCCGCTTCACCACGATCGGACAATGGTACTGGGACGGGATGATCATGATCGGTGGGGAATACCGCGACTACTCCAAGCAAGCCGCCTTCGCCCCCTACATGGGACTGCCAAAGCAGATGCCGCAGACGACCTTCGAGCTGGCGATGAACCTCAATCCCGACGACCCGGAGCGCGAGCGCCTACGTTCACTCGGTTGGCGTGTGGTGACTCCGCATGCCCTGACGCGAACACCCGGTGCCTATTACCGCTACCTGGCGGGGGCGACGGCGGAGTTCACGGCGGTGAAACTTGAGGCACTGATGGGCAGCGGATGGCTCAGTGACCGTGCCGCTGCCTTCCTGGCGCTGGGACGTCCGGTCGTGACGGAGCCGACCGGAGCCGAACGCTTTCTGCCGGAGGACTCGGGGATGCTCTTTGTCCGGTCGTTGGATGAAGCGGTCGAGGCCTCCCATCAGGTTCTAGGTGACTGGGAGCGATCCTCCAAGCTGGCGCGGAGGACGGCTGTGGAGTACTTTGATTCCGTCAGGAATCTAAAGCTCATTCTTGGAGAAAATTAAGTAG
>Ga0007804_1000231_pt1 | contig 21916 bp, 15 predicted proteins | sample CryBogCBE25Aug07_FD_60367 | JGI IMG/M metagenome (GOLD analysis project Ga0007804, IMG submission 60367) | Freshwater microbial communities from Crystal Bog, Wisconsin, USA - CBE25Aug07 | ecosystem: Environmental > Aquatic > Freshwater > Lake | place: Crystal Bog, Wisconsin, USA | collected... | reverse complement strand
CCAAAGCCGGTAAAAGAATTGGTTCCAAGGCTGTTGAGGGTGCCTCCGTTGAGATAGAGCGGGCCGAGAATGTTATAATTAGCCTCGGTGCTCGTAAGAATTCCCACTGTGCCGCCGGTATTCACCACAATGGGTGTCAGGACAGTGGTCGTGTGGTATCCGAAGACATTTCCCACGCTGAACATCAGTGTGCCGTTGTTCACCGTGATGGTGCTGGAGCCGATGTTGGCCAGTGCCGTTACAGTGCCCACACCGGATGCATTGAGCGAAAGGGTTCCTCCGTTGACGATGGTACCTCCGGTGTAGGTGTCGAGTGAGGACAAAGACCATGTTCCCGAACCACTCTTAATAAGGGTTCCTGAGCCACTGAAGATATCACCAAGATTGCCGTTGTTATTACCGGTGAGGGTGAGGTTGTTGTTATTGGCGGTTATAATGCCGAGGCCGCTACGATTGGTGTAAAGAACCCAGGTGTTCGTCCCCCCCTCGGCATCGAGCGTGGCACCCCCGGTGCCTATCGTGAATCCGCGATCCATGTCACCAGAGTCCGCCAAGTTGGCGCTGTAGCGAATGGTACCCCCGTTGATCACGAGTTGGTTGGCGTTATAGGCGTTCTCGAGCCCGCCATTGTTTACTGATGCATCACCCCAAGCCCCGACCTGCAGGACGGCATTACTATTCACGGTAACAACAGGAGTGCCCGGCCAGTTGTAGTAGAGCATGCCTCCATTGGTCAGAACCAGGGTGCCCGCGTTGATCGTGGTGTTGCCGGTGAAGTTGTTGATTGCCGAAAGAATCGTCGTACCGTTACCGTTCTGCACCAATGAACCACTGCCGGAGATAGTTGCCGCCACGGTGCCGGAGTAAGTAGTGACAACAGAACCGTTATTCACCGTACCGTTGGTGATGAATCCGGAGGAGTTGGTAGAGCCAAGAGTAACTGAGCCGAAGGTATCAGAGGCGCCTCCGAGATTCAGCGTGCCACCCGCGACATTCATGGCACCGGCGTTATTGACGGAGGTGGTGAATGCCAAAGTGCCAGAGTTGATGATGGTGCCACCGGTGTACTGGATAGCCTGACCGAGCGTCAGGGTTGCAGGTCCGTTGAAGACGAGAGCCAAAGTTCCAGTGACGCTACCTCCGGCATTATTGCGAATGGCTCCGGCGTAAGTAGCATTCGTCGTCTGATTGATAGTAAGCGTGGAGTTTCCAGCCGAGGTGCTCTGTGAGTTTTCAAAGAACCCGGAGGCAGTATTCGATCCGAGGATACTGCCGATCGTCTGGTTATTTCCCTGAAGCACGACGACATTCCATTGGTTCGAGCTGTCGAAGCTGATGGAGACGTTGCTTCCTAGTTGGTTAGAGGCACCAAATAGAAGCCATCCATACGCACCGCTCGAGGCATAGGCCATTGAGATGGTTCCGCTTCCACCATTGTAAAGGGCCGGGCCGGTTGCATTGCTAAGCAAAAGATATCCGTTAGTAAGCGTGGTTATGCCGGTGTAACTGCTACTCCCACTCAGCACCGTGGTGCCGGTACCGCCCATCGTGAGGGAACCAGTGCCCGTGATGGCGAAGCTATCGGTGATGGTGAGCCCACTCTGCTGGAAGAGAAGCCAGCCGTTGTTGGTGATCGCCCCAGTAATCGAAGTGGTCGGATTGGTGATCAGTGCCGTGGTGCCGGAATTGATCGTACCGCCGTTGGTGACGGTGTTGGTGTTGGTGGTCTGCGCCAAAACACGATCCACCCCTCCCGATCCGAAAAGGATCAGGGCGCAAGCCGCTATAGCGCGGCCCTCAAAAATGAATTTTCGAAGGTTGCCGTGAATCAATGAATTTTTAAGAGACTATCAGGGGAATTAAAATCCTATGTAACACCCACCTTCATGGCAATCTTGTAAGTCAGTAATAACACTCTTTTGCCGTGCATGAATAAATACATTGTCAAGCCACTCTTTCGCACCACTAATCCCTCTGCAAACTCATTAGAAATGTTAAGATGTTAGTCCCTGTGAAAATTATGAAGCATGAGGAAATCATGACCATGAGATCAAGTCCCTGCGCCATGCCGTAAAGACTGCAACCCAGAAAGCCGTAAGAGTGTCATTTGACATCCATAATGGATCCTTTATGGTATCACTATGTCAACAATTACTCTGAAAGATGTTCCACAGGAGTTGCGTGAGGCGCTTAAAAAGCGCGCAGCATGCAACCGTCGTTCGTTGAACCAAGAGTTGCTGTTCTGCTTGGAACAGTTTGTCGGGATCATTCCCCCGACCGACCGGGAAAGCCGCGAGTGGGTCGAATCGTCAAAGCAGGGCCTAATGAGGGTGTGGGATAATTCCGAGGACGACGTCTACAATGAACTGCTCTCGAAATGACGTCGTTCTGCTGCCGATCCCGTTCTCGGATCTGAGCAGTACAAAGGTACGACCCGCCATCGTGATCGGCCATGGCTCCACGGGGGGCGATCTTTTCCTGGTCCCCATCACATCCCGCCTGAAAAATGGGGATTTCACCCTCAGAGGGTGGCAGTCCTGCGGCCTGAATGTTCCCAGCGCGGTGAAGGGTCAACTGGCCACCGTGGAATCCCAACTTGTACGCAAAATCGTGGGGCGGCTAAGCACGGAGGATGCGGCAACACTCGATGGCAAGCTGCGCGAGTGGCTGGAACTGGATTAAACGAGAGGTTGGCCGGCGAGGGGGTATATCGGACAAGGAGGCGAACGCCGTGCCCGATCCCGACCCCAGGGTTAGCCCGGGATGTTCTTCAGCAGTTCGGCATTCGTCGGGTAGCGACGAATGAAGAAGAGTAGTCTCTCGATGGCCTCGATCGGCTTGTGACCGGCCAATCCGCGACGGATGATGTTGATCTTGTGCATGTCCTCGGGAGAGAGGAGCAGCTCTTCGCGACGCGTTCCGGAGAGGAAGATGTCGACCGCGGGGTAGATGCGCTGGTCGCTGATCTTGCGGTCGAGAACGAGCTCCATGTTGCCGGTACCCTTGAACTCCTGGAAGATGAGGTCATCCATGCGGCTGTTGGTCTCGATCAGGGCGGTGGCCATGATGGTGAGGGAGCCGGCCTCCTCGGTGTTGCGGGCTGCGGCGAAGAGTTTGCGCGGGATCTCCATGGCGCGGGAGTCCATGCCGCCGCTCATGGTGCGGCCTCCGCCGCCCTGTGCGTTGTTGAAGGCACGGCCGATACGGGTCAGGGAGTCCATGAGGACGAAGACGTCCTTCCCCTGCTCGACCAGGCGCTTGGCACGGTCGATGGCGATCTGGGCGATGCGGGTGTGGCTGCGGAGATCGCTGTCGTTCGAGCTGGCGTAGAGTTCGGCCTGAGGGACGGTGCGGCGGATTTCCGTAACCTCTTCGGGACGCTCGTCGACCAGCAGGATGATGAGTTTCACCTCGGGGTGGTTCTTCACGACGGCATCGGCGATGTGCTGAAGGAGGGTGGTCTTGCCGGTGCGGGGAGGCGCCACGATGAGTCCGCGCTGGCCCTTGCCGACTGGCGTCATGAGATCGATGACGCGGGTGGTGAAGCGCTCGGGGACGGTCTCGAGCTTGATGCGCTTGTTGGGACTGATGGTGGTCAGTTCCTCGAAGTAGGGGATGTTCACGTACTTGGCCGGATCCTCTCCCTCGATCTCGGTGGCCCGGAAAAGCTGGATGCCTCGGGGTCCGCGACGGGTCTCTCCCTTGATAAACACGCCGTCGCGCAGGTTGAACTCACGGATCACCTCGGGGGTGATGAAGATGTCGTTCTGGGTGGCGGCGTAAGCGCGCTTGGCCTCGCGGAGGAATCCGAAGCCCTTGCCCGAGACCTCGACCACGCCCTCGGCGTAGGTGGGTTCCGGCGGCGGCCCATCGTGGGGAGCTGCTTCGCCGGCAACGGGCTCTGCAAATTCATCTGGCCCGGGGCCATGCTCTCCCTGGCCTCCCTGTCCACCTTGGCCACCTTGATCGTTGGGGCCGCGGTTATCCTGACGGTTGTTGCGGAAGGGCCGGCGTCCGCGGGGATTGCGTCCGCCTCCGCCACCACGGCGGTTGCGGTCAAATCTGCGTCCCCCACCCTGCTGCCCTCCCTCGGGAGAGCCGTTCTGGCCACTCTGACCGGCGGAGGTATCGGAAGATGGTTGGGATGCAGGTTGGTCGTGCGACTGGCCCTGGGGTTCGTGATCGTCGTTCATGGAATTATGGGGATGAAAAAATGGGTGCTGCCGGACTGCGACTGAGGAAAACTGGGACTTGGATGGTGATTGGGGACGGACGTTGCTTCCTAACGGGACCGGTATTCATTAAAAAAACCGGAGCCCCGTCCTGACAAGGGCCGCCACTTGTTGAAAAATTGGGTGCTGCGTTGGGTCTGGAGAGGATCCCGAAAACCAAACAACCGGGGCTGTTACTTCAACTCACCGGCAACCGTGTGGGGAGAGATCCTGAAAAACCGAAACTTGTGGTGAGCAAATCACAGCCCTCCGCCATGTCAACGCCTTTTTGAAATCTCCCCTTGAAAACTCCCCTAGAAGTCCTGTGAGGAGCCGATTTCCAAGAGGTGGAGGTTCTTACCCGCCGCCTTGAAGGCAGTCCTGGCGGCCTCTCCATCGATGGCAATGAGCGGGAAGGTGTCGTTGTGAACCCCGATGATTTCGGAGCATCCGAGCCATTCCGCGGCCGTGACGGCATCCTTGACCCCCATGGTGAAGTTGTCGCCGATGCAGAGGACGGCGAACCTGAGCGGACCCGCCAGCGCAATCAACTCGATGTCCCGGGTCAGGGCGGTGTCGCCGCTATAGTAGAAGGCCCCCTCGGGCGTCTCCACGCGGAAGCCGCCGGCCTGACCGCCATAGGTGCCGTCGGGCATGCTGCTGGAGTGGACCGCGGGGGTGAAGGTGACGCGACCGAAGTCGAAGTTCCAGGAGCCGCCGGAATTCATCGGGTGGATTTTCTCAATCCCCTTGGCTCCGAACCACTGGAGGACCTCGTAGTTGCCGATCAAGGTGGCGCCGCTCAGGCGGGCGATCGCCTCGACGTCGGCAACATGATCGAAATGGCCGTGCGAGATGAGAATGTAATCGGGGCGGAGGTTCGCGTGGTCGATCGTGGAGGCCAGGGGATTCGGCGTGATGAAGGGGTCGAAGAGCAGTGTCTTGCCGGAGACCTCGACGGAGAAGCAGGAGTGGCCGTAATAGGTGACGTTCATGGAGCCCATCCTCATCGCTCGTGATGGAGTCGCCAAGAGGGAATGAGCGAAGCCGTCAAAATATCTCTGAGATCTTGCAAGGCCTCCTTCCCGCGCTCAGGCTTGGAATCAACCATGATGCTCGATCCGGAGAAAAAAATCGCTGGGATTCTCGTTCCGCTCTTTGCCCTGCGAGGCAAACATGATCTGGGTGTCGGCGACACGGAGGCACTCTCCGAGATGATCGAATGGGCTGCCGGGAACAATTTCCGGGCCGTGCAGATCCTGCCGGTGAACGAGACCGGCGGCGACCACAGCCCCTACAATGTGCTGAGCGCCTTCGCACTGGATCCGGCCACGATAACGACCCATCCCTCCTGGCTTCCGGACCTGACCCCGGGCGATTACCGCCGGATCACCGAGAGACGCGATCTGTCCGCGTTGCGGTCAGGGCCCGTGGATTACGCGGGGGTGAAAGCACTCAAGCGTGAATTGCTGGAGGCGGCCTGGGATCGTTTCCGCAAGGGAGACGGACGGAGCGGACGCTCGAAACTCTTCACCCAATTCCTGGAGCAGCAGGACGCATGGCTGCCCGACTACACGCTCTACAGGGTGTTGCTGGAGTCCAACAATCATGCCGAGGATCTTTCCCGATGGCCTCTGGCCCAACGCAATGCCTCGTCCGCCCGCGTCTGGCTGGCTTCCCTGCCGGCGCAGGAACAGGAGGCCGTGGAGAAGCGCCGCCTATTCTTCGCCTATGTCCAGTGGATCGCCTTCTCCCAATGGGCTTCGGTCGCGGACCTCGCGGAACTGCTCGGTGTCGCCCTGATCGGCGATGTTCCCGTCGGTGTCGCCGCGGGTGGCGCCGATGTCTTCGCATCCCCGGGGGAATTCGACTCCTCGCGCTCCTGCGGGGCTCCTCCCGAGCATGTCTTCAAGAGCGACCCCTTCACCGAGCAGTGGGGTCAGAACTGGGGATTCCCGCTCTACCGTTGGGAAGTGATGGCACGGAGCAACTTTCTCTGGTGGAGGAGGCGTCTTCGCCTGCTTCGCTCGGTCTTCCATCTCCTGCGCGTCGATCACGCCCTCGGATTCTTCCGCATCTACAGTTTCCCCTGGGCTCCGCAGCGCAACGCGGAGTTCACCGGCCTCTCCGAGGATGAGGCGCGGTCAAAGACCGGGGGCCCGTTGCCGGGCTTCGTCGACTTCGACGACAGCACTCCGGAACATTGTGCTCACAATGAGCGGCACGGAGAGGTGCTGCTCGGCATCCTGAACGAGGAACTCGGTGACCATCGGCTCATTGCCGAGGATCTCGGGGAGGTCGCGCCCTACGTCCGTCCCGTGATGGCAAAGATGGGACTACCCGGGTTTAAAATCCCGATGTGGGAACGGGAATCGGACGGCACCATGAAGGCGGGATCGACCTATGATCGGATTTCCGTGGCCACCTACGCCACCCACGACCATGCGCCGGTCATCACGCAGTGGGAGGAATGGCGTGAGGGAGCCACCCATGGAGGCGAGGAGGAACAAGGATGCCGCAAGATTCTCGGGGAACTCCTGCAGTTCTCCGGTCATCCCGAAATCGAACCGCTGACGCCCTTCGGTGATCTGGTGCATCGTGCTCTTCTGGAGGGACTTATCTCCTGTAACTCGTGGATCGCCATTCCGATGGTGACGGATCTCTTCGGAACGAACCAGCGGTTCAATGTTCCCGGTGCCGTCGGGTCGGCCAATTGGACAGCCAGGATCAGCGAACCGATCTCGGAATGGAACTCCGCTCATCACGACCTGCTTGCCTGGTGGCGCTCGGCGGTGGTCGCGAGCGGGCGGTAGCAAGAGATTCCCGATAGATCTTGCCGGGTCTGCAATTCCTGTGTAGGACATTCTTTCCTTTCTGGCCCCCGACAGAGAATCCAACCCTCTTTTTCCTTCTCACCATGGCCAATCTCACCAAACGCGATCTCGTCGTCGCCATCAGCAACGAAACCGGTCTCATCCAGAGCGATGTCTTCAATGTCATCCAGAAGACGCTCGATCACATCACCGAGGCACTTGCCAAGGGGGAGGGCGTTGAGTTGAGGAATTTCGGTGTCTTCGAGGTGCGCCTCACCCGTTCCCGCGTGGGCCGCAATCCGAACCAACCGGAGGTCGATGTCCCCATCCCCTCCCGTGCCACCGTGAAGTTCAAGGCCGGAAAGATCATGCGCCAGCGCGTGTTGCTCCGAACCGAAGAGCTCAAAAACCAGCCCGCCCAGAACGGACCCGCCTCGGCCTGATCAGAGGCTTAGTTTAGCATCCTCCCCCCACCCCGACACTCAGCAGGTGCCTGATTCCCCCAGGATACGCCTTCAAGGCGTCACGCAGAACAACCTCAAGGGCATCGATCTCGACCTTCCCACAGGGTCACTCATTGTCGTCACGGGGCCGAGCGGATCGGGCAAGTCGAGTCTCGCCTTCGACACCATCTACGCGGAGGGACAGCGCCGCTATGTCGAGACCTTCAGCCCCTACACGCGGCAGTTCCTCGACCGCATGGACAAGCCCCGCGCGACCTCCATCGAGGGGATTCCGCCGGCGATCGCCATCGAGCAGAGCAACAGCGTCAAGACCACCCGCTCCACGGTCGGGACCATCACCGAGATCAACGACTACCTGAAGCTGCTGATGGCGCGCGCCGCCACCGCGCGATGCCCGGGGTGCGGACGTCCGGTCACCCCCGAGTCGCCCGAGTCGGTCACCTCCTCGCTGCTGGCATCATTGGCCGGGCGGCGCCTCCTGATCACCTTTCCGGTCACGACCCGCACCGAACCGGAGGAGGGTGAGGCCCCTCCACCGCAGCGGACGCCGGCAGAGTTCTTCACCTTCCTTCAGGAGCAGGGATATCTCCGCGTCTGGATCGACGGCGCCATCCATCGGACGGACGAACCGACTTCTCTGACGAGACTGCCGGCCGTCGTGCAGGTCATTCAGGATCGCCTTGCCATTTCCAAGGAGGAACGGGGCCGACTCACCGAGGCAATCGAGACCGCCCTGCGACTTGGCAAGGAACGGGTCACCCTGATCGATCCGGAGAACGGTGAGCAGTTCCCACACTCCTCGGGATGGCATTGCGCGCATTGCGATCTTGATATCCGGCCCCCGGCTCCCGGTCTTTTCAGCTTCAACAACCCCCTCGGGGCCTGCCCGGACTGCCGGGGATTCGGCCGCGTCATCGGCATCGACTACGACCGGGTGATGCCGGACCGCTCCATGACGATCGCCGGAGGGGTGGTGAAACCCTTCCAGAGCGGCCAGTCGCGCGAGTGCCAGCGGGATCTCCTCCGCGCCTGTTCCAGGGAGGACATTGATGTCCACGTTCCCTTCGAGGAATTGCCGGAGTCGGATCAGCGCTTCGTGATCGAAGGGGAGAAGGGGGCTGACCTGACCAGCGAGGAACTCTGGCAGAACAACCGCTGGTATGGAATCGACGGTTTTTTCCACTGGATGGAAAAGCGGACCTACAAGATGCACATCCGCGTCTTCCTCAGCCGCTACCGCGCCTACAAACCGTGCACGACCTGCAACGGGGGACGCTTCCAACCGGAGACGCTGAACTTCCGGCTCCCGCTTCCCGGCAAGCCCCTCACCCTGCCCGAGATCGCGGCAACGCCCGTGTCGCGACTCGCCCCGCTGCTCAAGGAGCTGCCACTGCCGGCTGGGGATGCGGGCGCGATCATGCTGCTGGACCAGATTGTGTCACGCCTCGGATATCTGGAATCGGTCGGGCTAGGATACCTCACGCTGGACCGCGCGACCAAGACCCTCTCCGGCGGTGAAATCGAACGCGTCAACCTGACCACCTGTCTGGGGGCTTCCCTGGTGAACACGCTCTTCGTCATGGACGAGCCGAGCGTCGGCCTTCATCCGCGCGATGTCGGCAAGCTCCTCGAGATCATGCGGGCCCTCCGCGACAAGGGGAACACGCTCCTGGTTGTCGAGCATGAGGAGGCGGTGATCCGTTCGGCCGATCACATCGTCGACCTCGGCCCCGGCCGTGGACAGGAGGGCGGCGCCCTCATGTTCTCCGGACCGCTTTCCGAACTCCCCTCTTCCAGGGAATCGCTCACCGCGGCCTACCTTCGCGGGGACAAGGTGATTCCCGTGCCGGCCAAGAGGAAAAAACCGAAGCACTGGATCGATATCAAGGGGATCCGCCATCACAATATCGAGAAGCTCGATATCAAATTCCCGCTGGGGGTCTTCTGCTGCGTGACGGGAGTCTCGGGATCGGGAAAGAGCTCCCTGGTCCGCGACGTCCTCTACCGCAACCTCACTTCGGCCGCCGCCGAGGAGGGGGAGGCCGCCGGTCGCTGCCGCTCGATCAAGGGTGGCGATGATCTCTCCGATGTGGTGATGGTCGATCAGTCGCCCCTCTCCAGGACACCACGCTCCACACCAGCCGTCTACCTCGGTGTCTTTGACGCGATCCGCGAACTCTTCGGGATGGAGGACGAGGCGATCGAGGCCGGGATGAGTCCCTCCGCTTTCTCCTTCAACTCCGGACAGGGACGCTGCGACCGCTGCTCCGGCCTGGGTTTCGAGAAGGTAGAGATGCAATTCCTCAGCGACCTGTTCCTGCGTTGTCCCGAGTGCGAGGGGAAACGCTACCAGGAGCGTGTGCTCGCGATCAGGCATCGCGGCAAATCAATCCATGACGTGCTCGAAATGACGGCGCGCGAGGCGATTGAATTTTTCAAGGGCGGTGCAAAATCCGAGGCTATCTGCGCCCCCCTGCAACTCCTTGCCGATGTCGGCCTCGAGTATCTGAAGCTCGGCCAACCGCTCAATGTGCTGAGTGGCGGTGAATCCCAGCGACTCAAACTCGCCTCACGTCTCGCCGGGCAGGAGCCGGGCGAGGCTCTCCTCATTTTCGACGAACCGACGACCGGACTCCACATCGACGACATCGCGATCCTGCTGAAGGCATTCGAGCGCCTCGTCAAGGAGGGCAACAGCATCATTGTCATCGAGCATAACCTCGATGTGATCAAGACAGCCGACTGGGTCATCGATATCGGTCCCGAGGCCGGTGACCAAGGAGGCAAGCTGGTGGTGACCGGAACGCCCGAGGAGGTCGCGGCAACCGAGGGATCCCATACGGGAAGATATCTCCGCGAGGTCCTGGCCGGCCGTCCTCCGCTCCGCTTGGAAAAGGTTCTCTCCCAGCCCCCTTCACGCGGAGCGAAATCGATCCAGATCGAGGGGGCGCGCGAGCACAATCTCAAGAACATCTCCATCGACATCCCTCGTGACGAGATGATCGTGGTGACGGGACTCAGCGGCAGCGGCAAGTCGACGCTCGCCTTCGACATCCTCTTTGCCGAGGGGCAACGGCGCTTCCTTGACAGCATGTCCCCCTATGCGCGTCAGTTTGTGGAGCAGCTCGAGAAGCCGGATGTCGACCGGATCGAGGGACTCCCTCCAAGTGTCGCAATCGAACAGCGGATCACGCGCGGCGGCGGCAAGTCGACGGTGGCCACAGTCACGGAGATCCACCAGTTCCTCCGGTTGCTCTTCTCGAAGCTCGGCACCCAGCATTGCCCCGATTGCCATGTCGCCGTGGAAAAAAGCTCGCTCACCGCGGTGGCCTCGGAACTGGAGGCGATGGCCAAGGACTCCTCGGTCCAACTCTTCGCCAACCTCATTCGCGGACGCAAGGGATACCACACCGAAGTGGCCCGCTGGGCCGGCGAGCATGGATTCTCAACGCTTTTGGTCGATGGCGAACTGGTTGCCGTCGATGAGTTCGAGGCCCTGGAGCGCTTCAAGGAACACACCATCGATGTCCTGATCGGCACGATCGAGAAAGGTGCCAAGAAGGGAATCCTTGATCTGGCGAAACGAGCGCTGGAAATCGGCAAGGGGACGGCGAAGGCACGACCGGTAGCGACACCCCCACCTGCTGAAAAATCGGCGAAGGGAAAATCTGTAAAAGCTGCAAAAACCGCAAAAACAAAGGGGAGCAAGAAAGCGGTCGGCGATACGGAAGGGGAGTTCCGGATCCTCAGTTCCGAGATGAACTGTCCGGATTGCGGACGTTCCTTCGAGGAACTCGACCCACGGCTTTTCTCGTTCAACTCTCCCCACGGTTGGTGCGAGCATTGCCGGGGCTTCGGTGAGGTCTGGAGCGAGATCCCCAGGGCACAGGACTTTGATTCCCAACTGGAAGCCGACCTCGCTGCCGAAAAGTCGTTCGAAAACCGAGAGGAGGGTGAAACACGTCCCTGTCCTGTCTGCCAGGGAGACCGTCTCAATCCTGTCGCCTGCGCGGTGAAGATCAACAACGAGAGCATTGCCAGCTTCTCCGCCCGCTCCGCAACAGATGCCCTCTCCCTCTCCAAGGATTGGAACTTCAAGGGCCGCGAGGGGACGGTGGCCCGCGATATTCTTCCGGAGATCCGACAGCGTCTCGAATTCCTAGGCAGGGTCGGCCTCGATTACCTGCAACTCAACCGCTCCGCCAAGACGCTCAGCGGCGGTGAATCCCAACGCATCAGGCTTGCGGCTCAATTGGGATCCAACCTACGGGGTGTTCTCTACGTGCTGGACGAGCCGACCATCGGGCTCCACCCCCGTGACAACACCCGCCTGCTCGATGCGCTCGGCGAACTTTCGGCACAGGGAAATTCCCTCATTATCGTGGAGCACGACGAGGAGACGATGCGCAGGGCGGACCGGATCATCGATCTGGGGCCGAAAGCCGGCAGCCATGGGGGTGAGATCATTGCCTTCGGCACCATGAAGGAAGTGATGGCCAACGAGCGATCGCTCACCGGCAAATTCCTCCGCAATCCCCCCACACACCCTCAGCGCGGGTCGCGACGCTCGATGAAGGATGTTCCCGCATGGTTGGAACTCAAGGGGGCAAAGCGTCACAATCTTCAGGGTGTCGATGTGAGAATCCCCCTTCAACGCCTCACGGCGATCAGCGGTATCAGCGGATCGGGAAAGAGCACCCTCCTCCGGGGAGTGCTCCTCCCCGCAGTCGAGGAGGCGCTGGTCCGGACAGGACGCAAGAAGAAGAGCGGACCGCAGTATTGGAAATCGATCAGCGGCGTCCAGCATCTCTCGCAGGTGATCGAGGTGGACCAGTCGCCAATCGGCAAGACCTCCCGCTCCACGCCGGCGACTTACCTGAAGATCTTCGACGCCATCCGTACCCTGTACGCGGGACTTCCCGATGCCCGGATGCGCGGATACACGGGCAGCCGCTTCTCGTTCAACAATCAGGGCGGACGCTGTGACACGTGCGAGGGACAGGGTGTCATCAAACTGGAGATGAACTTCCTCCCGGTCTCCTACATGCCTTGCGAGGACTGTGGAGGCACCCGGTTCAACCGGCAGACCCTGGAGGTGAAGTATGACGGCAAGTCGATCGGCGACGTGCTTTCGATGACCGTGGAGCAGGCCGCGGAGTTCTTCGCCGCGCATCCCAAGATCCGCAAACCGCTGCAACTTCTCGTGGAGACAGGCCTTGGTTACCTGAAGCTGGGACAACCGAGCCCGACGCTCAGCGGCGGCGAGGCACAGCGCATCAAGCTCGTCACTCAACTCGCCCGGGGCGGAGGTGGCACCGATCGCCCCAGGATGGCCAAGCGTGGGGGCACGCTCTACATCCTTGAGGAACCGACGATCGGACTGCATGCCGCCGATGTGGAGCTTCTCCAGAGCGTCTTCCACCGCCTTGTGGACGAGGGCCATACGGTCATTGTCGTCGAGCATCACCTGGATCTCGTGGCCGAGGCCGACTACATCATCGATGTCGGTCCCGAAGCGGGTCATCGTGGCGGGCAGATCGTCGCCACGGGGACTCCCGAGGAAGTCGCGAAGAGCAAAGCCAGCAGGACCGCGCCCTTCCTGAAAGAAGTGCTTGGGAGAAAGAATCCTTAATTTTTTCCCGCAGAGGCGCGGAGTTAAGGAATTGTTTGGCTTTAAGTTTTTAAAATTCTTCGCGTCTCTGCGCCTCCGCGCGAGTTTTTGTGGCCCTTGCTTTTATAATCACTAGGACTTAGGGATAGGGAGTGACGGTGGACGACCGCTGGGAGCAATCCTGGAGGAAAGTCCGGACACCATACGGCGGCATACCGTGTAGAACACGCGGGAGACAGGGGTGAAAACCCCGGTCGACGGAAAGTGTCACAGAAAACAAACCGCCTTCGCACAATACTTCGAAAGAGGGATTGAACGGAGGTAAGGGTGAAAAGGCGGGGTAAGAGCCCACCGCCCCGAGGGCAACCGAGGGGGCACGAAAAACCCTATGCGGTGCAAGACAGAACAGGGGAAGAGGCCGCCGGCTTCGAGGTTTCACCAACGGTGAAACGGGACCCCGGGTAACGTCGCACCCGTCGCAAGACGGGCGGGGATCCACGGTTCGCCGCGGATCCTTGAGAGAAATGGCCGTCCACGCCGGGGTAACCCGGCCTGACAGAATCCGGCTTATAGCCGTCACACTTGGCGGGGGAGATTCCGAAAAGGAGTCTCCCCCGTTCCTTTTCCACCGCTTGACGCGTAATAACAATAGTGACAACATAGAATCATGACCCTCTCCCTTAAAGTCCGGAAAATCGGGAACTCTCTCGGAGTCGTCCTGCCCAAGGAGGCCCTCTCCCATCTCCATGTGGAAGAGGGTGATACCCTGACCCTCACCGAGGCTCAGGATGGAGTCCGACTCACTGCCGCTGACCCAACGTTCACCGAAACGATGGAGGTCTTCGAGTCCCTCAGCCGCCGCTACCGCAACGCCCTGCGGGAACTGGCCAAGTAGCTCTCTCCATGGAGCCTCGCTGGATCAGTCGCGAGGTCTGCCTCGCGGTTCACGACATGCTTCTCTCCCAATACGGGGGTTGCGCCGGACTGCGCGATGGCGGACTACTCGAATCAGCCTTGGCACGCCCCCTCCAGATGCAGGCCTACGGATCAACTTCCCTTCCCGAACTAGCCGCCGCATATGCAGCGGGGATCATCAGAAATCACCCATTTCTGGACGGAAACAAACGGACCGGCTTTATGATGGGATCCGGTTTTCTCGAACTCAACGGGTTGGAATTTTTCGCCTCCGAGGCGGATACCGTGATTAAGACGCTAGCCCTGGCTGCCGGGGAACTGACAGAAAAGGCGTACGCAGAATGGCTCTTACAGAACAGCCGTCCTAGGTCGGGACCCCGGATGACGTTGCACTCCTAGCAAGGCGGGCTGGGGTCACAAGATCCCTGAGAGAAATGGCCGTCCACGCCGGGGTAACCCGGCCTGACAGAATCCGGCTTATAGCCGTCACACTTGGCGGGGGAGATTCCGAAATGGAGTCTCCCCCGTTCCTTTTATCCCCGGATGCGGAGGATGTGGGCAACGCGCTGCGATGGATCCAAGGAAATGAAATTCCGTGCCCCGTTCCATGTGAAGAGCTCCCCTGTCAGGAGGTCCTCCACCTGATAGGAGGAATTCGGGGGGAGTCCCAGATCACCGGTGGGCACATCGACCCATCCGCCCTGGGCGCTGCGGTAGTCGGTGGTGACGATCACCAGGATCTGACTGGAGAGATCGGCACTCCATTTACGATAACAGAGGATTGCGGGATTCTCGGAAGCAAAGAAGGAGATGTTGTTGGTCTGCTGCAGTGCGGCATTCTCAAAACGGATCGCGTTGAGCCGGGTGATGAGTGGCTTGATGTTCCCCGAGGCGTTCCAGTCGCGTTGCTTGTACTGGTACTTCTCGGAGTCGAGGTACTCCTCGCGCCCGGGCAGCGCCGCGTTCTCGCAAAGTTCGAATCCGCTGTAGATCCCATAGACACCGCTGAGTGTGGTGGCGAGAACCGCACGGATCATGAAGGCGGGACGACCACCCTCCTGCAGGTAGAACGGCAGGATGTCCGGGGTGTTCGGAAAAAGATTGGGACGGAAGTATTCCCGCATGGCGCTCCGGGTCAACTCCGTGAAGTATTCGCGGAGTTCTGCGGGTGTATTGCGCCAGGTGAAGTAGGTGTAGCTCTGGGTAAATCCGACCTTGGCCAGCACCTGCATCATCTTAGGACGGGTGAAGGCCTCGCTGAGGAAGATCACATCGGGGAACTTTGCCTGCACTTCGGCGATCGCAAACTCCCAGAAAGCAACCGGCTTGGTGTGGGGATTGTCGACGCGGAAGATCCTAACGCCACGCTCTGCCCAGAAGAGCAGGACATCCCTCAATTCGTCCCACAGCGCCTTCCAATCCGCATTATGGTAGTCTAGCGGATAGACATCCTCGTATTTCTTGGGGGGATTTTCGGCATACTTGATCGTGCCGTCGGGACGATGAAAGAACCACTCGGGATGATCCTTCACGTAGGGATGGTCAGGGGAGCAGTTCAGCGCGAAGTCGAGGGCGACTTCCATGCCCCGGGCCTTGATCTCCCCTAACAGCCATTCAAAGTCCTCCAGTGTCCCGAGCTCCGGTTCGACAGCGCAGTGTCCGCCTGCAGGACCGCCGATCGCATAAGGGACACCCGGTTCACCGGGTTGGCAAGCAAGCGAGTTATTCGCCCCCTTGCGCGCGGTGATGCCGATGGGATGGATCGGGGGAAAGTAGATGACATCAAAGCCCATCGCCTTGGCATCATCGATGCGTCCGATGCATTCGCGGAACGTGGAGCCGCTTCCCTCCTTCCCCTCCGCGGAACGGGGGAAGAACTCATACCATGCGGCAAAGGCGGCGCCGGGACGATCGACACGAACCCTCTGGATACTCTCATACACGGTGGAAAGACTTCGGTCGGGCCATTCACCCATGAGTTCCTTGAGCCCGGGATCCGACGCCAGAGCAAGCAGAGTTGCGGGATCAGCAGCTTTTTCGAGCAGCTCGGCATGTTCAGTGAGTCTCCTGGCATCGGCATGTTTCCCCGCACGCTTCACGGCATGATGCACGAGGGCAACCCCCTCCAGGGTTTCCGAGGCGAGCGAAGTGACTCCAGCCCTGACCTTCTTTTCAATCTCCTCCACCCACGATCCGAAGGCATCTCCCCAGGACTCTATTGTCCATTCGGTGAATCCTACAGGCCCCGCGGAAAAACTGCCGCTCCAGCGATCCTCGCCGAGGCGGATCATCGGAGACTCCTGCCATTTCTTGGCGCCAAACGCGCGCCACTTGACCACGGCAATCACCACATCATGGCCCTCCTTGAAAATATCCGCATAGACCGTGACCTGCTCGCCGGGGATCCGCTTGACGGGGTAGAGCCCTCCCTCGATCTGGGGCCAGAGATTCTCGATGACGACGGTTTTGAACATCACTCTTGGTAGCTGGAAGCTAGGCGTTGGGAGTTGGGGTGACTTTGAGATCCTTGATGAGAGCGGTGAGTTCGTCGAGTCGATCCTCAGGGTGGAGACAGGAGAGGGCTTCGCGGAGTCGGATCAGTGCCGGGGCGACATGGTCACGGAAGGAGTGCTTTCCTCGGTGTATGCTCAGGAAACCGTAGGCCCCCAGCGCCTGCATCAGTCGCTGGACGGCGCACTGCCAGAAGACCCGGTCAAAGTCCCCGTCAACAGGAGCGCCCGATTCCTCAAGGATCTTCGTGTAGTATTCCAGCAGGCAGGAGCGTTCTTCAGCGGAAATCGTCACATAGGGATCGCAGAGCAGTGAGGCGAGGTCGTATTGGGCCAACCCCGGCCGCATTCCCTGAAAATCAATGAACACCGCACTGCCGTTCCGAACGAGAATGTTCTGGGACTGAAAATCCCTGTGAACCAACTGCCTGGGCTTCGATGCGAGTCCAGAAGCAAGCCGTTGGAAAGACTCAGACGAGAGAAGCGTGGCAAGCGTTTCGTCGGGCATGCCGAAGAGTCCTCCCAGACAATGCTCCGTAAAGTACTCCTGTTCCCACCGGTAAAGCCTCTCGTCGAAAGCAATCTGCAGATGCAGTCCCTCCACATCGGTGGCGTGCGAGGGAATGCGATGAAGCAGGAAAATACCCCGGAGAACGGATTCATAGAGAGGACGCCTCACTTCCCAGGGTTTGTTCCTGAATGACCAGAGGTCGTTCTCCCCGAGATCTTCCAGCCAGAGCAATCCCTCTTTCTCCGAATGAGCCAATACACGCGGCACCGGCACCTCGTGGGAGGAGAGAAATTCCGCAAGCGAGGCATAGTGCCTGTTCTCCTCTTTTTCACCGAGGTCGCGGACCAGAATCACGGAGCGCCCCGGTGAACTCACCCGATAGAAGTGTCTGCTGGATCCCCCTTTCTCGATGGGATGGAGGGCAACGGGAGCAAACCCCTCCAATGTGGCAGCCGTTCTCTCAAGGAGCGTCGTTTCGTTCATCAGAGCACTCCTCCCGAGAAGGATCCATTAACCGGTTTCAGACCGCTCACAACGCAGTTCTCGATCCGTGTTTCCGGACCGAGTTCGGCACCGGGCCAGATCACGGAATCCTTCACGAAGGCTCCGCTCCTGATGACGGCCCGGGGACCCACGGAGACCACCCCCTCCATCGTGACTCCCGACTCAACGCGGGCATCGGGATGAATCATGATCGGCCAGGCGGGATCCGAAAGATAAGCCGGTCGGTTCACCGGATCCGCGAGCATGCGGTGAGCCTCCAAATAGGAAGCCGGCGTTCCAAGATCAATCCAGAGTCCTTCGTTCACGAGCATCCCCCCGATTTCTTCACCGGAACGCATCGCATCAAGCAAGGCATCGATGATCGAGTAAGGTCCGTTATCCGGGATCCAGTCGAAGATTTCGGATTCAAGGACGGCGATGCCTGAGTAGACAGTCCCCTCTCCTTCCGATGCACCGAGAACACCCCGCAGATCGAGAACACGCCGCGATCCGGCGTTGAACAGGACATTGGCGCTTCCTCCTGCGCTGGAAGGCCTCAGAAGGAGGGTGGCCAGGACGCCTGAGGCCCGATGCTGCTCCAGAAGCGCGCGAAGAGGCAGGTCTGCGAGAATGTCTCCATTATACAGGAAGAAGGTGGAGTCACCGAGGCCGGAGCGGGCATTACGGACACCACCACCCGTATCAAGCAGAAGTGGCTCGTGGAAGAATCTGAGCGGGCGATCGCGATAGGATGGCTCCTCACCGAAGACGGGGGTAAATGTCTCGGGAAGATGATGGGTATTGAGCGCAAGGGGGCCCACCCCCGCCTCAATCAGGCTATCGAGGGCAAACGTGAGAAGAGGCTTGTGAAATACGGGAACCAGCGGTTTCGGAAGAACCGTGGTCAGCGGCGCGAGCCGCGTTCCAAGTCCCGCAGCAAGGACGAATGCAGCGGGCGCCGTCCTCATCGCGGGGATTCCTGATCTCCCTGACCCCTCTTTTCCAAGAGTCTTAGGATCGCATCCGCGGCACAGGCGGCACCGAAGCCGTTGTCGATGTTCGTGACAGTGACTCCGTTGGCGCAGCTGTTCACCATCCCCAGCAACGCTGTCAGTCCGCCAAAATTCGCCCCGTATCCGACACTCGTTGGGACGGCAATAACGGGAATTTCGACCAGCCCGGCCACGGCACTGGGAAGAGCCCCCTCCATTCCGGCCACCACGATCAGGACGCCGCAGGCCCTCACACGATCGATTTCACCCAGCAACCGGTGAATGCCGGCGACACCGACATCATGAATTCTTTCCACCCGTCGCCCGAAGGCCTGAAGTGTAATCGCGGCTTCCTCGGCAACCGGCAGGTCGGAAGTTCCCGCACAGAGGATACCGACCACAACGGAAGAGCTGTTCGGCGTCGGCTTTCCTAGGGTCAGACACCTGGCCCGTTCATGGTAAATGGCGGCGGGAAGATGGACTTGAACATCATCGGCTTGGTCCGGAGAAACCCGGGTGACCAGTACATGGCCTTCCCTCCCATGAATGGTGGAGGCAATCCGTGCTATTTCGAGCGGCGTCTTTCCCTCACCGAAAACCACTTCAGCCCGACCACAACGCTCCCGCCTCGCGGAATCAACGCGGGCGAAACCGAGATTCACCACCCCATCGTGGGATGCCTCACCGCTCATGAAATCCCGTCGGTGAGAACCTCTTTTTTTGCATGGGGGGAGAAGTAATAGCGCATCGGCACCATGCCGCTCTGCTGGAATCCATGCTGCTCGTAGAAAGCACGGGCACTGTTCTCCAACTTGTCAGTGAGAAGGGTGATGCGCAGAAAGTCCTTCGCCCGAGCATATCCCAAGGCGTGCTCCAACAGACGACTGCCATATCCCTGCCCCCGGTGATCCTTGTGGACAATGAGATCCTCAAGGATCAGCACAAAGCCACCCTCCGCGGTGCTGATCGTGATCAGCAGGTTGATCATTCCAATGATCTTCGCACCGCTACGAAGCACGAAAATGCGTCCGCGACTCGGTTGCTCCAGAATCAACCTCAGCCCCCGGATCTGCTTGTCGCGATTCGGAATGAAATCGGCCTCATGGGAAAACAGGTCGAAAAGCAGATCCGCCAATTGTGGAAGATCGTCAATCGTGGCCGGTTCAATAAAAAGCTGCTCAGGCATCTGGTGTTAAGGATGAGGGATGAACGATGAAATATGAAGTATGAAAAGGCGCCCAGGAGGGCGACTTATTCATTCGAGGCTGAGACCGAGAAGTCCGAATACCAACAGGTCTGAGGATGCCTGATCCGGGAGGATCGGCAGACAAAACGAGGTCATGGGATGGCCGAGTTGTAGCCGCCACAGGCGGACCCGTAGGGCGAGCCTCACGGGAGTGAGCGAGTACAAAAATCAGCCCTAATAATCATTTTTCCCCTCCTTAAGCACTAAACCTGCGAGCCAAATCACCTGGGGACATCTGACTCAAGGTGGGGCGCCCCTTCGGAGTGGCGTAGGGAAGGTTGCAGGCAAGAAGGTCCCTCAGGAGTATCCTCGCCCCCTCTTCACCGGCGGGCACTCTTCCTCCGGCTGCGGCCAGACGACTCACCGAGGAGGCCAAGGCTTCGCGTGTCCCCTGATCCAATGCGGAGCTGGTTCCCTCGGTCCTGAGTTCATCGACCAACCTGACCACGATTTCCATCACCGGCAGGTCCGCAGCATCGGCGGGCACGGCATCAACCTTGACACTCCCCTGTCCGAAAGATTCGGCGGAGAGCCCTGCCTTCTGAAGAACATCCGCGTGAGCCTCTATCCAGGCGGCGTCCGCCGCAGACACCGTAAGGACTTCCGGCAAGAGCAGTCGCTGACTTTCGATTTCCCCAATCGTCAGTCTGGCCAAAAAACGTTCGTAGAGAATGCGTTCCCGTGCCGCCCGGACCTCTAGTAGCAGGAGACTCTCCTGATCCTCAAAGAGAAGGTATCTCCCCGCCAGTTGACCCAAGAATCTTGAGGATAAGGCCAACCCGTCATTACCGGTTGGCGAAAGATCATGGGAGGGCGATGCAGGAGATTCCCCCACACGAGCGGATTCCACCTCATGCACGGGAAGTTCTTGTTGGGAGTGAAGATCCGCCGGTTTCCAATCGGATGAAATAATCGGGGGAAAGAGAGGGTCTGAGCCAACACCGGGTGTGAACTGCCGGGATGGCGAGGCATTCCCCCAGGCAGAGCGGGCTGCCTGAAGAGCCACGGTGCGAATGGTGGAGGGATCCCTAAAACGAACTTCCCGCTTCGCCGGGTGGACATTGCAGTCGACCGCAGAGGGATCCATGTCGAAAAACAAAACCGCCGGCGGATGAAGTCCCTTGGCCAGAACCCCGTCGCAGGCTTCCCGTAACGGCAGGGAGAGCACGGGGCTGCGGATGATGCGGCCGTTGACGAAGGTCATCTGCAGGGTCCGGTCGCTCCTCCCCTCACCCGGCTTGGCGACCCACCCGCGGACACCGATGCCGTGACTTTCAAAGGAATCCACGGGAGCAAGTTTCCCAAGGAACTCCTCCCCGTGAAGATCACGCAATCGCACCGCGAGATCCCCGGTGGCGGCAAGTCGAAAGACCTCGCGTCCGTCACGCAGGCAGGTGAAGGCGATCTCGGGATGAGCCACTGCCAGAAACTCGATTTGCTGAATGATGTTCGCTGCCTCGGTCTGCTCTCCCCGGAGGAATTTGCGGCGTGCCGGCACATTGAAAAAAAGATCCGCCACTTCGATCCTGGTTCCGGGAGCGTCACCGCACTCCTGAACGTCATGAACCTTCCCACCGGTCACCGTAACGAGTGTTCCCGAGTCATCCTCCCTGCGCCGCGTGGAGAGTTGAAACCGAGACACGCTGGCAATGCTCGGAAGCGCCTCCCCCCGAAAACCCATCGTCGTGATGGCGGCGAGATCGGCGCTCTGCCTGATCTTGCTGGTGGCATGGCGTTCCAGACAGAGCAGCGCATCGGAGCGGTCCATGCCGGATCCATCATCGGTCACGCGCATCATGCGGGTACCCCCTCGCTGAAACTCCACGGTGATCCGACGGGCCCCTGCATCGATGGAGTTCTCCACCAGTTCCTTAATGACGGAAGAGGGACGTTCCACCACCTCGCCGGCGGCCACTTGGCTGGCCAGAATATCGGGCAGAACATTGATTGATCCCATGGGAGAAAAGATACAGGCGGTTGCCTGATCCCTAAAAGGCAGAAAGGAAAGCAGTCTGGACTGCTTTCCTCCCCTTATTCAGTAGTGAGCAGCAATAACTACTCGATTGGTTTTACCGGCTTATCAACCGAGATGAGGTGATCATTGCCCCGTGAAACCTTGAGATCGGTCTTCCCCGTGGTGGATTTGGTAAATTCCAACCG
>Ga0007804_1000226_pt1 | contig 22062 bp, 30 predicted proteins | sample CryBogCBE25Aug07_FD_60367 | JGI IMG/M metagenome (GOLD analysis project Ga0007804, IMG submission 60367) | Freshwater microbial communities from Crystal Bog, Wisconsin, USA - CBE25Aug07 | ecosystem: Environmental > Aquatic > Freshwater > Lake | place: Crystal Bog, Wisconsin, USA | collected... | reverse complement strand
CGAGGAAAAAAAGAGCGCCGAGGAAGAAGAAAAGCGCAAAAAGGAAGAAGAAGAGGAAAAAACGAACGGCAAAAAGTTTTTCGATGAGCTGATTAATGCCCACCAATCCGCGCCAGCGGCGGCTTTAACGACTATCGACACGGGCATCAGTATGACAGCGCGCGGGCAGGCTCGCTATGGTTCCGGCGCGCTGAAATAAGAAAAAGCGGTACGGTTAAACGGCTTCACCGGAGCCGTCTTGAAACTACAACAAGGGAGACACCCCAATGACGAATCCTAATATCAACTCGTTTGCAGTCACCCAGGTCGCGGGACAACCGGACTTGCAGTTTCAGGGCAGCGTCGTCACCGCGCGCGTCTCTTCGAATCAGGCGACCGCGCTTGTCGCGGGACAGGCTGTTAAGCTGGAAAATTCCGGCTTGCAGGGCTTGCCTAACGTGCTGGCAATCACGGCGGACACGGACAAGGTTTTTGGTATCGTTCTCCGCAACCTGAAAGACCAAACTTTCGCGGCGGGGCATACCGTTGAAATCGCGCGCGACCAGTCTGTCGTCTATCTTCCTGCTTCCGCCGCAATCGCGCGCGGCGCGGCTGTTGAAATCGACTACAGCACATTTCAAGTCACGACATGGGGCGGGACGAACACTTGCATTGGCGAGGCTTTCGACGCCGCTGTCAATGCGGGCGACATTATCCGCGTTTGGATTAAACTCCCTGTTGTTTCGACGCCTGCCGCCGCCGTGGTTCAGGTTGTGGATGTAACGGCAACCATCGCCCAAATTAACGCGGGCTTGGTTCTTGTCGCTGGCGTTTCCGGCAAGAGCGTCAAGGTGCTGAATTACATCGCCCGCGTCGCTGGCAACTTTGCCACTGGCACGAGCGTTGAGCTTGAATCGACGAACGGCACCCCCGTTGCGGTTTCCACGCTTGCGGAAGCTGGTCTTACGGATGGCGCGGTTCTTGTTCCCGCTTCCGCCAACACCACGCTCGGCGTTGGCTTTGGCAAGGCTATGGGCGCAGGCGACGGCTTGAAAGTTGTAAACAACGGCACCGCGCAAACGGGCGGCACCAGCATAGAATTCACAATCGAATATCAGCAGTTCTAAGGTAAAATTCACCGGACGAACGAAGGGTTCTTCCTTAACTACAACAAAAGGACATGAAGATGAAAACTCAAATCCTAAATTCCAAGGGCGAACCCATCGTCTTGACGCCGCAAGAAGTTGTTCGCGCGCAGGCTCTGCAAAAGAAGTTCCGCGACGAGCAAGTTTTTAACTCGCTCGGCTTCGAGTTGAACATCACGACCTTGACGGCTATCAGCAAGAGCGTTGTCGAGCAAAAGTTCTTCACCGTCGCTCCGGCTGATTATCTGCCCGTCCGCGTCGGGCAAAACGCTTGGTCGAGCAACATCGTCACCTACCGCGATTATGCCGTTGGCGGAGACTTTGAATCTGGCGTCCTGAATACGGGCGCAAGCGACAGCCGCCTCGCGGAAGCCGACGCCGCCGTCGATTCTGTCACGAACAAGGTGAACAATTGGGCGAAGAGCATCAATTGGTCGCTGTTTGACCTGAAGCTCGCCGCTCAATCCGGCAACTGGGATGTTGTTACCAGCAAGGAGCGCGCCCGCAAGAAAAATTGGGACTTGGGCATTCAGCAAATTGCGTTCCTTGGCTCGAAGGTGGATTCAAGCGTTTTGGGCTTGTTGACGCAAACGAACGTCAACTCGAACACTTCGCTTATCACGTCCTCGACGGGACCAATTTCCGGCATGAGCGCGGCGAATTTTGCCGCGTTTGTTGAAGGCATCATCCAAGCCTATCGCGCAAACTGCAACTATACCGCGTTCCCGACGCACTTCATCATCCCCGAATCGGATTACAACGGCTTGGCGAACCTGATTCCGGGGTCCGCTGGCACGTTCCCTGTTCCGATGATGAATTATCTGTTGGACGCTTTCAAGCTCATCACGCGCAATCCCAATTTCAAGATTCTGCCCTGCGCGTATGCAAACGAAAGCATCAATAACAGCATCGTCGGGTTGAATAAGAACCGCTACACGTTGTTGAATTATGATGAAGACAGCATCCGCATGGATATTCCTGTGGATTACAGCAACACGCTTCAAAACACGCTCAACGGATTCCAATATCAGAACGTGGGCTATGGGCAGTATACGGGCGTAGTTGCGTTCCGTCCTCTGGAAGTCTTGTATTTCGACTACACCTAAGAAACGTAAAAGGGTTCGGCGGCGTGGGTTTCCCCGCGCCGCCCTTTCCTCTCCTTCCTCCAACAGATTAAAATCGGGGTTCTCATGGCAAAAGAAGCAAAGACCGAGGTTCAGGTTCCCACACTGGCTCCCGCTCCGGCATTCACCCGCAAGCTGTTTAATCGTGGGCATCGCCGAATTGACCTGCCCGCCAATGGTCGCAAGATTGCGACGAAAGATTTTTCCTTCCATCCGCAGAAAGGCGAAGCCTTCACGGAAGATGAAGCCGCCCGCTTGCTTAAGGCATTCAAGGGCGAGCTGATTGATATGGACAACGTTTCTGTTGAGAACCTTTCGTCCCAAGGTTTACAAGCGCGTATTGCCGACCAAAGCCGCGCGGAAGAAGAGGCAATCGCCCGCCGTCTTGAAGAAGCCCGCTTGCTGAAGAAGCAAAAGGCTTTTGAGGCGGCTCTTGCCGAAGGTTTTACCGAGCAGGAAGCGCGCGACATCGCGGGTCTGCCTGCGCCGAAGGACGATGGCGACAAGAAGGAATAACCGCCACTATGGAGTCGCGCAATGACCTTCGACGTCACAACAATCACGGTCGCGCAGTTTAAGGCGCAGTTCTTTCGCGGCTTCCCCTATCTTCCGAATTATAACCCCGACGCACTTTATAACGAGGGCGACGAGGTTTTTTACGCAGCGACCAACCTGTTTTATATCGCGCAATGCGACGGCATCACGGGGATAACTCCGGGGTCCGATAACACGAAATGGTTAAAGACGCCCGATTCGCTTGATAATTGGGTGCAAGACCAAGACATCACAAACGCCTTTTCCGAGGCGCAATTTGCCATTAATCGCGGGCTTTATTCGACGGACGCCAACGCGACTCTGGCTTATCTGTATCTGACGGCGCACTTCCTTTGCAATGACCTGAAGGCGGCAATGTCCCGCTTGCTGGCAACAGGCGCGTTCCCGACCGCCAGCAAGGGCGTGGGCAGCGTGAGCGAATCTTATGACATCCCGCAAGCCTATAAGGACAGCCCTATCCTGTCGCAATATACGGGCGACTCCTACGGCATGAAGTTTCTTGCCCTTACCCTTCCCGCCCTTGTCGGAAATTTTGGCTCGGTCTGCGGGAGCGCGCAGGCATGACGACTCGCACCGAAATCAAATTCAATCTCGACGGGCTGGAAGACATCAAGGCGAAGGTTGGGAAATCGCTTCGCGCCCGCGTGGGCGTCTTGGGCGCGAATGCCGCGCGGACGGACGGCGCGCTTAACAATGCCGAGCTTATGTTGATTCAAATGTTCGGCTCCATCACCCGCAAAATCCCGCCGCGCGACCCATTGCTTGCCCCCATCATCAAGCATCGCCGCGAGCTGATGCAAAAGCTCCGTTCCGGCGCAATGCGCCAAGCGTTCGCGCGCGGCGACTACACCCAAATGCTTCAGCTTCTCGGCGCAGAGGCTCGCGCCATTGTCTTGAATGCCTTTGAAACATCAGGCGACGGCACATGGCAGCCCAACGCCCCATCAACCATTGCCGCGAAGGGAAGCTCAAAGCCGCTTATTGACCACGGGTATATGCGAAAAAGCGTCACAAACGATGTTGTGAAGCAATCAGGCGGGCAATCGCTTAGCATCCACTCGGCAGGTGCACCATGAGCGCGAAGCCCTTAAACCTTCTTTCAGGAATGCCGCAGCTTGGCGGCGCGCTGGCTGGCTGGCAAAAGCCCTTGAGCCTGAAAAAGCGCGTCCAGCGCGTTGAAAACGGGCTTGTCGTCTATTGCGACAGCGTTCTCGGCTTTCGCGGCGCGGTTCAACCCCTTTCTCCGGAATCCATCGCGCTCAAGCCTGAAGGACAAAGGTCTTGGAAATGGCTTCAAATCCATTGCCAAAACGGGACGCTCGCGCTCGCCACAGATGACCAAATCGTTTTTAACGGGCAAGAATTCAAAATCATGGCGGTTCTGGATTACATCCTCAACGGGTATGTCGAATATCACGCCGTCGCGGAATATCAGCCATGAATCAAGCCGGAATCGCTTCGCAAATCATTGTCGGCATTCTTTCGGAAGAAATGGCAATGCCACCTGATTCGGTCTGGCTCCGCGACCAGAACAAGAAAATCCCGAATGACGACGGACTTTATATCGTCGTCGGCATGGTTTCGGCGCAAACAATCTGCGTCGAAACCTATCTCAAAGACGGTTCGCCCCCGATAGAGGTGAACGAGGTTCAGCAGCGCGAGAATATCCAAATCGACGTGCTTTCCCGTTCAAATACGGCAATCATGCGAAATTGGGAAGTTCTCGCCGCGCTTCGCTCTATTTTCTCCATTCAGCAGCAGGAAGCCAACGACTTCAAAATCCATCGCCTGCCCGACAATTTTATCAACACCTCGGCGGCGGAGGGCGGCTATCAGCTCAACCGCTACACCCTTACGTTCCCAACTTTTGTGTGGTATAGAAAATCGAAACCCATGCTTCCGGCTGGCGGCGATTACTACGACGACTTCACCACGCGGGAAGATAACGAAAAGACCATCGGCACCGACACGCCCGCAATCGAATTTGAAATCAATCAAGGGGGAATCGTTCCATGACACAGACCAACATCCTTCCGGCGTCGAATATTATCAACGTCACCATCACGGAAACGCCCTCCGGCTTAACCGAAAAGAACGTCAACAGCCTTGCGCTTTTCACGCAAGACGCGCCGATTAACGGCGAAGGATATGGCATTTATATCAGCGCGGCGCAGGTCGCATCGAATTACGGCACGTCGAGCAAGACGGCGGCAATGGCGAATAATATTTTCGCGCAACTTCCCAACATCTTGAGCGGTGGGGGGCGCCTTGTCATTATCCCCATGATTTCCGCCGTTTCTGCGACGCACACAAAGATTGAAACCGCCAACATCTCCGCAAATCTATCGGCGATTCTCGCTTTAACAAACGGAAGCATTGGCTTCGACGTTAACGGCGTCACGACCCATCTTTCCGGCTTAAATTTCACGCAATTCACGACTTGGACGCAGATTGCCGCTTATATCGCGGCGCAGCTTACGGACGCGACCTGCTATCCGTTGACCAATGGACTCGGCTTTGGAACGCATAAAGTCGGTTCGACACAGACGCTTACCATCGTCGCGGGCGTCGGCGGCACCGACCTCACGGGCTCCGGCTATTTCAACACAGCCTCGGCAACATCAACGACGGGAGCAAACTCCAGCGGCGAAACCGTAGCGGCTTGTATTTCGCGCACCAGCGGGCAGGTCGGATATGTCCCCATCATCACCACGCTTGACCTTGAAGATTCCGCGATTGAAGCAGCGGCTTCCGCTGTTCAGGCTCTCGACAATATGTTCCTTCATCATGCGGCGGCGACAACGGACATCGCCGGAATTGTCACCACCGTTTCGGCGGCGGGGCAAACAAAGACCCGTATTCTTACCTATGCCCAAGGGCAGGTAGCTGCAAATCTCTACAAATCGGCATATGCGGGGCGAGCCTTTTCCGTTGATTTCACGGGAAGCAACACCAGCCAAACGATGAACCTTAAACAGCTCGCAAACGTCGTCCCCGATACGGCGATTACAGAAACGTTCTATCTGAATTCCTTGGCGGCTGGGACGGACGTTTACGTTAGCTTTGATGGCGTTCCCTGCGTTTCCAGTTCGGGCGGGAATGACTTTTTCGACAATCCCTATTCCGACATTGCGTTGAAATTCGCCCTTACCGTCGCGGGCTTCAATTATCTTCGGCAAACCAACACAAAGATTCCACAAACCGAATCGGGCATGACGGGACTGAAAGATTCCTATCGCGGCGTTATGCAGCAATTCGTGACAAACGGCTGTTTGGCTCCGGGTTCTTGGACTTCAAGCGAAACTTTCGGCGACCCCGTGATTTTCAACAACAACATCACGAACAAGGGGTTTTACGTCTACAGCCTGCCCGTGGCGCAACAAGCGGCATCACAGCGCGACCAGCGTATTGCCCCGCTTGTGCAAATCGCGGGCAAGCGCGCGGGCGCAATCCACTCCGGCGACGTTCTGTGCAATATCAACGCTTAATGAAGGGGGATTCAAATGGCTATTTTTACAGTGACAGGCGACGACACTCTCGTTTTGAATGGGCGCGTTTTCAACGACCTTGCCACCGATGATGTAACGACCATCACCCTTCCGAATGAGCTTGTGACCATCAAGACGGGGAAAGACGGAAATTCCATCGTCTCGAAAAACTTTCAAGGCTATAATGGGAATCTTGTCGTGAAGGTGGCTCGCGGCTCAAGCGACGACCAGTTCCTGAATGGCATTCAAGCCGCGTCGGACGCCGATTTTGTTGGAACCGCCCTTATCAAAGGCTCTTTCTCAAAAAGGCTTGGCGACGGGCAAGGCGCAGTCATTCATGATGTTTATTCGCTGAACGGCGGCATTATCTCCAAAGAAGTCGAAGGCAAAGAAAACACCTCCGGCGACATCGGGCAAGCCGAAGCGACCTACAACATAAAATTCTGTGATTGCCGTCGCAGCATCCAGTAAGCGGGGAAACCAATGTCCGAATTTACCACAAAATCAGGCTCGGCGATTTTCGTCGGGCCTGCGCCGTGGGGCGACGCCAAAAAACTCAAGTCGGCAATCGTCAAGGAAGCGGCGGCGTCCGGCATTAAATTTGATTCCATCCAAGCGGACGTTTCAAGCCTGATTGCAGCGGTTTTGAACATCGAAAGCTCGGAAGCTGTCGACGCCGCGCTTTGGGCTTGCCTTGCCCGTTGTACGCGCGACGGAAACAAAATCACCCCTTCAACGTTCGATGAAGCTGAAGCCCGAGCGGATTATTATGAGATTGTCATTGCGTGCGTGTCGGAAAATCTCCGCCCTTTAGCGCAAGGTCTTCTTTCCGTCTTTCCGCCTGCCCTTCTGGCGGCGTTGCAGAGGAAGACCGAAAACGCACCCCTAAATTCACAATCGACGACGAGCCAACCTTCATCGCCGTAAGGCTGGCTAAGGTCGGATATTTCGGGGGCGACCCGCTGGCTGTTTTGCAGGCGCGCGTTGATATTGTCGAAAGCATCATCGCCTATGAACAATTTGAAGTTGATTACGAAAAGGCATATATTGCGCTTAACACCCCAAAAACAGAACAGAAAGGGAGCCGATAAATGGGAATGTCAATCGGTGAGCTTTTTGTTTCTCTTGGCTTTGACGTTGACGACGGCAAGCTGAAGGATTTCAACGAAGGTGTGAAATCGACCGCAGGCGAGCTTTTAAAGCTGTCGGCAATCGCTACGGGCGGCGTTATGGCGTTGGGGGCTTTTGTTCAAGGCTCCATCGACCGCGCTTTCGGAATCAAAAACTTTGCGACAGAAACAGGCTACGCCGCCGAGGGAATGCTTCGTTTTGCTTCAGCGGTGAACCAGACCAATACCGCCGTAAGCGTTGCCGAGGCATCTGGGGCATATCGCAAGCTCGCCGACCATATGACAGAGGTTACCGATAAGGGCGGCGGCGCGGTTCTGGCTCGCCTTACTGGCGGGGCATATCACCTCGGAATGTCGGAAGATGAAGTCATCGAATTGCTTCGAAGCTACAAGCAAGAATTTATCCGGCAAAACGGCGGCGGACAAATCGGCGAAGCAAAGCATGCCATGTTGCTCAATCAGGTCGGGGTTGGCGCGGGCGCAGAGCGCGCGCTCGACCTTTCCAGCAAGCAATATTTTCAACTTACGGACGATTATGTCCGGCAGGAAATGGCGGCGGCGAAAGCCAACACAGACCTTGGTGGGGCGATTGCCGAGGCAAACCAGAAATGGGACGCTTTCAAGGATTCGCTTGTCGCCGATTGGTCTTCCCCTTTGATTGCCGCCCTTAAAGTTTCACAAGCGGCTTTTGAAGATTTTGGGAAAGACATCAAAGCGATTTACGATTCGTTTATGAGGCTCCCCGCCGCCATTCGGTACACCGTTGAGATAGCGGCTTCACTTTTCGCGGTTTTGACGGCACATATGGGCGCGATTCTTGCCCTTATGTCTGGCATCGTCGCCGTCATAGTGGATATTGGGCGGGCACTCCGTGGGCTTCCAAGCTACACAGCGGACGCGCTCAAGGGCTTCAAGCTGATGTGGGACAATCCAGCCCTTGCCGCGAACAATATCTTGGCGGCAATCGACGACAAAATCGGCGTCGACAAAACAGACCCATCGCTTCAATGGTTCGGGAACATGAAGTATGGGCAGGATGCAAACTCTTTAATGGGTTCTTTGAACCGGAAGGCTGAAAATTCAGGGGCGCAGGGCGCGCCCACCATCAATCAAAGCCTCACGGCGCACATCAACACAGGTGCGAACGCGAATGATGTGGCTGACGCCCTGCGCCGCTTACAGCAGCAGGCGCACAATGACGCCATGCTTTCCCTCGCCGGACAGGGGGCTTATTGATGGCAAGCAATTTAGACACACTCGCCGCTGACATTCAAAGCTATATTGTCGCCCCTATGGCGGCGTTCGGTCTTGCCGGATTCATCTTCGATATTGAAGGCGAAAGTGTCGCGCAAATTTCTGCGGAAATCACCGACCATTATTCCGAGGACAACAAGGCGATTCAAGACCACATCGCGCGAAAGCCGAAAAGCATCACGCTTAAAGGCTATGTCGGTGAAGTCGTCTTCAAGCCAAACGAAAGCATTTTGGGAACCATCCAAAACGTCGCGCAAAAGTTGGTATCTGTTGCCTCCTATCTTCCGCAAATCAGCGCGGCAGCATCAGAGGCGCAGCAAGCCTTTTCAAGCTCGGCGGGCATTGGGAGCCTTTCGCTTTCCAGCGTTTCCGATGATTATTCTCTGGTGAAAAATCTTCTTGGTTCGTTTGGCGAAACCGCGAACCAACAAAACGCCTACAAGTATTTTGTTTCTTTGTGGCAGCAAGGAACGCTTATGGGCGTTCAAACGCCGTGGGAATTTATGCCGAATATGGTGATTGAGAGCATCACGGCGATTCAAACAGAGGGAACAAAATACATCACGGATTTTGCTGTGAAGTACAAACAGCTTCGGTTCGCGCAGACTCAAACGGCGGCTTATAACGCTTCGGCTTATCTCGACTTAACGCCGCAACAGCAGGTCGCGGCGGATGTTGCCGCTGAATCGCCTTCGCCTTCCATTCAGGGCGACGCCTCAATCCAAGCGCAAGACCCCGTTTCTATCGGGAACGTTGAGGGGCAGGCGTTGAGCGTCTCGCAAAAGGCTGTGGTTTTTAAGCAGCTCGGATATTCGACAAAATCCCTTCCTCCCGCTTTGCCATAGGTGGCTAAAATGCTTTACATCAACCACCTAACGAACGACCCTCAACAGCAGGCAAATTTGACTGGAATTCCGGGTATCAGCATCGGATTTTCACTTCGCTTTATGCCCCGCATTAAGCGGTGGATTGTGGGCGTTTCCTCTGGCGCGACCAGCATTCAGGGAATCGCGGTGACGACCTCTCCAAACATGCTCCGACAGTTCAAAAATATAATCCCGTTTGGCATCGCCTGCGTTACCCCTTCAGGGCTTGACCCCTTCACTGTTGACGATTTTGCAAGCCAAGCCTCAAACCTTTATCTCCTAAATTCTTCAGATGTTGAGGAAATCGAAGGGGCATTTTTCACATGACCGCGAAATTCGGGCGCAGCTTCCGCATAACCATCGACCCGAATGACGGCGGCGACCTGATTATCGTGACAATGCCTTTCACGATTCAATTCTGGGTTCAGCGCAACACCTATTCCGACCAAAACAATCTAACGCTCGATATTTACAATTTGAGCGAGGAAAACCGCTCGCGCATTTTTCAAGACCGCTTTGATATGGGACGCCCGCCGCCGAATGCCCCGAAGGGATTCGTTGGTCGCAACATCAAGGTGGAAATCGGATACAACACCCTTTATCAAATTTATGACGGGACAATTTATCAGGCGAGCAGCGCGCGCGAGGGGACAAACATCGTCACGCGAATCAGCGGATTGAGCGGGACTTTTGATACGACGACAACGCAGACCTTTCAAAGCATCGCGGGGACGCAGACGCTTGGACAGGTCTTTCAAGCCTTGATTGGCGAATTCCCAAATCTTAAGCTCGGCGCGATTGGTGATTTTCCTGAAACGCGCCCGCGCCCTTGGGTTATCAACGGGAATGTTTACGAATGGCTGAAACAACATAGCAACCAAAACGTCTATATCGACAACGGAAAGGTTTACGTTCTAAAGCCGCATGAAGTTTTGGACGGCGATATTGTTTCTTTGACAGATGCAAGCGGATTGCTCGAAACCCCTCGCCGCGACGAAGCCTTTCTTTCGATAACGACGCTTCTTGAGGCAGGCATAAACATCAATCAGGTTGTCGATATTCAATCCTCCGTGCAGCCCGTTTATAATGGGCAGTACAAAGTCGCCGGAATACAGCATCAAGGCATTATTTCCGGCGCGGTATGCGGCTCGGCGCGCACAACTCTCAACTTAGTCGCGCAAGGGTTTTTCAGGGAAGGCTTAAAGACGGTGCAAGGACAATGACGACAATCATACCAGAAAACCAGCCGATAAACCCTCCTTCCCTTGTGGCTCTTATGGACGCACTCAAGCGGAATATTATGCTTGGCATAAATTGTGCCAAAATCGGCACAATCGTCTCATTCGATGCTGGCGCGTCTGGCGTTCGCCCCGCGACAGCGACGGTTCAAATCGCGCAACAGCAGGTGACGGGCATCGACAACAACGGTAACAAAACCTACGCCGCCTATCCGCAGCTTGAGCTTGTTCCCGTTTTTTTTCCGTGCGGCGGCGGGTTCACTCTCACGTTTCCCGTGCAGGCTGGCGACGAATGCCTTTTGCTCTTCAGCGACCGCGACATCGACAACTGGTATCAAAACGGCGCATGGCAGCCGCCCTATTCTGGGCGCACCCATGACATGTCCGACGCAATCGCGCTTGTCGGGCTTCGCTCATGCCCCCGCGCGCTTGGCGGCATTTCAACCACATCAACACAGCTCCGAAGCGACGACGGCACGACCTATGTCGAGGTGAAGGCTGGGCAGCTCGTGAATGTCGTTGCCCCCGCAGGATGCAAAATCACAACGCCAACCCTTACGGTGACGGGCGTTTTGACTGTTCAAAACGTCGCAGGCGACACAATCGGCTCAACCGTAAACGGTGGATTTAAGACGACGGGCGGTGATATTATCGCGGACACCATCAGCCTCAAAGAGCACATCCATTCTGGCGTGCAATCTGGCGGCAGCAATACAGGGGTGCCCGTGCCATGATTTTTCGCGCTCTTGATTCAAATGGCGACTGGACTTTCGGGCATGGGAAAAACAATTTCCTGTCGGGCAACGCCGCCATAGGCTTGAACATTAAAACCCGCCTTTTGAGCTGGGTTGGTGATTGCTTTTTCTCCATGAATTCAGGCGTTGATTGGGTTAACCGACTCGGCAGCAAAAACCAAAGGACGCTTCTTGAAGGCGACATCAAGCGAATTATCATTGCCAGCTATGGCGTGACGGGAATCACTTCTTTTGCTACAGTGCTGAACGTTCGCGCCTTTACCGCCAATTATTCGGTGAACACCATTTTCAGCAAGGCGTACACCGACAGCCTTACGCAACAGGGGGTTCGCAATGCCGGATAATTTTGACGCCACGGGCTTGACCGTCGCCACGGCATCCGAAATCACCGCCAACCTAAACGCTGGGTTGCAGGGCATTTATGGCGCGGACATCAATCTCGACCAGAACAGCCCCGACGGGCAGCTTGTCGGCATCCTCACACAGCTTGCGGTCGACCTGCGCGAAATGCTTGTTCAGATAAATTCCAGCTTTGACCCCGACCAAGCTATCGGCACAATCCTCGCACAAAGGGTCGCAATCAACGGAATCCAGCCCGTGAGTGCGACTTACACCGTTCAGCCCATCAGCATCATCACCAACCAAACAGTCACCCTTAGCGGGCTTGACGCGAATTACAACAGCGCGTCCGGCACGGGATATACCGTGGGTGACGGGAACGGAAACAATTTTATCCTTGCCACAACGACAACCTTCTATGCAGGCACGACGGTTGCCGATTTCCGCGCGGCGCAAATTGGCGCGGTAAGCGTCCCCGTCAACACCATCACAACCCCCGTGACCATCATTGGCGGTGTGACGGGCGTCAACAATCCGAGCGCGGCAATTTCTGTCGGACAGACGCAAGAAACAGACCCGCAGCTTAGGGTGCGGCGCGAACGAAGCGTTTCTTTGACATCCAACGGATATTTGAACGGGCTTCGCGCTTACCTTCTCGCGCTCGCTGGCGTTTCAGATGCTGAAGTTTATGAAAACGTGACCGATTCGACAGACGGCAATGGAATCCCTCCTCATGGGATATGGTGCGTCGTTGATGGCGGGGCAAGCTCTGACATCGGGAACGCGATTTATGTCAAAAAAGCTCCGGGTGCCAATATGAAAGGTTCGCAAAGCGTGGACATCACGACACCAAGCGGAGTCGTCTTTATCGCAAAATATGACCAGCCAACCCCTGAAAATCTTTATCTCAATTTCACCATCAAAACGACGGTCGCCGGATTCTCGTTCAACACTTCCGCAATCTCCGCTTATATCGCCGCGAATTTGTCTTATGAAGTTGGTGCTTACGCAGAGACATCAGCCCTCACAACCCTTGCGGCGCAGGCGATTAACAGCCTCGGCGGCGGGGGCGTTCCCGTGCTTATGACCATCAGCATCGACAATTCGACGTGGACAGATTTCCTTGAGCCTTCGACGCTTTCTTCTCAATTTACGGTAGCGGCGGCGCACATCAACATCACGGTGGTCTAGCATGGCAAGCGCGGCGACCGTTCAAAGCCTTGTTGATTATTACGTCAACCTGTTGATTATTCAGTACAATAATCAGCCGAAAGCTCGCGCCACCATCGCGCTTTTTGTGCAAACGCTTCTTATGGATGGAATTTTTCTCGACGTTTTGAATGGTTACGACATCGACACGGCAGTCGGAAAGCAGCTTGATGTCCTAGGAAAATATGCTGGCGTAACGCGCTATTTCAGCGAAATTGACCTCGCGGACTTTTTCGCCTTCACGACATATTCCGAAAGCAACCCAGACGAAGACCCGAAATTCGGTTTTTCCACCTATGACAATTTTGGGAATTTTTCCTACAACGGAACACTGAACTACGCCTCAATCATCACAACACAAAACGCCCTTTCGGACGATGATTTCCGTGTTTTGATAAAGCTCGCAATCCTTCAAAATACCTGCTCGCACGGGCAAGGAGAAATCGACGAAAAGCTCTTCGCGCTTTTTGGAAGCTCGATTCGCATGGAAAGCGTCGGAGACGAGCACATGTATTATTTTTTCACGACAGCAATCGCGCCTTTGATTTTGGCGATTATGGCAAAAAATCTTTTGCCTAAGCCTATGGGCGTCCGCATGACCTACGTCCAACAGAACAACGGAAACATGTTTGCCTTCTCGGATTATAGCGGCGCCACTCAGCCGAACGGAAACGGGTTCACAGATTACGCCAATTATGATACATCATCAGGGCAATTCCTTATCTATGACCAAATCACACAGGGGTACACATGACCACCCTAGCGCGCAAAACACAGACCCTTTTTGCTTCCGGCGCGTCCGACATCGGACAGTTTGGCTCAGGCGCGGCGGGCACGAAGGTTTTGACGACAGACCCCGCCGTCATTCAAGCCCTTCCCGCGTGGGCGGCCGGATGGCTGAACGCGACTCTCGGCGCGAATAAATTTCCGCCGATTGAGGAAGTCAACGCGCTTGATTATCTCGAAACGTACCAGCTCACCTACTTGTTCCAAGAGGGGATTCCCGAATACGATTCCGGCACGGTTTATTCGCAATATGGAATTTGCAAAAAATCCGGCACCTTTCAAATTTACGGCTCCTTGACGGCAAGCAACACTGGAAACGCCCTTTCGGACGGCACACACTGGAAGCTCCTTGTTGACCTAAATTCTTCGCTTGGATTCAATCTTTCGGGCGGATTAAGCCTTGCGGTTAACACGACGTTGACGGTTGTAAACATGGGCAGCCTTATCAATCTCGGCGCAGATGGCTTGACGATTACTCTCCCCGCTCTTTCTGCAATTTCTGATGGCGATTCCGTTCTTTTCACATCGGTAAGTACAGCAGCGCAAGGCGGAACAATCTCGGCGGCTGGTTCTGATACAATCGTCGACCTTCAGGCAAATTCCACAGTTTCGTCCGTCTATCTGTCGGGCGGGCAATTTATGATTATAACCTATGTTTCCGCAATCGGCGCATGGGTAGCCAATGCGACATCGCCTTGCTTCAGTGGGGCGGCGCAAGGCAGCTTCAAAAATCTTTCGCTTGCGTGGGCGTCGAATTCCACGGCGACTATTTCCGCCGACCAAATTTGCCTTGAGAATACGGCAGGAACCACGCACAAGGTTCGCGCGACAAGTCTCACCCTCAACACAGGGGCGTCCGGTGCAAATGGGCTTGATACTGGCTCTTTGGCTTCCAGCACTTGGTATTATGTTTTTGTGATTTACAACCCATCCACGCGGACTCAGGCGTGTCTTATGTCGGCAAGCTCGATCTCGCCGACAATGCCTTCGGGGTATTTCTATAAGGCTCGCGTCGGCGCGTTTAGGACGGACGGAAGCGGACACATCATCGGCTTTTCTCAAAAGGGGCGGCGCGCCCAATATCTTGTTGGAAGCAACTGCGCCAACCTTCCAATTTTGATTTCCGGCTCTTCGGGCAGCATCAGCACCCCGACATGGACGGCGGCGTCTGTAAGCAATTTTGTTCCCCCAACGGCTGGCGCAATCGACGCCCTTCTGTTTATGAAGCAAGGTGCTTCCCCGAATACGGCAATGGCAGCACCAAACAGCTCTTATGGCGCGGCGGGTTCAACGTCGAATCCCTCCCCGATGATGGTCGACGGTGACGGCGTAACATCAACTTATGTCGCCATGAAATCGTCGCTCATTCTCGAAAGCTCAAACGTCTATTATGCGGCGGACAATGCGAATTCCGGTCTTGCCTGCGTGGGCTGGGAAGACAACATCTAAGGGAGGCTTTTTTGACAAAAATCACCATCACCGTTCCCCTCGACCCTGCCCCCATTCCTCCGCCAGAGGCGGACATTCTTTGCTACAGCAACAACGGGCTTTCTTTCCGTTGGGTACCCCCTGATTATTCCCCAAGCTCGAATGAGGTTGTTTCAGCGCAGCCACTAAACGCCGACCAGCTTTCGGCGGCGTTTTCTGGCTATAAAGCAGCTTGGGCGGCAGCGAATCGCGTTCCGCTTCAAATCGCGGCTCAAAGGGCTTTGACGGCTTCGGATAGGGTTGCGCTTCGTTGTTTGAAGAGCGGCGTATCTTTCCCCGCCGCATGGCAAGCCTACAACGCCGCGCTTGTCGCTATTGTGAACGGAGCGGACTTTAACAGCACAAGTCTTCCGTCTGCCCCCGCTTACCCCACTGGAACGTAAAGGAACCGCGCTATGGCTTCGAATCTCAAGACTTCGCAAAACTGCGCCTCAACGCAAGCCGCCGCTCTTGTCGGGGCTTATACCAATTCCTCGACCATCAACATTTATGCAGGGTCGCAGCCTGCGACCCCTGAAACGTCCATCACGTCGCAAACCCTTCTTGCGACGGTAACGCTTCCATCTTCCGCCGCCTTCTCGCAAAGCAATGGCATTATGACGGCGGCGGCGATTTCGTCGGTGACGATTTCGGCGACAGGAACGGCGGCGTTTTTCCGCTGGCTGAAATCGGACGGTTCAACGGTTATCGCGGATGGCTCTGTTGGAACATCGGGTTGTGACCTGAATCTCAACTCGGTTGCCCTGTCATCCGGCGCGACACTCGCAATCAGCAGCTTCACCTACACCGTCCCAAGCTCGTAAAGCGGGGGATGATTTATGACTTTGCAACGCGCAGACCGCGTTTGGGAAACCACCGCAACCACTGGGACGGGGACTTATGCCCTCGCGGGCGCGCGGACGGGATTTCAGGCGTTTTCGGCTGTCTGCGCCAACAATGACACCGCCGAGTATTGCGCCACAGACGGCACAAACTGGGAGGTTGGACTTGGGACATGGACGACGGGCGGAAACCTTGCCCGCACAACCATTTATGCGAGCAGCAATTCGGGGTCGGCGGTAAGCTGGGGCGCGGGAAACAAGGACATATTTCTTGACCTTCCGGCGCATTATTTTTCAAGCCCGACTTCCGCCGCGCAGGAGCCCGCGCACACTGGGGACGTGACAAATTCGGCGGGCAGCCTTGCCATGACGCTCGCGGCAACCACAAATTCAACCCTCACCACGCTTTCAAGCCTTGCATCGGTTGGAACCATCACGACCGGAACATGGTCTGCGGGGGCTGTTACTGCGTTTGGCAACATTACTTCGGTCTCAAACACTCAAGGCTATATCACCTCCAACACTTACAGCTCGTCAAACCAAAGCGTGATTGACGGGCATCGTTGGCGCGGGACTCAAGGATCGCCCTCCACGCTTGTCGCTGGCGACGTGATTGTTGATTTTCGCGCATGGGGATATGACGGCGCAAACATTCAAAACTCTGTCCTTATGCGATTTTCTGCAGATAGCGGGGGAACAATCAGCGCAGGTGTAGTCCCCGGAATGTGGACGCTTTGGACGGCGAACGCTTCCGGCTCATTGACGACAGCTCTAACGGTAGACCGAAATCAAAAGCTATCTATCGCGGGTGCAACGACATTCGCGGGCGTAAGCACAACCGCTTCGGCGGCGAACGCCTATCTTGACAACAGCAACAGCAACAATCTTTTGCGCTCCACGTCCTCAATTCGCTACAAAACAGACGTTCAAGATTTAAGCCTCGATTATGCCGAGCAGATTGTCGATGAGCTTCGCCCCATCACCTATATTTCGAAGGCGGACGCGGACGACAAATCAGTTCGTTGGTTCGGGTTTATCGCCGAGGAAGTTGAGAACGTCGCCCCACGCCTTGTCTCTTATTCGAATGACCCTGATGGAAATCTTGTGGCGGACGGCGTTCAATATGAGCGAATTTCCGTTGCTCTTATCGCTTCGCTTAAGGCTTTGAAAAAGAAGGTCGCCGCGCGCGACTCGATAATCGCGCAGATGCAAGACGACATTATTTCTCTCAAAATCGCTGTTGAGGCTTTGCAAGCAAAGGGGGCGTAAATGTTTGGCTCGTCCTCCCTTTCAAAATATCCGATTTCGGGACAAATCCTTTTCGCCGCCGCGCTCGCGCCAAGCCAAGCGGCGAACACTATCTCAATCACGGAAGCAGAAAAATTTTCCGGCTCCTTGGCGTTGACGCAGGGCGCGGCATCAACCGCGCTTTCGGGGATTGAGGAATTTATCGCCACGGGCGCGGATACGCAGGGCGCAAATTCAATTTCTGTTTCTGTCAAGGAAACCTTCTCGGCGTCCCTTTCTGATACGCAGGCGGCGTCTATTTTCTCCGCGACGGCTGGAGAAACATTTTCCGCCGCTCTCGCGCCGATGCAGAGCGTCGATTCCGCCGCGCTTGCTGGCACCGAAGGCTTCTCCGGCACGCTTGCGGACACCCAAGCCGCCGCCACCGTCGCGCTTTCAGGCGCGGAAACTTTTACAGCTTCTCTTTCGGACGCTCAAAACCCATCCGTCTTTTCCGCCAGCGCGAACGAAATCTTTTCTGGTTCGCTTGCCTTAAAGCAAGCGGTGGACGTTTTTGCCTCCCAAGAATATGAAATCACTTACGGAACAGCGGCTTTAACGCAGGCTGGCGCGACATTCCTTATGTCCGATTACGAGCTTTTCCAAGGCTCGGCAGCAGCAACGCAGGGCGCAGCGGCGACGGCTTTGGCGGGGGCGGAATCCTTTTCCGGCACCATTGCGCTCGCGCCGCCTGATACCATCGTAATTTCAGCGCAGGAGGGCTTCGCGGGTTCGCTGGCTATCACCCAAGCCCAAGACACCGCCAGCCTATCCAGCGCGCAGATTTTCAGCGCGGAGGGTGCTTTAAACGAAGTCTCGCCCACCTGCTCGCTTTCGGGGGCGGAATCGTTCGTGGGAAGCGGAAATCTTGTGAATGCCGATACCATTGCAATTTCTGGTGCCGAATCCTTCGCGGGAACTATTGCCGCGACGCAGGCGGTTGATGCTTCAGGAGGGCAATGGCAGGAATTCTTTATTGCGACAGGCTCGCCAGCACAAGCGGCGAATTCAATTTTAATTTCTGAAAGCGAGGTCTTTTCTGCCTCTATCGCCGCGACGCAATCCCCGAATCGGTGCCAGATAATCGCTAGCATGGGCATCGGCGGCGCGGCGGCTTTGGTTCAAGGCGCGACTGTTATTGCGATATTCATGGACGAAAGGTATGATGGAATTGTCCATGTAGCGGATTCCTACGAATTTTCCGCCATTCTCTCCGACCTTATCGGCGCGACGTCGAACATTGGGGACGGCGCGGGAAGCGCGTCATTTTTGGTTGATTCGCCTTCAGCTTTTGCGGCAATAAACGACAAGCCTATGAATGGGGTGGCGGCATGACAAACACTTATGACATCGGAAATGTCGCCATTTTAAGCGCGTCTTTTGTGAATGCAAATGGAGTTCTTACTGACCCGACGACGGTTGTTCTTCGCTATAAAGACCCAACGGGCGCGGTGACGACGCAAACGCCAACCCATGACGGGACGGGGCTTTATTCTTATGCCCTAACTCTTTCGATTGCCGGAAAATGGTTCTACAGATTCGAGGGGACTGGCGCGGTTATCGCCGCCTCTGATTCGTCTCTTTTGGTGACGAATTCACCAACCTTGGGTTGCTGAAGTGTAAAATTGGGGTTGTGCAAAAACACGTTTTAGTCTTATCTTCCCAACAGAATCATCACGCGCTTAATGAAGGATGAGAACATGGGCTGGGACGGACTCGACAGGCGCGGCTCGCGCGATTCTTCCTGCAACGATTGCAGCCCTTCAGAAATACAATCAAGGATTCGCGCCTTGGAAGTTTACCGAGAAAACCATTCGGAAAAGCTGGACAGGCTCACAAAAGCGGTCGAAACAAACAACGACCATCTTTCAAAGCTGTCAAATATTTTGACGGAAATCAAAACGACACAACGAAACACACACGCCTTTGCTGGCATTGTTGGGGCGGTTTTAGGCTCCGCCGCCGAATTCTTTGGACATAAGATTGTCGGAGGATGATGATGCTTTCGGTTTTCACAAGGTCGCTTGCATCCATCATGTGCGCTTTTGCCTATCGCATTCGCGGGGGCGGATGGTTCGATTTAGGGTCGGACGTTCCTTGCCGGATAATCTGGGGCATGTCTCTCGCCCTAGCCTTCTTTGTGACGCATATTGACTCCCCAAATTGGACTTTTATCGCGCTTCTCCCGTTTCTCGCTTATGCGTCGATGTATATTCCACACGCTTATTGCCAGAACATGGGGCGGTGGGCGACACCGCAAAAGAAATTCCCGTCTTTCTGGCTTCCAACCCTCGAAGATTCTGAATGGTATGCGTTGCCTTGGGCGTGGCGCGCAGCTTATGACTTCGCGGGCATGGCGTCCGTTGCAGCTCTGCGCGCCGCGATTATTTTTTCCCCATTCGTCGGCTTGCTTTCATTTCAGGGTTACGCCCTTGACCTTTCTGGGGTTGGTCGCGCCGCCGCCGTTCTTATCGCCGGACAGCCTTTAAGCTACTTTTTTGGTTGGTTTATCCCTTTTACATTCCCATCCCTTGCCGCAAAAAGCATTGAGTGGGGCGAATTCCTCAACGGAATCGTTTATGGCGTCGCAATGGGGCAGCTATGAATTGCAATCAGGCGGGCATCAACCTAATCAAGAGTTTTGAAGGCTTCCGCTCGGAAGCCTATCAAGATCAAGGCGGCATCTGGACGATTGGTTACGGGCATACAAAAGACGCTTTTTCCGGCATGACCTGCACGCAAGACGAGGCGTTGCTTTGGCTTCAGGAAGACTTGCAGGGCGCGGAAAGCATCGTTTCAAATCATGTTTGCGTTCCCTTGAACAGCAACCAGTTTTCCGCACTTGTAAGTTTTGCTTACAACATCGGAGGCGGGAATTTCGTCGGCTCAACCGCCCTCGCACTTCTTAATCGCGGAGGTTATGACCAAATTCCTGAACAGCTTTCGCGCTGGAATCGCGTCGACGGAACGCCAAACGCTGGACTTGCGCGTCGGCGCGCGGCGGAGGCGGATTTATGGAATACACCAGATGATAATTCAGTGAGTGCATGATGGAGCTTCGCCTAGAAATAGGCTTGGCTCTCGCGGAAATCCTGCACAGAAAAATTCGTCGCCGTTTTTTCATCACGAAAATTCCCTTTTTAATCCCAAGGCTTAACTGAAAATGGAAGAAAAAAAGACTTTTCTGTCACGAATGTTCGACTCCAATGATGCGGGGGTCGAGGCGCATATTCTTTTGACGGCGGTTGCCGTTGTCGTCTTACTTTTCGCTATGCTTTGGGAGATAATCGCGCAGCAAAAGACCATTAGTCTGATGGATTGCGGGACAGGAATCGGCGGCATTCTCTGCGGCGGCGGCGCGGCTTCGTGGGGCATTGGTATTCAAAGGCGCGAACAAGGGGACGACAAATGATGTTTTTGCTCGCAAATTGGAAATCTATCATCGCGGTTTTAGCAACGGCGGTTCTTGCTTATGGTCTTCATGCGCTTGATGTTTATCGCCTGAAAGACCAACAGCGCGCCGCCCTATACGAGCAGTCGACCGTGTTGATGAATTCCTGCAAAGCCGACAAAGCCATAACAGAAGGGGTTTCCCATGACTACGAAGCAAAAATTTCTTCTCTTAATGACCAGCTTGCCGCTCTTGGCAGGGTGCGCCCAAGCTCCAGTGTTGTCGTGCAGCCTTCCCTCGCCGCCCGTCGACATGATGCAGCCGCCAGCACCGCAAAGCCTTCTGGACAGGATGCAGGCATTACTAGCGACGCCCTCTTTGGTTTCGCCCGCGACGCTGAAGCCTTCAGACTCCAACTGATGGCGTGCCAAGCCTTCATCACGGAAACGTGGAAGGTGAAGGGGCAATAACCAGTTTGCCACCGCGAGGGGGAATTTAGGCTTAAAAGAACAAAAAAGGCGGGGAATGTTCCCCGCCTTTCTCTTTTCTGGCATCAAGGCGTTAAGAAACAGTCCCCGTTCCCTGCGCGACTCCGGCAGCAGGAGCCTCGCCAGTCGCGCCAGCTTCGCCAGCAGGGTCTTGCGGAGCATCGGCGGCGGCAGATGCCCCACCAGCGGCGTCGGACGCGCTGGCGGTGCCTTGGACGGTTTCGGCGGGGGCTTCTTCCTTCTTGGTCTCGCCTTCGAATTCAGCCTTAACGAACGCTTCAAATCGCGCCCACAGGCTTTCGAGGTCGGTTTCAACGGTTGCGGCGAGAGCTTCCGCTTTAGCAATAAGGCTTGCAAACATGGTGTTTTCCTTTTCGCGGGGCTTTTGATTTCCGTCTGCGCCGCGCCCCATTGCGCCGCAACCGGATTCTAGAATTTATTGGTCTGGTTCCCCCATGAAGTCCATCCTTCGCGCGCAGTTCGCGCAAAAAGCTCGATATATGGCGGCGCGAGAAGACGCTCAATGCGACCATAAACCTCGTCCGGTTTCCGGCTATGTTGGCGAACGGGCGAAAGAATGGCTTGTGCCACATCCTTGTTAATGCGCTTTGGCTTTCCGCGCGTCGACAGCAAACAAAGCTCGCAATTGGAGCGCGTCCAATATCCCAGCCCGCTCATAATATCCGCCTGCTCTGTGAACATGGGCGGCGCGCGCCGCC
>Ga0007804_1000225_pt1 | contig 22080 bp, 23 predicted proteins | sample CryBogCBE25Aug07_FD_60367 | JGI IMG/M metagenome (GOLD analysis project Ga0007804, IMG submission 60367) | Freshwater microbial communities from Crystal Bog, Wisconsin, USA - CBE25Aug07 | ecosystem: Environmental > Aquatic > Freshwater > Lake | place: Crystal Bog, Wisconsin, USA | collected... | reverse complement strand
GAGGGATTCTCATTGTAGCGTAATAAGATGCGCTTGATTTCTTACAAAGACCGCGGCTTTGACCGCTCCCTTGCCGAGTTGAACCGTCAGGCCGAACCGCGCGCCGAAGTGCGTGAAACGGTCTCGGAAATCATTGCCGATATCCGCAAGAAAGGGGATGCCGCGCTTCTCGCCTACACGCAGAAATTCGGAGGGCCGAAGATCACGGCCGCCAAGATCCGGGTCACTCCAGAGGAGATCAAGAAAGCGCAGGCCTCCTTGTCGCCCAGGGTGAAAAAAGCCCTCTCTGCGTCGATTGCGAACGTCACGGCTTTCGCCAAAAGGAGTCTTCGTAAGAATTGGTCAATGAAGAACGCGCAGGGCGCGCTTGTTGGGGAACGCTTTGATCCGCTCCCGAGGGTGGGCCTGTACATTCCCGGCGGCACGGCCCCCCTTGTCTCCAGCGCCATCATGACCTGTGGATTTGCCAAAGCCGCCGGAGTTCCCGAGATCGTGGCCGTCACCCCGGCTGCTCAGGATGGGACGGTATCGCCTGCTTTGCTGGCCGCTCTCCATCTCTGTGGTGCCACGGAGATCTACCGCGTCGGGGGAGCCCAGGCGGTTGCCGCGCTGGCCTATGGCACCAACACGATCCGCCCCGCGACTAAGATCTTCGGACCGGGGAATGCCTATGTCGTCGAGGCGAAGCGCCAGGTTTTCGGGCGAGTTGGTGTCGACCTGTTGCCTGGGCCCAGCGAGGTCCTCGTGATTGCTGATGCCAAGGCCAATCCCGTCTGGGTGGCTGCTGATCTTCTTGCGCAGTCCGAACATGGTGCAGGAAGTGTCGTGGTGCTCTTGAGTGATTCCGACAAGCTCATCGCTTCCGTTCAGAAAGAAGTAGCGCGCCAGTCGGACCTCTCTTCCCGTCCCGAGCATCTTGCGAAGGCCATGGCGAACGCAGTGCTCGTCCACGTGCGTGACATGGCGCAGGCCGTGGAGATCGCCAACGGGTTCTCCGCCGAGCATGTCTCCCTTGCTGTTCGCAAGCCCGAGATGCTTGCAACCAAGCTGAACTCGGCTGGAGGCATCTTCCTCGGTGACATCTCCCCGGTGGCCGCGGGTGATTTCCTTGCCGGACCGAGCCACGAGCTTCCCACCGGGGGAGCGGGCAAGGCTTTTGCTGGCCTCACCGCCGAGCAGTTCCAGAGACGCACCAGCATCGTCCGGTATGATGCCGCCTCGCTCAAAAAATCCCTACCGATCATCGAGACCTTCTGTGAAGTCGAGGGACTCGACGCCCATGGGCGTTCTGTTTCTTTGCGCGTCAAGGGAGAGTAAGTCATGCTCTGGGGATTCCGCGGGCGGCAGCTCGATCTCTACCTGCGGGGTGCCATCGTCGGGATCGTGAATGTGACCCCGGATTCCTTCTCGGACGGGGAGGCGTTTTTGGATCCTTCGGTGGCCTGTGAGCAGGGACTGAAACTTCTCGAGCAGGGTGCCTCGCTTCTCGATGTCGGGGGCGAGTCGACCCGGCCGGGATCCCTTCCAGTCTCCGCCGAAGAAGAACTCCGTCGTGTCGTGCCTGTGGTGAAAGCCCTGAGGGCCCGGACCGACGCCCCGATTTCCATCGACACCTCCAAGGCTGCCGTCGCCGAGGCATGTCTCTCCGAGGGGGCCGATATCATCAATGATGTGACAGCCCTTGAAGGAGACCCACGGATGGGAAAGGTTGTGGCTCGGAGTGGAGCCGGACTCATTCTCATGCACATGCAGGGAACTCCCGAGACAATGCAGGCAGATCCCTCGTATCCGCAGGATGATGTGGTGGGTGAGGTGGCAAAATATCTTTCAGCTCGTCGTGAGGCAGCCCTAGGCTATGGCGTGGACTCTGCCGCCATCATCCTCGATCCCGGCCTCGGCTTCGGAAAAACCGTGGCCCACAATCTGGCGCTGATTCGTGGCATCCCTCAGTTGATAAAGATAGGCTCTCCGATCCTGCTTGGACATTCCAGAAAGTCGTTTCTTGGAAAAATCACAGGAGTTGAGAAGCAGAGCGCGTCGGAGGACCGTCTTGCTGCAGGCTTGGCCGTGACAGCACTTGCGCGCTCCCTTGGAGCCAGCCTCTTTCGAGTGCATGAGGTGAGGCCGCACTTTGATGCCCTCCGTGTTACGGAGGCGCTTGTAGGGAACCACTGATGCGATGAGTGATTTTTTCCATAAAAACGTTTCGTTGATGGGACAGTATTGGACTTCGGGACTCGAGATTCTGATCCTCTCGACGATCCTCTATTACATCTATCTCTATCTGCGCGGCACGCATGGTGCGCGGATCCTGATCGGTCTTGCCTTGGTGTTCCTGACTCTCACCTTCATATCCCAGGTGCTTGATCTGGCCGTGCTGGGCTGGTTGCTCCGCAGCTTCTCCGTCTTCATGGCCATAGCCTTGGTTGTTCTCTTCCAGCCAGAACTGCGTCGAGCGCTGAACGAGCTGGGCAGTCATCGATTTTTTACCACGGCACTTCAGCGGCGTGAGGCCATAGAAGAAATCACGGACACCGTCTTTGACCTCTCAAGCAAGGGGTTCGGGGCCCTGATCGCGCTGGAGCGTGACCTGAGTCTGAAGTCCGTTGCCGAGAGTGGAGTCGAGATCGATGCCGAATTTTCAAAGGAGCTGCTGCTGACCATTTTTCATCCCAAGACCGTCTTGCATGATGGCGGGGTGATTTTGAGCGGAGACCGGATCGTGGCGGCGGGGTGTATTTTTCCCCTGACCCAGCGCGACGATCTCGATCGCACAATCGGGCTACGTCACCGCGCCGGGCTTGGGCTTTCCGAAGAGAGCGACACCATCGCCCTGGTGGTTTCTGAAGAGAGCGGACAAGTTTCGATTTGTCACTCGGGTGCAATCGAGCGCAACTTGAACGTTGAGCGATTCAGGAAGCGCCTGTCACAGCTTCTGATCCGCGAAGAAAATCATGCGAAAAATCCTGCTGCACAATTGGAAGGAGAAACTGGTCTGCCTGCTTCTGGGGTCGGCGCTCTGGTATCTCATTCATCAAAACCTGGGTCCTCTCCCGGAACACAAATCGCGAACCGCGGAGAACTCTCAGAACTCTGAGGAGAAAGCTCCGACGCCTCACCCGGAGCATAAGGTTCATAACTCCAAGAAATAACGATCCCTTCGTATGGCAGTCAGAAAGCTTTTTGGCACGGATGGCATCCGAGGATCCGCGAACACCCACCCCATTACTCCCGAGATCGCCTTAAGACTGGGGCGTGCTGCTGGATACCTGATGAGGAGGAATAGTGGACCTGGAGCGGATCGTCCCCGTTTTGTGATCGGCAGGGATACCCGGCGCTCCGGGGAAATGTTGGAGGCTGCCTTGGTTGCGGGTCTCAACTCCATCGGAGCTGATGTCCTGCTTGCCGGGGTGATCCCCACGCCCGCCGTCGCGTGCTTGGTCCAGGAGCTTAAGGCCGATGGGGGAGTTGTCATCTCGGCTTCCCATAATCCCGCCGGGGACAACGGGCTGAAGCTCTTCGGAATGGATGGCTATAAGTTGGATGACGCCTTGGAAGAGCGCTTGGAGACGCTGATCCTGACGGAGGAGATTGATGAGGAGCGTCCAATGGGCGACGCGATTGGTATCGCCACGATCCTTCCTGATGCCTCCGAGCGCTATGGAGTAATGGCTAAGGCCAGTGTCCCTGGAATATCACTGCACGGACTGAAGATCGCTGTTGATTGTGCGAATGGAGCTTCGTTTCAGACGACTCCGCAGGTTCTCAACGATCTTGGGGCAACCCTCTCTGTCTTCCATGCCGCCCCGGATGGCATGAATATCAATGAGGGATGTGGCAGCACCCATGGGGAAGAGATCAGCCGATTGGTCAAAGAAACCGGCGCTCACATCGGGATCTCGCATGATGGGGATGCCGACCGACTGGTTCTCTGTGATGAACAAGGTGAGATCGTTGATGGGGATGAGATCCTTGCGATGACGGCACTGGATGCTCTCCGGCGCGGAACGCTTGCCGGTAAGACGCTCGTCGCCACGGTGATGAGCAATTTCGGCCTCGATGAATCGATCGCGGCTGCCGGAGGCAAGGTCCTCCGCACGGCTGTCGGCGATCGCTATGTTGTGGAGGCCATGCGGGAGGGGAACTTCTCGATCGGCGGAGAGCAGAGCGGTCATCTGATCTTCCGAGATCATGGCACCACAGGAGATGGCCTGCTTGCCGCTCTCCAGGTCCTGCGCATCATGACCGAAAGCGGCAAGCCGCTCAGTGAACTGCGTCGTTGTCTCAAGAAATACCCTCAGGCCCAGCGCAATCTCAGTGTGAAGGAGAAGCCACCGCTCGATTCGTTGACCGAAGTCACAGCTCTTGTTTCAGAAACAGAAACATCCCTCTCGGGGAAGGGCCGTGTTCTTCTCCGCTATTCCGGGACTGAGCCGAAAATCCGCTTGCTGATCGAAGGTCCGAACGAAGCAGTGATCAATGAGGCGGCTGACAGGATTGCCGAGGTGTTGATTTCTGCGATTGGAGCCTAGGAATTCTTAGGATCTGCTTTGGCTAAAACCTTTCCAAAGATCACCGATCCAATCGGTGATAAAGGTTACGACGATTCCGAAAAACCACTCTAACTCCTTAGTGAATTGAATAAAGCTCTTGGTGTTCTTCAGAAGATCACTGCCAAGTAACATGAGGGAAATCCCCTTTCCTGTGACCAAGAGCAAGCCGGTGATGATGATAAGATTGATCAGGTAGATCACGGTCAGCGAAAAAAAGGTTCCGCCGTAGTGCAAGTCCGGCTGTCCCTTGGCGATCAGAAGGCAGGTGAAGACCAGGTGGAAGGCCATCGTAAAACCGAGCAGCAGGAACAGCACCCATCGGTATGCGCTGAGGTCTGCCGCCAGTGATGCAGCCCCGTAGAGGGTCACGACCAGAAGGCTATAGAGAGGGAAGAAGTATGGGGCGAGTGCGATCCAGGTATTTACTCGATCCGTGAGAACGTGGCCCCCATCCAGACTGACATGGAAATGGTCAGCTACCTTGCCGCCAAAGAGTTTGACCCAGATAGCGTGCGTCACTTCATGACCGAAGACATAGGGCCACATGAGGATCGGGCGCGGTATCATGAAGAAAAAGACTCCCAAGAGAATCATCCCTGCCGCAAAGCATTGGAAGTTCGTGTTGTCCAGCAGACCGCCCTGAACGGATGTGGTGAAGGCTTGGAAGAAGGTCTCCGTTAAAATCAGTGCAACAGGCAGAAGAAAGAGGCCAACAATGAATTTCACCCACGATTTGGGAATCGTCGCCGTTGTCTGTGCCGAGCGATCGGAGTACGACGACTGATCTTGGAGGGACGTTGGTCCTACTCTATCAAAAAGATCCTGAGGATCGGCCGCCATCGTTGCGATATGGACGCGACGCGACTTGCCTCGGGTGATTTTGCCCGTTGATCTGGAGTCGCCCTTTCTCTGAGGAGAGGAAGGGCGAGTCACGCTTTGGTGAGGTTGCGCTCCTAAAAAACTACCTCTTAGGCTCGGCCCATGTAGGCACCGGTCCGGGTATCAACCTTGACGATCTCACCTTCCTTGATGAAGAGGGGAACCTGGATGACCTTGCCGGTCTCAAGGGTTGCGGTCTTCATCACATTGCTTGAAGAGTCGCCCTTCACTCCCTCGGGAGATTCTGCAACCTTGATATTGGCTGAGGCGGGAAGTTCCACGGAGACCGCGCGTCCCTCCACATACAGGATTTCCACCTGCATGTTCTCGACGAGGAAATCCTTGGCATCACCGAGGAGATCTGCCTGAAGCGTGATGGTCTCGAAGGTCTCGGGATCCATGAAATTGTAGCCCTCCTGATCGGCATAGCTGAAGTCGAGTTTCGTGCGATGGACTTCAACGAGCTCCACCTTCTCTGTGGAGGCGAAGCGCACGTCGGCCGACTTGCCTGTTCCGATGTAGCGGATGATGAGCTGGACGAAAGCGCGGAGGTTGCCCGGGGTGCGGTGAGTGACTTCAAGAACGATGGCGGCGTTGCTGTTGTACTTGATTGCCATTCCTTTGCGGAGGTCGTTTGCGAGTGCCATGATGTCGTGGAGTGAAGGGTGGGGATTATATGAGTTTGAGTCGGGCGAGATCCTGGGAGTCGACCACGCCCAAGGGGTTTCCCTGAGTATCCGTGACCACGAGATCGTCAATCCGATGCTGTTCTAGCACCATCAGAACCTCGACGGCAAGTTTGTCGGCATCAATGGTGATCGGGCTTGGGGTCATTACCTCCGCGACCGTGCGCGTTCCGATCTGAGGATCTGAGGGAAAACGGCGGGCAAAATCACCATGGGTGAAGATCCCGGCAAGCTGACCTTCGGCGTTCACGACCAGAGCGGCACCGGCGCGTTTAGCGGTCAAGGTCTTCAAAACCTCAACGACCGAATCACTGATCTTGACGATCGCGGCTTCCTCGCCACCTCGCATGATATCGCGCACTTTGAGTAGGAGGGACTGACCGAGCTGTCCTGCAGGATGGTAACGGGCGAAATCCTCGCGGGTGAATCCCCTCTCCTCAAGGAGGACCATGGCCAGCGCATCGCCGAGCGCAAGCATCACGGTCGTGCTGGAAGTGGGGGCGAGATTATGGGGGCAGGCCTCCTGGGTGACGGAGACATCTAGGACGACGTCGCTGGCCTTGGCCAGAGTCGACGTGGGATTTCCTGTCAGGGAGACCTTCTTCACATCGAATCGTGCAAGCGCCGGCAGAACCCTGAGGAGTTCCTCGGTCTCCCCACTATAGCTAAGAATCAGAATCACATCCCCGTCCGAGATCACGCCGAGATCGCCGTGAAGCGCATTCAGGGAATCGAGGACGACGGCGGGCGCACCCGTGCTGGTGAGTGTGGCCGCGATTTTCTCTCCAATGTGGCCTGATTTCCCGACGCCAAGGACGACGATCTTTCCCTGGCGGCCGATGGCCGCCTTCAACAACTCGACGGCGGATAAAAAACTCACGTCCAGACGCTCGGAGAGACGCTGGAGTTCGTTGATTTCGATTGAGAGAACGCGACGGGCGCGCTCGAGGGAATCCATCGGTGAATTCTGAACCGAGAGTGGGAAATGGGCAACGCTGAAGGAGAGGGCATGGTATGGGTGCTTGCCCCGTGCTCTGAAAGGGGGCTAAGATCTCGATATGAACGGCAAGCTCCTTCGCCTTATTCTCGCATTGTTGGGCCTCCTAATGGCTGCTGGTTCCGGCTTTTCGCAGCAGGCCGTTTCGGATGCCTCCTTTGTAGCGACCAAGCCCAAAAAAACAAAGGTCGAGACGGCACAGGAGGAGAAGCCCGCTCCTTACGATATCTCCGGCGTGGTGGCCCAGGCTTTCAACATGAAGAAGCCTCTTCAGCTCGTGAACCCGCTGGCTCCTAAGAAATACGGTGATGGTCACGACAACGTGACTTGGGATCCCGATAATCCCGAGAAGCCGAAGGGTATCATCATTTTTGGCATCCAGTGGTAGCTTAATCATCTACTCTGCGTGAACCGGGATGACGGTGACAGGGATGCGTGACTTGTGCAGCACCGAGGTGACGACGCTTCCGCTGAAGAGTTGGTAGACCGCGCCGTGGCCATGAGAGCCAAGGATGATCATCGATGCTTGGGTGCTGGAGGCCTGATCGAGGATCTCATCAACAGGTAGGGCGACGACGGCCGTTGTCTCGACGCTGAGCCCTTTGGCGCGGAGCGGTTCCGCAAACTTCTCGAGGCGCTCCTTGACCAGATTCAGATCGGCCGGCTCCATCGGGATCGGAGCAGTGATGACATCCATGGCCGCGCCCACCGGCACATAGGCGGCAATCGGTTCGACGACATTCAGGATCACGAGGTGTGAATTCATGGCGGCGGCTAACTCCGCGGCGCCAGCCACGACTTTCTGAGAGATCGGGCTGAAATCAATCGCTGTTAAAAGGGTTTTCATACGGCTTTAGCATGGAACGGAGGCGGTTGCCTTGCCAGCGAAATGAGCCGTCTGCATAGTAAGCAAATGGATGATCTTTTCGGCAGCGCTACCATGGGTGAGGAGGCTTCCCTACCTGCCGATGCTCCTCTAGCGGCCCGAATGAGGCCGAGAACACTTGAGGAATATGTCGGTCAGAGCCACATCCTCGGTGAGGGGAAGCTCCTGCGCCGTGCCATCGAAGCCGATCGCCTCTCCTCGGTGATCTTCTACGGCCCTCCGGGCACAGGAAAGACTAGCCTGGCCCGCGTGATTGCACGCCGGACCAAGAGCCGCTTCATCGAGCTGAGCGGAGTCGAGGGTTCGGTCGCCGATATCAGGAAGGCAGTCGGCATGGCTGCCATCGAGGCGCGGAATGGAGGGCGGACCCTGCTCTTTATCGACGAGATCCACCGCTTCAACAAAGCCCAGCAGGATGCGCTCCTGCCCGATGTGGAACGCGGAACGGTCCGCCTGATCGGAGCGACGACCCAGAATCCTTTCTTCTCGATCAACAGCCCTCTGGTCTCCCGTTCCCAAGTATTCCAGCTGCAATCCCTCACTGTTGAAGATCTTGTCGTCCTGCAGCATCGTGCCGTTACCGATACGGAAAGAGGACTCGGGACGCTCCCGATTGATCTCGAGGAGGATGCGGCGCAGCATCTAGCCACAGTCAGTGATGGCGATGCCCGAAAGTGCCTTAATGCCCTGGAGATCGCCGCGCGTACTACTCCCTTTGGTCCTGAGGGACGCATCCGCATCACCTTGGAGGCGGCTTCCGAGAGCATCCAGAAAAAGGCTATCTTTTATGATGGGACTGGGGACGATCACTACGACACGGCGAGTGCCTTCATCAAGAGTCTCCGGGGTAGCGACCCTGATGCCGCCCTCTACTGGTTGGCCAAGATGCTCCACGCGGGGGAGGAGTTACGATTCATCACGCGACGTCTGGTGATCTTTGCCAGTGAAGATGTTGGATTGGCCGATCCGTTGGCTCTTCCTCTCGCGATTTCCGCGCAGCAGGCGGTCGAGTTTGTTGGTCTCCCCGAGGCCCGGATCACCCTGGCTCACGCGGTGGTCTATTTGGCGACTGCTCCCAAGAGCAACAGTGCCTATGCAGCCCTCGGCAAGTCTGAGAAAGATCTGGCCCAGGGGCGTACCTTGGAGGTTCCCGCTCATCTCCGGGACTCCCATTACAAGGGGGCTAAGTCGCTCGGCCATGGCGAGGGTTACAAATATGCCCATAATTATGAGGGAGGATATGTTCCCCAGGCCTACCTTCCCGAGGGGCGCACCTACTACGAGCCGACCCGCCAAGGTGCGGAGGCCCGTATCGCTGATAGGTTGGAAATCTGGAGGCAGCAGTTCAACGATTCCAGAAGCCAAGGAAACGGGTAGTGGGTAATCGGAATAGGATCGAGGACTTGAGCCTTCACAACATCGTGGTCTACAGCCGAAAGCACTAAATGCCCGTCCGGCGTTGCCGAGCATCAGAGAAACCCTTTGACTCCCACGGATCGGAACTCTACCTTTTTTGTCCGCCTTGGAACGCCATTATGTAGCGCCCTCTTGGGCGGCCACACTTACTTAACTCCATGGCTGACCAGCTTTCCTACGCATTTATCACTCCCGCCGCGCTCCGTAAGGGCCGCACAGGCGGTATTCTTGGCCGTTTGATCTCCCGTAGTGGACTCGAACTTCACACCGGCCGCATTTTCGCCCCTTCCGCCAAGCTGCTCTCTGAAATCGCTTCAACGCTTGTCGGCCAGTCCAAGACTGCTACCTATCTGAATGCACTCCCCGCTGGCTCCCAGAGTCTTGTGCTTGTTCTCAAGGGGGAGGATGCAGCCGCCAAGGTTGCCTCCATTATCGGCAACGACTCCTCGATGGGTGGACGCGGCGAGACTCTTCGTGACACGTACGGTGATCTGGTTGAAGCGGATGGTGCGACCGTTTACTTCGAGCCAGGCGTGATCGCTCCCGCCAACGCAGCGGAGTCTGTGGCTGGACTCAAGCTCCTAGGCGAAGCCTCGGATGCCGAGGGTGGAATTCTGGATGCCTCTTCATCTTTTGCTGAGGCCACGGAGAAGACGCTCGTTCTGATCAAGCCCGATAACTTCGCCTACCCAAATACCCGCCCGGGAGGAGTGATCGATCTCTTTGCCCGCACCGGTCTGGCCCTGGTCGGATTCAAGTCTTTCCACATGTCCGTCGCCCAAGGCGAGGAGTTCTATGGTCCGGTTCTCGACTTTCTGGTTGAGAAGCTGCCTGATGGCCGCGCCCAGTGGGAGTCGATCGTTGCCTTCATGTCCGGCAAGCGCCCCTCCGAGTGCACGCCCGAGGAAAAGACATTCCCCGGTAGCCAGCCCTGTGTAGCTCTCATTTATCAGGGGCCGAATGCCGTCGCAAAAATCCGCGAGGCTCTTGGTTCCACAAATCCTGCCAATGCCGCTCATGGCACGATCCGCAAGGAGTTCGGTACCACGATCATGATCAACGGCGCCCATGCCTCTGATTCCGTCGAGAATGTCGCCCGCGAGACCGGAATTATCCGTCTTGAGGAGAATGACTTCAAAACGAAGATCGCCGCTGCCCTTTGATTTTTTCGTCATAGCACACTACTAGCAACCCAAACAACCAACCCCACGCTTCCCATGGATCTCGCAACACGCGTCAGCGAACTCACCCCCTCTCTCACTCTCGCCATCGACAGCAAGGCCAAGGCCCTGCGCGCCGAAGGAGTCGATGTCTATAGCTTCGGAGCCGGCGAGCCAGACTTCGACACGCCGGAGCACATCAAGGCAGCCGCCATCGAGGCGCTCAACGCCGGATTCACGAAGTACACCCCGAGCTCCGGAATGCCCGAGCTGCGCGCCGCGATCAGCGAGAAGTTCAAGCGCGACAACGGCCTCGACTACAAGCCGAGCGAGATCATTGTCAGCAATGGTGCCAAGCAGAGCTGCTTCAACGCCATCATGGCCGTCTGCGGCGAGGGTGACGAAGTCATCATCCCCGCTCCCTACTGGCTCAGCTATCCCGACATGGTTCGTCTCGCCGGTGCCGAGCCCGTCATCGTCCAGACGACTCAGGAGAATGATTGGAAGATGACCCCCCAGCAGTTCGAGGAGGCGATGAGCCCCCGCACGAAGATGGTCATCATCAATTCCCCCGGTAATCCCACCGGCTCCGTCTACACTAAGGAAGAGCTTCGCGCCCTTGTCGAGGTAGCCGCCGATGAAGAGATCACCATCCTTTCGGACGAGATCTACGAGAGCCTCACCTATGATGGTGCAGAGCATGTCTCCGTGGCATCCCTCACGCCCGAGGCCAAGGATCTCACGATCACCATCAATGGTTTCAGCAAGGCTTACGCAATGACCGGATGGCGCCTCGGTTATCTCGGTGCCCCTGAGAAGATCGCCAAGGCAATCGACTCCATGCAGAGTCACAGCACCTCGGGTCCCTGCTCCTTCGCCCAGAAGGGTGGACTCGCCGCCCTCACCGGCAGCCAGCAGTGCGTCGCCGACATGCGCGAGGAATTCAATATCCGCCGCGAATACATGTTCGAGCGTCTCTCCGCGATTCACAACGTCACGGCCGTGAAGCCGAAGGGTGCCTTCTACATGCTGGCAAACGTTTCCAAGCTCGGCATGACCTCCACGAACTTCGCCGACCGCCTGCTCAGCAAGGCGAATGTCGCCGTTGTTCCCGGCATCGCCTTCGGTGATGACCGCGTGGTCCGCCTCAGCTATGCGACCGGCCTTGATGTCATCAAGCCAGGTCTCGACCGCTTCGAGGAGTTCTGCAAGACCCTCTAAGTTTCCATTATTGGTTTCACGGGGAATCCCCGACCAAACCATGACTTCCCGAAAGGCCATCCGCTCCCAAGACGCGGATGGCCTTTCTGCTTATCTGGAGAAGCAGCGTAACCTGATCGAGAAAGCGCTCTCCAAGGCTGTTCCCGCTGACTCAGTTCGCCCTGCTACGATTCACGCGGCGATGCGTTACGGCCTGCTGGCTGGTGGCAAGCGCCTGCGTCCCATCCTGACTCTGGCTGCTGCCGAGGCCTGCGGGTTGACTGAACCTACTGGAGTTCTTCCTGCGGCCTGCGCGGTGGAACTCATCCACACCTACTCGCTCATTCATGACGATCTTCCCTGCATGGATGATGATGACCTGCGCCGGGGACGTCCCACCTCTCATAAGGTCTATGGAGAGGGGGTCGCCGTCCTTGCGGGGGATGCACTCTTGACTCGGGCCTTCGGACTGATCGCCGAGATCACGCCCGCCAAGCGCTATCCGCTTGCCGTTCTTCTCGAGGAGACCGCCAAGGCTGCCGGAAGCCTTCAGCTCATTGCCGGTCAGGTCGCCGATATTGAGGCCGAGGGTAGGAAACTCTCGATTGCGGATGTCCGCTTCATCCATGAGAGGAAGACCGCAGCTATGATCGTACTCTCCCTTCGCCTGGGGGCCATGATCGCCAATGCAACACCGCGGCAACTGAAGGCAGTCACGCAATTCGGTCAGGCTTTAGGCTTAGCCTTTCAAATCATCGACGACATCCTCGATGTCACGCAATCAAGCGAGCAGTTAGGCAAGAGTGCTGGCAAGGATTTGAAATCCTCCAAAGCCACCTATCCAGCAGTGATCGGCCTGGAATCCTCCCATAAGGAGGCGAATCGCCTCACCAAAAAGGCACTTGGTGCCTTGAAAGAACTCGGATTCCAATCCGTAAGGCTGCATCAAATTGCAGAACGGCTAATGATTAGGGAATCCTGATCAATGAAATACTTTTTACCGGCATTCCTCTCTCTTCTCCTTTGCTCATGTGCATCGGTCAGCGTCTGCAAAATGAAGCCGGTGGAGAATCAACCATTCACAACTCCCAAGAGGATCTACGTTCGTGAATTCACAGATCCAGAAAGCGTCTTTAGGGTTGATAGGAAGGGGGATTCTCTAACCGAATTCAAGACTAAGACCTCAAAGCAACTCTCCGATGATCTGGTCAAAAAGCTCAATGAGTCGGTGATCCCCGCCGAAGCGCTTGCTACAAATGTACAAGCTCCCAAAGGGGAAAATTGGCTAGTCACCGGAAACTTTGATCGAGTCAATCAAGGAAGCAGGGCCCTTCGCACGCTTTTCGGCCTTGGATTCGGGGCTACAAAAATTGAAACGACTGTCCATGTGGCAAGCCTTTCCACTGGAAGGCCTGTTGAGATCCTGAGCTTTCGGACATCAGGAGGATCCAATACCGAACCCGGCCCGGGGATTCTTATGGGGCCTCCAGATCCGACGACCATCCTCCCACTGCTTTGGGGTGTTGCGATGCCCTGTCTAACCAAAGACATCACGAGAACAGCCAAGGAAATCGCAGCAGAGATTTCTGACTACCTCTCCAGGCACGGCGTAAAACCTAAAGACCCAAAACTCAAGGTAAAGCTGATGCGAGGACCAAAGGCCTGAGTTTTAAAACTATCATGATGAAAAAACTTCTTTTGCTTTCCTTGATTGCTGCGCTTCAGATGACCGGCGCCATGGCCCTGACTTCAGGACACTTTCCCTCAGTCTCAGGGAAGGATCTCAACAACACGTCATGGACAGCTCCAGCTGGTTTCCCCGGTGAGCGTACATTGGTGGTGGTAGGGTTTGAAGAGGAACAGCAGGTCGGGATTGATTCCTGGTTTGAGGGAATGAAGGTCCGCAAGCCTTCTTCCGGGATTTCCTGGATCGAGATGCCTCTGATCAATAACCCGGGTATGGTCATGCGGTGGATCATCAATACCGGCATGCGGGGCGGCATCCCGAGCAAGGAGGTTCGCGCTCACGTCTGGACCGCCTACACGAACAAAAAGGCGTTCATGGAAGCCTGTGGCATGGCTGTTCCGAAAAATGTCTATGCACTGGTGGTTGATCGCTCCGGCAAGATCCTTGCGATGGAATCGGGGAACTATTCCAAGAAGGGTGCCGAAGTCCTTCTCAAGGCTCTTCAGCGTTGATGAGCCATTCCTCTGGTTAGTCAAAACTGGTGCTGGTGCAGGCCCCCAAAACCTAGGATAAAGAAGGGCTTCCGACAGAGTTCCCAGTCACCATGGCCTTTACCGATAAATTTTTCCGCAAGTTGGTCCTTGATGCGTTTTCACGCGCACGTCGTGGAGAGCTCAAGCTAACGATGCCGGGTGGATCTCGGCGTCTGTTTGGTGGCCTTGGGAAGGAACTCCAGGCGGAACTCACCGTCCTCGACGACAACTTCTACCGCCGATGTGTGCTCTTCGGTCCGATCGGCTTTGCCGAGGCCTACCTCGCCGGGGAGTGGGAGACCGAGGATCTGACGCGGACGCTGGCGTGGTTTGTCCTGAATGGCGATTACCTTGCCGGAATCAAGACGCGTGAATCGCGCACGTCCGGGGCTTTCGACCTCCTCGGGACAATCAACCGGATCGGGCATGCGCTCCGCCCTAATAGCAAGGCCAAGAGCCGGGACAACATCAGCGAGCACTACGATCTCGGAAACGACTTTTTCAAGCTCTGGCTCGACCCGACGATGACCTACTCGGCGGCTTACTTCGATCCGCCGAACCTCACCATGGAGGAGGCTCAACGTAAAAAATGGGATCAACTCTGCAGGAAGCTTCAACTCTCCTCCCACGATAGTGTTCTGGAGATTGGTTGCGGATGGGGAGGTTTTGCCATCCATGCAGCTAAGAACTACGGTTGCCGGGTAACTGCTGCCACGATCAGCGAGGAACAGTTCCGTGAGGCCGCCGCCCGTGTTGAAGCGGCAGGTGTCGCCGATCTGGTGGAGGTGATCTTCTGCGACTATCGCGATCTGGCTGGCCGTTTCGATAAGATCGTCTCGATCGAGATGCTTGAGGCTGTGGGTGACCGCTACGCGGAGACCTTTTTTGGGAAGGTTTCCGAGTTGCTGGCCCCGAGAGGGTTGGTCGGCATCCAGACGATCCTCTGTCCGGATAATCAGTTCCCGATCCTTCGGGATGGGGTGGATTTTATCCAGAAGCATATCTTCCCAGGTTCTCTGTTGCTCTCGATGCGTCGTATCACCGAGGCGTTGAATTCCACGGGCGACCTGAACCTTCTCGATTACGAGGACATGACCCCCTTTTATGCGCGGACGCTTAAGGAGTGGAGGAAGGCGTTTGTGAAGGTATTGCCCCAGGTGAAGGCTCAGGGATACGACGAGTCCTTCATCCGCAAGTGGCTCTACTACCTCTGCTACTGTGAGGCCGGCTTCGGCACCCGTCATATCGCGGTGGCACAGATTGTCTACACGCGCCCTGACAACCTCGACATCCATTCACTCGCTTATGATCTCTGCCACCATCGGGAGAGGCCGATTCCAGAGGTCCATCACGCCTTTGCTGGTTCATGAGCTTGATGAGTGGCTTGCACCTTTTTTTGACGGGCCTGGGACTTGCGAGTCTCCTCATGGTCGTGGTGTGGGTCATCGCGGTCCGTATCGTGAATGCGGGAATCGTCGATATTGCATGGGCCTTGGGGTTTGCTCCGCTCGCCTTGCTCTACCGGATCTTCGGGGATGGTGACCCGATGCGGCAGAATTTGATTACCCTGATGGCGGTGGTCTGGAGTCTCCGGCTTGGTGTTCATCTCTGGAAGAGGGTGATGGGGCATCATCCCGAGGAGGATGGTCGTTACCGTGAGTTGCGCCGTGCCGTTTCAGGTCATGAGAACTTTTTCTTTTTCTGGTTCTTTCAGGCGCAGGCACTTCTGCTAGCTGTGCTCAGCATCCCGGTACTGCTCGCGAATTTCGATACGCGTGTCCAGTTGGGGTTCAGTGATTTTCTCGGCTTTTCCGTCTGGTTGATCGCGATCTTTGGGGAATCTCTGGCCGACCGACAACTCGATGACTTCAAGGCGGTTCCATCGAATCGGGGTAAGGTATGTGAATCAGGTCTCTGGAATTATTCGCGGCATCCCAATTATTTTTTCGAATGGCTGATCTGGGTCGCTTTTTTCCTCTTCGCTTTCCCTGCACCTTGGGGCTGGACCACGGTCTCTGCCCCCGCGCTGATGCTCTTTTTTCTCCTGCGTGTCACGGGTATCCCCTACACCGAGGAGCAATCGCTTCGTTCCCGCGGCGCGGCCTACCGGCAGTATCAGAAGAGCACGAGTGCTTTTATGCCGTGGTTTAAAGGAACGGTTCCTTCGGCGAAATAATGTGACATAATCGAACCTTTCCGATTTTGAAATGAGCAGACTCGATTCCCTTCTCGCCCGCGGCCTTGTGCCTGATTTTCTGGTTCGTTCCGGAATTCGCAATCTTCTGGCCGCCAAGCTCAGGGAGGAGGGACTCGGTAATGTGGAGGCGAGGGATGCAAGGTTCGAGGCTTTTCGCGCAGGGCTCGATGCCTCACCCATCGCGATCAACACCTCCGATGCCAACGAGCAGCATTATCAGGTGCCGACGGAGTTTTACCTCAATGTCCTCGGCCCCAGGCTGAAGTACAGCAGCGGCTACTGGCCAACCCGGAACACCACGTTTGCAGAATCCGAGGAGGCGATGCTGGAACTCACATGCAGCCGCGCTGAGCTCAAGGACGGGCAGAAGATTCTCGAACTCGGATGCGGTTGGGGTTCTCTGACCCTCTGGATGGCGGAGCATTATCCCAACTCCACCATCACCGCTGTTTCCAACTCCTACACGCAGCGTCTTCATATCGAGGCCGAGGCGCATCGTCGCGAACTCTACAATGTCCGGATCATCACGGCTGACATGAACACCTTTGCCCCGCCCGAGCCCGGCACTTATGACCGTGCCGTTTCGGTGGAAATGTTCGAGCACATGAAGAACTACCGGGAGCTGATGAAACGGATGGCCGGATGGCTTAATCCGGACGGAAAGCTCTTCGTCCATATCTTCACCCATCGGGAGTATGCCTATCATTTCGAGGGGAAGGATCCCTCGGACTGGATCACGCGCTACTTTTTCTCGGGCGGCACGATGCCCTCGCACGATCTGCTACTCTATTTTCAGGATGAGCTTAAGATTGAGCGGCACTGGAAGGTCAACGGCAACCACTATGCACGCACCTCCGAGGCTTGGCTCAGGACCATGGATGAGAACAGGCAGGCTATCACGCCAATTCTGGAAAAAACATACGGTCGTGCTGAAGCCGACAAATGGAGAGCTTACTGGCGCACCTTCTTCATGTCCTGTGCCGAGCTCTGGGGATACAAAGGGGGCGAGGAGTGGATTGTCTCGCATTACCTGTTCCGTAAATGAAACGCATTCTTATCCTGACCGCTGGATTCGGCGAGGGTCACAATACTGCATCCCACTGTCTGGCCGAGGCGCTGCGAGAGCATCCTGATGTCGAGGCCAGAGTGGTGGATGTTTACCAAGAGACCATGCCGGGAATCACCAAGGTCCTCCAGTCGGGCTACGGATTAGCCATCAATAAGTTTCCCTTCATCTGGAGCGCCATCTTTTCGTTGCTGGAAACCCCGGGCAATCTGGAAGCGACACTGCCGCTCGCGGCCAACCTCCGCGAGGCGCTACGCGGTATCGTGGAGGAGTTCAAGCCGGATGCGATTGTCTCCACCTACCCTCTGTACGCATTCCTCCTGAGGGAACTCAGGAAGCGTGGTCATGTTCCCTGCGAGGTGCCGCTGCTCACGGTCGTCACCGATTCGATTGCCATCAACAGTTCTTGGTTCCGTGCCGGTAGCGAGGCATTCATTGTGGCTGATAAGGAGACCGCCCAAGTCCTTGATCGAGGTGGCGTCGCTGCCGGTATTGTTCATGTGCTAGGATTCCCTGTTGCGCCGCGCATCGCGGCCCTTCAACCGCTGGAGCCAACGATCAGCGCACCAATCAAGATCCTCTATTTTCCCTCCTCACGCGTTGCCCATACGCTTGCAGTGATTCGGGAGCTCCAGGCGCTTCCTGGGGTGGAACTGACGATTGTCACCGGAAGGCTGAAAGCCCTGCATGCCTCGATCGAGGCCTCCGGGCTCATCGACGGAATGCAGATCCGCCTGATCGGCTGGACGAATCAAGTGCCCGAATTGCTCGCCACTCATCATCTCTATATTGGCAAGGCGGGAGGAGCCATTGTTCAGGAGGCCATCGCAACCAGCTGTCCGATCGTTGTCAGCCATGTTGTGCCGGGCCAGGAAGAGGGGAACATCGAAATGATCGAACGCCATGATGTCGGCCGCTTGGCCGCCCATTATCCCAAAGCACTTGCCGCCTCGGTGGAGGAAGTCTTTGCGAATGAGGGTTCCACCTGGAAGAGGTGGAAGAAGAACATCAAGGCAATCTCCAAGCCCTCCTCGAGCCGCGATATCGCGCTATTTATCCTAAAACAAGCGGTGGCAGTAAACTAACCGCTTTCACCTCCACTGCCTTACTGGGAGGAGGTGGGCTTGCTTAGAAGTTGCGCATAAAAGAGATCGTTGTTCCAGGTGGTGACGGCGACGCCACCCACGGGAGTCCATCCCTTGGAGAGATGCAGCTGCAGGTCATCGTTAAAAGGCTGTTTGAAGCCCGAGATCATTTTGTAACGAAGGGAGGGCGTTCCCTGTTGGGTCGTTGCAGAACCATTATCCGGTGAGGCTTTGAGGAGTGGCGTTTGTGATGCCAGCAGGAGCAGGGTTGCGAGAATGGAGGTCGTGATTTTCATGTGAGGATATGATGTCAGTGGATATGCGGGTATTTCCTAAAATAGATCGGGATACCGCGTCCGCGCCAATCCCGTTGTGCGGGCATAAATTTCTGCAGCTCGTTCTCCGGAAAGCGCTTGCGCGACGATTTCTTGGCAAGAGGGGAGATCCAGACTGCGGATCGCCTTCTTGACGCGTGGGACTAGAGCAGCGCTGGCGCTGAGTTCGTCGACACCTAGGCCCACCAGTAGAGGGGTGAACTCAATATCGCCGGCCAGTTCGCCACAGACGCCGACCCAGATTCCCGCAGCATGGGCACCATCCACAATGGTTTTCAAAATCCGAACTACCGCAGGATTTGAGGGGTCATGGAGATGGGAGATCCTTTCGTTGCCGCGATCAACGGCCATCAGGTACTGGAGGAGATCGTTGGTCCCGATGCTGAAAAACTTTACCTCGTGGGCGAGAACATCTGCCATCAGAGCGGCGCTGGGGACTTCGATCATGATGCCGAGCTCCATGTCCCCCTTGAAGGGAACACCCCGTACGCTGAGTTCATCGGCCGCTTCGGCAAGAAGTGCCTTGGCGTGATACAGTTCCTCGATGCCGGAGATCATCGGGAACATCATCCTCAGATTTCCATGAACTCCAGCCCGTAGAATGGCGCGAAGCTGGGTTTTGAAAATTTCGGGGTTGTTGAGGCAGAAGCGAATGGCACGGCAACCCAGGAAAGGATTTTCCTCGTGACCCAGATCGAGGGCCTCCGTCGGCTTATCGCCACCGATATCCAGTGTGCGGATGATGACTGGGTGGGGATTGATCTTCTCCGCAACAAGGCGGTAAATGGCATGCTGCTCCTCCTCGTTGGGGGGAGTCGTGCGGTTGAAATAAAGGAACTCCGTACGATAAAGGCCGATACCGTCGGCGCCACAGGCAGCCACTTCATCAAGCTCCTCAGGAAGCTCGATGTTCGCAGCCAGCATGATGTGACGACCATCAAGGGTGGTGGAATCGCTATCCCTTAGGACTTCCAATCCCTCCTCAATATGCTCTTTCTGCTCCGCAATGGCCTGGTAGGCGAGATGGGTCGAGGGTGAGGGGTTGAGAAAGATCTTCCCACTGTACCCGTCGATCAGAATGATGCTGCCGTTCTCCAGTTCGCTGCAGATGCCCTCAAGTCCCACAATGGCGGGAATGCCAAGCGAACGAGCCATAATCGCCACGTGGGATGTCTTGCTACCCTTCTCCGTGATAAATCCGGCGACATTTTCACGATTCAGCGTGGCGGTATCCGAGGGAGTGAGTTCGTCTGCCACGATGATGTGGTTGCGATCGTGTCCCCCCAGACGCTGCCCGGATTTTCCTAACAGATGTCGAATTACCCTCCGTCCAACATCCTCCAGATCAATGGCCCTCTCCCTCAGGTAGGGATCGTCAATGGAGGAAAGGGACTTGATGAATTTATGGATGACACCCTGAAAAACAAATTCGGCATTATGTTTCTCTTTGCGGACCCCCTTGATCACCTCATCGATCAGTGTGGGATCTTCCAAAACCATCAGATGGGCATCAAAGATCCCTGCATCGCCCGAAGCCGCCGATTGGGCAAGCCGCTCCTGAAGCTCGAGGATCTCCTTTCTTGTTGCAAGCAAAGCTGCCTCAAAACGAGCGACTTCCACATCCAATTCCTGATCCTGAAGATCCCTAAAGGGAATCGATTCCTCTTCCTGGAAATGGATAAGAACCTTTCCTTCGGCAATCCCCGGAGCGACGGCCGTACCCTGGAAAACACGTTCCTCTCCCAGGGGGGGGATGGCCTCTGGTTGCAGAATTTTCTTGGATGAGCGAATACCCACGGAATGTGGTTATAGAAGAGTGACCTTTTGGTCAAAGATGGAATGCAGTCTCCTGATGCATTCAGCCATTAAGCATCGTCCCGCGCAGGGACCTCAATCGCCTCGCAGATGTCGCGCCAGCCGGGGAAGTTCCACGCATTAGGGAAGTCCTTGCACTGCTGGGGCTTCACCTTCTGAATCGAGCATTCGTTACCTTTCAGGAAAAAGCAGGCACCATCTTCCCGGTCGATCAGCGCCAGACCGCCTCTATTAGGGCGCAGGCGTGTGTAGTTCTGGATGAAGTAGTTCTCTTCTATCACAAGGTGCGTGGCAATAGCCAAAACCTCCTCCTCAGTAACTCTAACGAAGCCAGGCCAGCGGCAGCAGGCCGTGCAGCGTTGGCAGAGGTAGGTAGGAGGCATGGGAGAAAAGGATGAATTATGAATTATGAATTATGAAGGACTGAATCTATTATTTCCGCATGAAAATCTTCATCCTGGGATCCAATGGCCGGCTGGGCTCCGCTCTTGTCCGCCGTTGGAAAGCACTTCCTGAAAACGAAGTTGTGGCCTTGACTCGGGCCGATGTCGATCTTTCCGATCCTGAGAAAGCTGAAGCAGGGCTTGCCTCGCATGAATTCGGCGCAGGTGATGTGGTCGTGAACTGCGCCGCCGCCACCGATGTGGATGGTTGTGAGAAAGATCGAGAGGCTTCTATCCGGGTCAATGCCACATCTCCCGGACGGATTGCGCGTCTCTGTGCAGCCCGCGGCGCACGACTGATTCACATCGGCACCGACTATGTCTTCGATGGTTCCCTTGATCGTCCCTACATCGAGGAGGATGAGCCGAAGCCTCTGAGTCACTACGGCCTCACCAAGCTTGAGGGAGATCGCGAGGTTCTCAAGGCATCTCCTGCACACTGCGTCGTTAGGGTCTCCTGGGTATTCGGCCCGGACAAGCCGAGCTTCGTGGATGCCATTGTGAAGCGCGCACTCACCTCACCAGATGCGGTCGCGGTCCATGACAAGACCTCGGCACCCAGCTACACTGAGGATATGGCGCTCTGGCTTGCAGCGTTGCTAAATCCTCAGGTGCCAGGAGGCATCTATCATCTCTGCAACGGTGGCACCTGCTCCTGGCGCGACTACGGTGAGTATGCCCTCGAATGCGCCAAGAAAAACGGCATCCCGGTCCTCACCACGAGCGTCGCGCCGCTCAAACTCTCCGACATGAAAGCGTTCATCGCCGTGCGGCCTCCCCACACGGCTCTTGATACCTCAAAATTCACCCGCATTACGGGACTTACCCCTCGTCCTTGGGAGGAAGCCGTGGCCGAGTATTTCACGACTTGGAAACAACAGTGATGCAGATCGGAATCGACAGTTTCGTCGCCACGACGGCCGATCCAGTGACAGGAGCCAAGGTCGACCCTGTCGTCCGGCTTCGGAATCTGCTCGAGGAGGTCGAGACGGCCGATCGGGTGGGACTCGACGTCTTTGGGATTGGGGAGCATCACCGCGAAGAGTTCCTCGACTCGGCTCCGGTCGTTTTGCTGGCAGCCGCAGCAGCCCGTACGAGAAAGATTCGCCTCGCAAGTGCGGTCACCGTGCTGAGTGCCGCTG
>Ga0007804_1000224_pt1 | contig 22098 bp, 16 predicted proteins | sample CryBogCBE25Aug07_FD_60367 | JGI IMG/M metagenome (GOLD analysis project Ga0007804, IMG submission 60367) | Freshwater microbial communities from Crystal Bog, Wisconsin, USA - CBE25Aug07 | ecosystem: Environmental > Aquatic > Freshwater > Lake | place: Crystal Bog, Wisconsin, USA | collected... | reverse complement strand
CCGCGCCGCGACAGTGGCCGCGAAGATCTCCGGACTGGGACTTCTCGTCAGTCTCTGGTGGATCGGCGGACTGTGGGCTGAGGGCGCCTACGGCATCAACATCCTCAACTACACCGAATCGATCACCACGGTGGCCTCCACCTCGACGACGAGCGAAGTTCTCCGAGGACTGGGTTATTGGTACTTCTACGGATCCGACCACATCCAACCTTGGACAATGGCATCTGGACCGTACGAGACGAATGCCCTCGTGGTAGCGGCGAGCTTCTTCCTGCCCGCCGCCGGCATGGTGAGCAGCCTCTTCGTGCGCTGGCGCTATCGCGGCTACTTCGTGGCCATAGGGCTTCTCGGCATCATCTTGGCGGTCGGCGCTTATCCCATTTCGTCGCCAGCGCCCATTGGCGCCGTCATGAAGTGGCTCGGTCTGCACACCACGGTGGGTCTCGCGATGAGATCCACCAATCGCGTCATGCCGCTGGTCCTTCTGTCCTTTGGCACTTTGTTGGCCGCCGCTATTCACGCTCGCGCGCAGCGCAAGCACACGTCACCTCGTCGGATGCTGGGCATCACGGCACTCGCCAGCATGGTGGCGATTCAGCCACTTTTCGCGGGCTCTGCGCTCGCCGCCAACCTCAGTTCGCCGAGCACCTTGCCGTCCTACGTGACCGCGGCCGCCACCGACCTCAACCGCGGGCCCGCCACCTCAACCGTCCTTGGGCTTCCGGGCGTTGACTTTGGGAATTTCCGATACGGCGCCTACGTCGACTCCCTCTGGCCGGGATTGTTGTCACGCCCCTTCGAGACGAACCAGGTCACCCCTCAGGGAGAAAATGCCAGCGTCGATTTGATCCGTGCGCTCGACGGGAGATTTCAAGACGGCTACGCCCAACCGCAGGCCATTGCCCCCATCGCACGTCTCTTCTCGGCGGGCGACATCCTGCTGCAAATGGATATTCAGTACGAGCGTTTTAACTCGCCAACGCCGGCCTACATGTGGAGCCTCTTCTCGCCCACACCGACGGGCCTGAAACTGGTCAAGACCTACGGACCGGTACTGAAGGACCAGGTGAGCGATGGCCGTTACATCAATGAACAGATGCTCAACCTTCCTACCAACTTCAAGTGGCCCGCCTCTCTCGCCGTCTTTAAAGTCACTGGCGCTCGAACCCTGACGCGTACCGAGACGTTGTCAGGGTCGTACTTGATTGCAGGTTCCGGCATGGGCCTCGTCAACCTCGCAACGATGGGTTTTCTTAATGACAACCATTCGCTGTGGTACGAGGGCTCAATAGGGCCACAGGTGGTCGCACGGCTATTAAAGGCCAATGCCACTCTTGTGCTCACGGACACCAACGCCAAATTGCACTCCACCTTTGGCACGCTCAGCTCCTCAGCCGGATACGTCGAGGCATTGAACGAGCTTCCGGTCAACACCTCAGAGGAAGAACACGCTCTGTACGCCTTTGAACCCAGTACCGGCAATCAGACGGTGGCCATTCTGCACGGCATCGCTGCCGTCGGTGCCTCTAGTTACGGCAACCCCATCGCGAACGTACCGGAACATATGCCCTTCTACGCGGTCGATGGCAACCCAAATACCTCGTGGCAGACCGCCGCGTTCCACAAAGCCGTGGGCGAATACCTCACGATCCACGCCACCTCGTCACATGTCGTCTCACGAATCCACTTCCTCCAATCTCAGAACCCCACGGAAAATCGATGGATCACCAAGGTGTCGATCAAGGTGGGGAACCACTCTTACCATCGACTGCTCACCGAAGAGTCATGGGGTGGCGCCGGTCAATGGGTCGACATTCCTCCCACTCGCGCATCGACGTTGACCGTAACCATTGATGACACGACACCGATCTACGTTCCGCTGAAGCAGCAATCGGCGGTGGGATTCTCCGAAGTCTTCGCCCCCGGCTTTGGTGACGCCACACGGTCGCTGCTTCTCCCGACCTCGCTCCTCGAACGCGTTGGAACTGCGGCGAAGGACTCCCCCCTCATCATCGACATGTCCCGCATTCGTGTCGCCGCAACACCTCCACGGACAGACCCCGAGTTGACCTTGAATCGCACCTTCAAGTTGACCTACCCGCGCAGCTTCGCACTGAGGGGAACTGCCCAGCTGTATGCGCAGAATTCCGATAACGGCATCAATGCGATCCTGGGCTTACGCCCGCAGGGCGCGGGAGTTCCCATTGTCTCGACCGAGGCGTCCACCAGAATGGTCGGTGCACCGCTGTCGGCTTCTCGTGCCGCCTTCGATGGACGCACTGATACGGCGTGGCAAAATGCGTTTCAAACGGGCGTAGGTCAGACCATCAGCGAGCATCTCGCATCGCCACTGACGATTTCCCAGGCAACGTTTACCGTTCTCAACGACGGGCGCCACGCCGTTCCGACGACAATCAGAATTAGCTCCGGTACCGCATCTCGGGTTGTCACGCTTCCTTTCACGCTGAATGCGAACGGCCAAGAGGGTGCGATTAATAGTGCGACCGTGCACTTCGCTCCCCTCAGCGGACGCGACTTCTCCTACACCATTGAGACGATTACCGGTAATCCTGTCGTGGACCGCATTACGGGTGGCGTGAACCACACGCCTCTCGGCATCGCGGAAATCTCAGTGCCGGGAATTGCCACGATTTCGACCCCGTCTCACATCGAGACCGGCTGCATTTCCAATGTTCTTCGCATAGACGGCCGCAACATTCCGGTCACCATTTCTGGAACCCTCGATGAGGTCAAGCGTGGCCTTCCTCTCAGCGTGACGAGCTGCGCGGCATCTCTCACTTTGTCCGCCGGAATCCACAATGTTGAGTCAACCTTGGGGTCAGTGAGCGGCTTCCAACTCGACGACTTAGTCATGACCTCGCGAATCGGAGCGCAGCACCTCGTCACGGGGATCAGCGACCTCGCGGGTACTTGGAAGAGCCGCTATCAAGTGACGGCAACCGTCGGCCCCCACGATGCCGGCAGGGTGCTCGTTCTCGGACAAAGCATGTCCCCCGGTTGGACGGCCTCTCTCAACGGGGTAGATCTCGGGCCCGCAGAACTTGTCGATGGCGCATCGACGGGATGGATTCTTCCGGCACAGATCGCGCCGCACAGTTCGGTCGTTATGACTTGGTCTCCGCAGCATCGGGTAAACGTTCTCTTGTGGGGATCGGCCGGCGGGCTTCTCCTCGTCTCAATGTTGGCGATTGGTCGACGTCGAGACAATTCCCTGCCTATGGACGGTCCTGTGTGGCGTTCTGATCGCATTCGAAATGGGCGCCCTCACCCCATGGCTATCGTTCTCGCCATTGCGTCCGGCATCCTCGTCGCGTGGTGGGCACCGCTCGCGGTCGCAGCGATTCTCCTGTGGTGCCTCTCTCGGCGAGCTTGGAACTGGTTTAGCGTGGCGAGCATGGTGTCCTTGACGTCCAGCGTGCTCCTGACGATTTATGCCACCCTGCGCAATTTTCCGCAAGACATCTCCTGGCCCACCCATATTCACTACGCCGATGCTTGTGCCGCATGGGCGCTCGTATTTTGGGTCTGCGCTATTGCCTTTGCTCCCCACCGGCCTCACGAGGACTGGTAGCTAATGGCGTGGTGGAGGAAGAGCACCGTCGACAGCGACTATTCAACGCCATCAACGGCGCTGGAGCCCGTGAAACGACGGGGGCTAAACGTCCCCCCTCAGGTCGCATATGACCACTCGGAAGAAAAACGAGGAAGCCTCATCGTGGCGCCTGATGGGCTCCCACGGGTTATCGCCCTCATGCGGGCTCAGCGGATGCGTTCGGAAAATCGAGCCCTGGCCGAGGACATCATCGCGACCGATTTCATGACGCAGATCGTGGGGCGCGCCACGATTTTCAATCGTGACGTCCTTGAAATCGCCGACTCTGAGAATGAGTTCTACCTCGGCCTCATGGAACGCGGAGCCATCGTCACCCGTATGCGGCCCGAACTCTCCGTCAACCGCCGTATTGGCGAAGCGATGAGAGCACGCGTGTCACCGTCTGACGCGCAGACCTTCACCGCACCTCGGATTCCCAGTGAGGATGAAGCGTTTGACACGGTTGTCGCCACAAATATTTTGGCGATGTCACACAAGCCGTCCGAAACGCTCGACGAATTGGCGCGGGTACTGCGACCCGGCGGAACTTTGTACCTACAGCAGGTCTTGTGGTGGTCGCCCTCAGGTGGACGCGAGACCTCCCCCTGGCACCTACTCTCGGGCAACTTTGCTCGCAAGCGATACCAGCGCCACCATGGGCACGCCCCCGCCCACTTCTTCGGGGAGAATCTCTTTCGGCTTTCCCTCGGGTCGATCCTTCGAGCGGCGAAAAAACAGCCTGACTTCGCCATCGTCTCGATGCATCCCCGCTACGGCCGAGCAACCAGCCGCTGGGTGCTTCGCTTACCGATTGTGCGCGAATTGCTCACGCTCAACGTGACCATTATTTTGGAGAAATCGCCTTTTGCCCACGGGCAGGAACCGATGATGCCAGAGCCTCAAAGAGCTCCAGGGCCGTTCGGTCCCAGGTAAGTTCGCTGGCATACGACACTGCGCCGCGACGAAGGTTGTCGAGAAGTTCGTTGTCGCCAATCACGCGTGTGATGGTGCTCGCCAGCGAGATGTCGGGGTCAACGAGGATTCCCGAGACTCCGTCTCTCACGGCGTCGCGGTGCCCAGCGATATCAGTCGCCACCGACGGTGTCCCACATTTTCCCGCTTCCGTCAGCGTCATGCCCCACCCTTCGCGGAGGGAACGCGAGACGACCAGCCACGCCGATTGATACAACGCCACCAATTCCTCATCGCTCACGTGACCGGCGAAAGTCAGGGCATCGGAGATTCCTAGTGAGGCTGCAAGGGCTTCGAGATCGCTACGCAAGAATCCTTCGCCTACCACCACGAATCGTGCGGCTGGCACCTCGGCATGAACTTCCGCGAAATCCTGCAGAAGTAGGTCGAAGCGCTTCACGGGTGCAAGTCGCCCCACCGCCACGATGAGCGGGGTATCGCTTCTCGCTCCCCCGGTCTGAAACTTGTCCGCGATTCCTGGCGGAATCACTCTGACTCTTTTGAGATGGAGCTTTTCGTCGATTTCGTGGGCGCTGGAGTTCGACAACGTGCACACCGTCGTGCGCCGATACGCCAAGGGGAAAATTCGATGTTCGAGAAACCAGCCCACTCGTGCGAGCCGCGGGCCAAGTGTCATTTTCCACATGTCGGCGTGAACATGGTGCAGCCACGCGACGCTACGACGACGCGCCCACAGTGGCGTCAGGAAGGGCACCCCGTTCCAGATGTCCACGAAGGCGTCGTAGTGGCGTCGATCGCGACGCAAGCCGCGAATGATCGCGTCCGGAAACACCTGATACCGACCCGAACGGCGCACGACTCGGTAACCGTCGCGCTCACGCTCCTTCGGCCTCCCTGCCACGGCAGAGGTTCGAAGCGTGACTGACAAGCCCGCGGCGGCCCATCTCCGAAGCACCTCATCGGCGTGAATTTCGCTTCCACCCGCCTCGGCATCATCCAAGTCACGCCACGCGAACGCTTTCACGGATGAAATGTGCGACGAGGAGATCAGGGATGATAACTGTGTCGCGGCCGACTCTGGCATACCGTCAACTTACTCGCGTTGTCGAAGGTATTCGTAAGCCACGCCACCAAGTACCACCAGCATCACCACCACTTGGACGGCAAGGTCCCACCTCGCCGTCGATGCGAAGTTTCCACCAGCGGCCGACAGAATAGATAGCGATCCCAGCGACAAAACAATCAGCACCACGGCATGCCATCGGTAGCCCGTGGCCATCAGGTAGGTGTTGCCCAAAGTCGTCAGCGCGAGCGCACTCATTGCAATACTGAGAGGCAAAAGGGCCGTTGCCGCTGACCCGTATCGTGAACCAAACACCGCATTGATGAGATGGGGGCCAACGGTGGCGCTCACGGTGACGAGCACCAATCCGGCGACGAGCACCAAGCCGAACGCAATGAAGAGTTGTCGGGTCGCCAACTTGCCACGACCCGCATCTAGTACTGCCTCGGGCAACAGAAAGCCCCCAATGATCACTGCCCCGTACACGATGGTCTTCGCAATTTGCGATGCCGCGGAGTACCCACCGAGAGGTCCTTGGTGAACGTGTCCCAGCGCGAAGATGTCGGCGAATTGCAGGAGCGACAGTGAACCGAGGGCCCCGAGGGCAATGAGAAGATCAAGCGTGATGCCCGTGTGCTCGAGCTCCATGGCACCGCCCTGTCCCCGTGGGACCCGTTGACGCGCTTGAACGCGTGTCGCCACCTCGGCGAGCAACAGGCCAACCAGCACCGCGGTCACCCCGTGGGCGCTCAGCGCCATCATCAACACGAGACGGGCGACGCCCTCAAATGCGATATTGAACGCCAGGCCGCGATAGTCCTGACGTACCTGAAGGAGGGCACGATCGACCGACAAGACGCCCCAGACCACGCCAGCTAACGCGACCGCTGACACCGCAATCCAGGATCGGTTTCCGAGCCACTCACCCACAAATCGTGACGCCGCGATGAGAGCCCCTGCGGTGGGCATCATCACTCGCCAGACGCGACGATACAAAGTCCGCTGCCATGCCAGCATGGTCTCATGATCGTGATTCAATACGTAATGAGCGGCGCGGCGAACCACGGCAACTCCAAGAGCCGACCCTGGCAAAGCAACCAGAAAGAATATTGACGACACCTGGGTAAAGGCGCCGTAGGCAGCGGTGCTGAAGGGGTGGGCGATATACAGAGTGAACAATGCGTTCAGGACGTTCGCGACAAGGCCGGCTATCGCGACCAAGACGGCGCTCGTGAGCGCCTTAGACGTCACAGAGTCAGAGGGCAACTACGGACGCTTGGGAAGGATTGGAGCGTCTCGGCCAGTTCCGGAGCTGGCCGACTTGTCAGAGGTCTCGTGGTATTCCTCTTCCACGTTGACCGCCCAGATGTCATTGTGCGCACCGAAGATGTTCTCCACGGTCAACATTGCCGTCAGCATTGAGTGATCGGTGTTGTTGTACTTGTGCATACCGTTTCGTCCCACCAAGTGGACATTCGGAATGTGCTGCGCCAGGAAGGAGTTGACCACTTCCACGTTCGCCTTGTAGTCCGAGTCGTAGTACGGGTACGCCTTCGGCATGCGGAAAACGAATCCCTGCTCAACATCCTTCGCGTCCACGAGACCAAGAAACTCCAGCTCCCGCTTTCCTCGCTCAATAAGGTCCTCGTCGGAAGAATTCCACAGCTCGTCACCTTCGAAAACGAAGTATTCAAGTCCGAGGCAAGTGCGGCCTTCCTTCACCAAATAAGGCGACCATGATCCAAAGTTTTGGATACGACCCACTTTCACCTCGGAAGCGTGAATGTAAATCCAGTTATCAGGGAAGGAGCGTGCCTCAGGCACGACGAGGGCCACCGTCAAGAAGTCGCGATAGCGAAGATCGTGTCCCGCTCGAAGGACATCATCAGGGAGGGGCGGATCGAACGCATCAACCAGCTGAGCCATAGGCATCGACGAGATGACATGCGAGACGGGCTGCTCTTTGCGCGAGCCATCCTTCTTCGTCACCGTCAATGATGTGGCGGCACCTTCCGACCACGAAATCTTGCTGACTCGTGAGTTCAGTTCCACCGATCCCCCGCCTTGGGCGACAAGGTCGGCGCATCGCTCCCACATCATGCCGGGACCCAGCTTTGGATACTGGAACTCCTCAATCAGACTCGTGATGTCCTTCTGATTTTTCTTGGGCAGCAGGGCGTTCAAAATTGCATTCGAGAGCGACAAACTCTTGACGCGCTGCGCGGCCCAGTCAGCGGGCATTTCCGCCACGGGCACTCCCCATACCTTCTCGGTATAGGTCTTAAAAAATCGGCGATAGAGACGCCAACCGAAACGAGCCACCAACCAGTTTTCGTAGTTGCTTTGATCCTTGGGCGGGAAGAACTTTGCGCGCACGTAGCTCAACACACTGAGTACGGCCTCCCAGATTCCCAAATTCTTCAGGGCGTTACTTGCCTTCAACGGGTAGTCGTAATACTTGCCCTCGTAGAAAATTCTCGACATGCGGGGCCGCAACATGAAATCTTCGTCGGGAAGAATTTCGTGCCATAAGTCTTCGACTACTTGAACCTTCGTGAAGAATCGGTGGCCACCAATGTCAAATCGCCAACCGTCTCGTTCAACCGTTCGCGAAATTCCGCCGACAACGCTGTCCCCCTCGAAGACGATGGGCTCTCCGCCCTTCTTCAAGATCTGGTAGGCAGCGGTGAGGCCGGCCGGCCCTCCGCCAATGATTCCGATGGGGGCCTGTTCGGTCATGCGACGAGACTACTAAATACCGCCTCGTGGCTACACCTATCCAGGTAGGCGAACAAGGGTCATCGACTGGTAGTAGCCCACCATATTTTGAACGACGAGTGTCGTAGGTTGCCGGTGCGTGACTTTTCGTAGGTCGTTCGCGAAGGTCTCACACGTCGACTTCAAGGTATAGCCCGTGGCCCACGCAACGTACAGGGTCTGATGGGGCTTGAGGCGACGAGCGACCGCTTCCGCAGCCTTCTCCGGCGTCGTCCCCGCGAGGGCCGCCGGATAGTCGTACCAGTCGACAATGCGAGGATTCGTATCAAGCCTTGGATACAAGACGTATTGCGGATTGCCACCCACGTAACGACTGAGAGATGGGCCAATCTGGTCGGGGCACACCGCGATCAAGCTACGTGAGCCATCACCAGCCGCCGCAATCGCGCGAGCGGCCACGCCCGCTTGGGTTCGCTGGACGCCAATTCCCCACTTGTCGGTCCACAAGAGAAGCACCGACAGAATCGCTAGGGCCAAAAACACCCGCTGCGGCGTTCCGAAGGTGGCCAGACCCCGAGCAATGACAAACACGAAAAGCACAGCCACGATCGAGCTGTATCTCGGCGCGTAAGCGGAGTCGGAAATATCGCACGCCAGCATGCCGAGGAAGATCGCAATGGCGCCGACGGTCGCATAAAAGGAAATTTCGCCCTCGGGGCGGATCTTCAAGAGAATTCCCTGCTCGTTTCGGCCGACGACTGCGAACACACCCAGCGTCATCACGATCACCATGGCCAAGGACAGCAACGCAAAATGTAGCGATGAGCTGACGTGCTGCACGCTTTGGTTGACCCACATGCCCACCGGCCAGATGATGAACTGAAATGGCTGAGGGTGACGAGCCCACGGCGTGCCCGTGTGCAGTCGCTGGCTGTTGAAAATTGGGAGCCACGGAAGCCACAGCAGGCATCCCAACAGGTAGGTCGCGACTTGACTGCGAAGTTCGCGGCGCTTCGACGGCTGGCGAAGCCACTGAAACGAGGCCACGGTACCCAGACTGGCGACCAGGTAGATCGACCAATACTGCGTATACAAAAGCGACGCCACGGTCAACGAGATGCCGAGCAGGACGGCGCGCGAGGTTGGCTGGCGCTGAAGTTTCACCAAGAGCAGTGCCAGCAGCGCCACCTCAAGAACTACCAGCGAATACATGCGAGTTTCGGTCGAGTAATAGACGGTGAAAGGCAACACCGACCCGACGGCAGCCACTAGGCGTGCACGTTGCGCATCCCACGCGTCACGGGCTGCGAGATACATCACAACCACCGCCGCCACTCCACACGCACCCGACAGTGACCGAACGGCGATGTCTGAGGTCCCGACGGCCTTCATCCAAAAGTGGAGCATGAAGTAATAGAGGGGCGGAGCGCCATCGTGACGAAGAAGACCGACGATGCCCGAAAGCCCGTGTCGTGCGATATTGACGGACAAAGCCTCGTCTAGCCACAATTTGCTCGTTGTCCGAAACCTCAGAGCAATGCCGGCGAGCACATCGCCCACGATTACTAACAGAAGAAGACGAGACCACCACGGTTCAAGGGCAGCCCCTACGCGTCGCAACATGATTGCAAATGTACTTGACCCTGTCAGCATTTCGTGATGTGGTTGGCTACTGTTGGGAATCCATAAGGGGGGATGACTTCAGTGTTGAAGGCGTTGCGGCTTCGAGCCATTGGTATACGACTTAGCTTGATGGCGGTCATTTTGGGTTTCGTTTCATTCGGAACCTTCATTGTCGCCCGTCTCGTGCCCGGCGATCCCGCGGTTGCCGTGCTGGGTGTCGGTGCGACACCAGAGACGATCCGAAAATATCGACACGAATTTGGCTTGGACAAAAATTTGGTTGTCCAATTCTGGGACTGGCTGACGCACATTCTTCGTGGCGACTTCGGCATGTCAATCGTGCACCAAGGGGTGACTGTCGGTTCCATTATCAAGACGGCAGTCCCCGTTGACTTTGAATTGATCTTTCTCTCTCAGATTCTGGCCATCGCTCTGGCGATCCCCATGGCCTTGAAGGCTTCTCGACGACCCAACCGCCTGTTTGACCGAATCAGCAACGTGAGTTCCTTCGTGATTTGGTCAATTCCGTCGTACGTCATCATCATCTTCCTCCTCGAGCTCGTGTCAGTTCAATGGAACGTGGGACACACTGGGCCTGGCTCGTATGTCGGAATCTCCTTTTCCAGCTGGCAGCAAACCAGTCAGAACCTGATGTCCATGCTGATCCCGATTATCACGCTCGCCATTGGTTCGTTCGTTAGCTATTTCCGTGTACTTCGATCCGAGCTCATTGGCACCCTTCAAGAGGACTTTGTCACGATGGCTCGTTCAAAGGGAATGACGACTCGTCGCGTGATGTGGCGCCACGCGTTGCGACCCTCCTCGGTGGCCTTCGTCATGACCGCCGGCATCAATATCGGCTCACTCGTAGCCGGTGGATTCGTCGTCCAGTTCATGATGCAGATGCCCGGGCTCGGCTACAACCTCGTGAACAGCATCACCGAACAGGACTATCCGGTGCTTCAAGGAATTGCTTTTGTGGTCGCCGTGAGCATTGTCCTGGTGACCTTCTTGGCCGACTCAGTTGCTCGACTACTAGACCCAAGGATTTCCAATGGACGTCGATAACAAGCCCGTAGAGGACACCGCGGAGACCGTGGTGACAAAGAAGCTCGGACCTGTCTTTTGGCTGTGCGCCATCTGGATTGGCATCACCGTGGTCGCTGCGGTTCTGGCGCCATGGATTGGACTACCCAGTCCCACCGTCGTTGACTACAACCATTTCTCAATGAACGGGCCGATGAGTGCTGCTCACTGGTTTGGCACCAACGATGGCGGTCAGGACATTTTTGCGCGCGTGGTGTACGGCGCACGCATCTCCCTCGAAGTGAGTTTTGGCTCCATGTTGCTCGCCAGCCTTATCGGTGGCACCGCGGCTATCTTCGCCGCGTACAAGGGCGGCATTCTCGATACCATCTCCAACGCGCTCATGACGCTCATTTTGGCCTTCCCGGCGGCGCTCGCAGTCATTGCCATTTTGAGCTTCTGGATGCCCACCACGCCTTTCAAGCTGATCCTGATCATCGGTATCTCGGGTATTCCCCTCATTTTCCGTGTGGTGCGCGGCGCCACGCTCGCGGCCGCACGCAAGGAATACGTGTTGGCTGCACACGTTCAGGGAGCGAAGACGCCGCGGATCATCTTCAAGGAAATCATTCCCGCCGTCTGGCCTACCGCGGTCGCCTTCTTCATTCTCGGCGTGGCGTCGGTCATCATGCTGGAAGGCGCACTGGCCTTCTTGGGTCTCTCAGTGCAAACTCCGGCGTTCTCGTGGGGCACGCTTCTCAATGATGCTCGCCAAAAGATTTACCCGCCGAACCAGAACTTCAACATGTTGATTTGGCCATGTCTCGACATGGTGCTCTTCCTCGTGAGCCTGAACTTCATCGGCGACCGTCTTCGCTCCTACTTCGACATCACGGAAGGAAAGCTATGAATTCGCCCCTCCTGGTGGTATCGAATCTCCACACCACTTTCGAAACCCCTCGTGGCCTTCTTCCAGCGGTTCGCGGCGTGTCATTCTCCGTCGCCGAGAACCAAACCGTGGGAATTGTCGGGGAGTCGGGCTCCGGCAAAACGGTCCTCGCGCGGACCATCATGGGACTACAGCCCATTCGCGGTGTGAAATTGTCGGGATCGGTTCTCCTCAATGGGAACGAGATTGTCAATCGTCCGCACGATGAACTGCGCCACTTGTGGGGCAGCGAAGTCGCAATGATTTTTCAAGACCCCATGACCAGCCTTAATCCTGTTCGTCGCATTGGAGATCAAATCGCCGAGAGCCTGCAGGTGGGAATTGGGCTGAAGCGCAAAGAAGCCCGAGCGCGCGCCCTGGAGCTTCTTGTCCAAGTAGGCATTCCTTCCCCGGAGGACCGATTCAATGCCTACCCCAGCCAGCTCTCCGGAGGAATGCGACAGCGAGTAGTGATTGCCTCTGCGTTGTCCTGCAACCCCAAACTCGTGCTCGCCGACGAGCCGACGACGGGTCTCGATGTCACCATTCAGGCGCAGATTCTCGATCTCCTCGACCAACTGAAAATTGAGCGGAAGATGAGCACGATTCTGGTCACTCACGACCTCGGTGTTGTCGCAACTCGAACCGATCACATCTACGTGATGTATGCCGGTCGCATTGTGGAATCCTTGCCCACTGCCGACCTGCACGCGCACCACCGTCACCCGTACACGGCGGCGCTGCTGAATTCGACTCCGCGCATCGAGAACAAGAGTCACACTCGACTGACGGCAATTCCGGGGTCGCCCCCAAACCTGCTGAAGCCGCTGACGGGTTGCGCCTTCGCGGCTCGCTGCTCATTTGCCACCGACCTGTGCCGCAACCAAACACCCGAATTACGTAACGATGGTGGCGCTAGTGAATTCGCGTGCTTTAACCCGGTGGGAGTGAATGCCTGATGACTATCCAATCAAATCCTATTCTGTCGGTGCAAGACCTACAGGTGACGTTCGGACGCGGCAAGAAAGCGGTTCAGGCGGTCGCCGGAATCTCCTTTGACATCTACCCGGGCGAGACTCTCGGACTCGTCGGAGAATCCGGTTGCGGAAAATCAACGACCGGACGCGCCATCATGCAGATTGAAAAGCCCAGTGGCGGACACGTCAAGCTCGGCGACATCGACCTCATCAGCACCGCCCCCAAGGAGGCTCGACGCCTGCGCACCCGCTTGCAGATGATCTTCCAAGATCCCATCAGCAGCCTCAATCCTCGCCGCAAAGTTCGCGACATCGTGGCGGAACCCCTCGACTACTGGAAGGTAGTCACCGGCGATGAGCGTGCTGCCCGAGTAGACGACCTTCTCCGCAAGGTGGGCATTGACCCCACCGTCTTTGGACATCGATATGCGCGTCAGTTCTCCGGTGGGCAATGCCAACGTATTTCCATTGCCCGCGCCCTCGCGATGAATCCAGAAGTACTCATTTGCGATGAGGTAGTGAGCGCCCTGGACGTCTCGGTCCAAGCCCAGATTCTCAATCTGCTGGAAGACTTAAAGGCCGAGTATGGCCTCTCACTTCTTTTCATCGCCCACGACTTGGCAGTCGTCAAGAACATCGCGGACCGAGTAGCGGTGATGTATCTAGGCAAAATTGTAGAGATTGGCAGTTCTGACGCCCTCTACGAATCACCTCATCACCCGTATACGGACCTTCTGCTCAGCGCCGTGGTCGACATTGACCCCAGTAAGAAGCACGAGCGAAAGGTCCTTCAGGGCGAGCCGCCGTCTCCCAGCAACCCTCCGTCAGGATGCCGTTTCAGAACTCGCTGTCCTTTCGCCACGGAGCTGTGTGCGTCCGCCGAGCCCGAGATGAGCGAGATCGCGCCGGGCCGCTTTGTGGCGTGCCACTACCCGTTGAACTTCACCAAGTAGCCGTCAAAAACAAAACCCCGGCACCTGGCGGTGCCGGGGTTTTGTTGTCTTCGAGATGCTGGCGCTGCTTAGGCCTCGGTCGCTTCAGCGGCGTCGCCGTCAGCGGGCTTCACTTGTTCGGTTGCGAACTCCGCCCAGGCGGCCTGTGCTTCAGTCTCAGGAGTGAACTCGCTGTAGTCGAAGCCGATGAAGTTGCCTTCAGCGTCGTAGTTGTGCGCACCAAAGGCCTCGCGGTACTCGGCGGCAACTTCGCCACCTTCGACGGCCTGAATGATCGACAACGAGATGCGACGGCGAGCAGTGTCAAGTTCAATGATCTTGACCCACAGCTCTTCCCCGGCGCTGACAACCTGCTCCGGCGACTCCACGTGGTGGGTGGCCATTTCGGAGATGTGCACGAGGCCTTCGATGCCGTCGCCCACCTGAACGAAAGCGCCGAAGGGCACAATCTTGGTGATGCGACCGTAGACCAGCTGGCCCACCGCGTGACCCTCGGCAAAAACCTGCCAAGGGTCCATCTGGGTGGCCTTGAGGGAGAGGCTGATGCGCTCCTTCGAGTAGTCCACATCGAGAACTTCGACGTCGACCTCGTCACCCACGGTGACCACTTCATTCGGGTGCTCGATGTGCTTCCACGAGAGCTCGGAGACGTGGATGAGGCCATCCATGCCGCCCAGGTCCACGAAGGCACCAAAGTTCACCACGCTGGAAATCACGCCGCGACGACGCTCTCCCGGCTTGAGGTTGTTGAGGAAGTCGCCACGCTGCTCCTTCTGCGACTCTTCGAGCCAAGCACGGCGGGACAGCACGACGTTGTTGCGGTTGCGGTCGAGCTCGATGATCTTGGCTTCGACGGTCTTGCCGATGTAGGGCTGCAACTCGCGAACGCGACGCAGTTCCACCAACGAGGCGGGGAGGAACCCACGAAGACCGATGTCGACGATAAGACCGCCCTTGACCACTTCGATAACAGTTCCGGAGACGACTTCGTCCTTCTCCTTGGACTTCTCGATCTGGGCCCAAGCCTTCTCGTACTGGGCACGCTTCTTGGACAGGACGAGGCGTCCTTCCTTGTCTTCCTTCTGGAGGACGAGCGCTTCGATGGACTCACCCAGCGACACGATGTCGGCGGGGTTGACGTCATTGCGAATAGATAGTTCACGCGCCGGAATAACACCCTCGGACTTGAAGCCGATGTCGAGAAGGACTTCGTCGTGGTCAATCTTCACCACGGTGCCGGTGACAAGGTCGCCGTCTTCGAATTCCAAAATGGTGTCACCCACAACAGTGGTCAGGTCAACGCCCGCCATGTTGTCTTCGGTGATTTGGCGGGGAACATAATTACCCTCAGCATCAAAAGTGCCGAACTGGGTATTAAGAAGCGGAAGAGTCGCTTCGGACATAGGGATACTCGTTTGTGACTCACCGGGGTCGGGTTGGGGACGCGACGGGGTCATCCGGTGCTGACCCGAGAGGAAATGCTAGCAGGGCTAGCCCTTTGCGCTCGCCCAACTGTCACCAACAGCCAGGGACACTTCGAGCGGCACATCCATGGAGGTCACCTCGGTCAATACGCGTCGAATGATCTCTGAGGCGGTCGCCACTTCGGCGTCAGGGGCTTCAACAATTACTTCATCGTGGACTTGCAACACAATGCGACTTGCGAGGTTCTTTTCACGAAGTTCCGCGTCTAACTGCACCAATGCGAGCTTGAAGATGTCGGCCGCCATGCCTTGGATACCCGCGTTCATCGCTTGGCGCTCGGCGGCGGCCTTCTGCGGCCCCGAGGCAGTCGCCAAATCGGGGAAAGGCCGAATTCGACCCATCGTGGTTCGCGAGAAGCCATCGCGACGAGCGTCGGCGACCGCCTGTTCGAAATAGGCCGATAACGCGGGGAAGCCGGCAAAGTACTGATCCATGATCACCTTCGCCTCCCCCACCGATATCGATAGTCGCTGACTGAGTCCATAGGCCTCCATGCCGTAGGCCAGTCCATACGAGACCGCCTTGGCCTGCTCGCGTTGAGCGGGCGTCACCTCGGTGGGGCCGCAATGAAAAACGGTGGCCGCGATGCGGCGATGCACGTCTTCGCCCGAGGCAAAGGCCGCCACGAGGCCAGGGTCATGCGACAAGTGGGCGAGCACGCGAAGTTCAATCTGGTTGTAGTCCGACACGATGAACTGATAACCGGTCGAGGGAACGAAGGCGTAGCGGAACTTTCGGCCTTCCTGGGTGCGCACCGGGATGTTGTGCAAATTCGGATTATCGGAACTGAGCCGCCCCGTTCGAGCGACCATCTGGTTGAAACGTGCATGAATGCGACCATCGGGACCCATCGCATCAATAAGCGCGGTGCCATAGGTTCCTCGCAATTTGTCCACTTCTCGGAACCTCATGATGAGCGGAACAATGGGGTGATGAGTGCTGATGGCCTCCAGCGACGCGGCGTCAGTCGAAAAACCCGACTTAATCTTTTTCGTCGGCGGGAGCTGCAGCTCCTCAAAGAGCACTACCTGCAATTGAGCGGGCGAATTCACTTTGAAGGGGTGACCAGCCATCTCTTGAATCTGAACGTCCAACTGTTCGACTTCTCGCTGCAGTTCGACCGAGATGGTGCTCAAGATCTCGCGATCAACGCCAATTCCAACGGCTTCCATATCGGCCAAGACGCCGACCAGCGGGCGGTCGATGGTCTCGTAGATATTCGTCAATCCGGCCGACGCCACTTCCGCGGCGAGCGCGGCTCGAACCAGTGGCAGTGCGCCCGCCAGCTCGAGGAGATAGGTGCTGGACGGACCGTCGAAGAGTGACGCCGTCGGAGCCTCCACGTGGATTCCCACGTATTGCCGTGCCACCGTTTCGAGTCGGTAGTCCCCCGCCACTGGGTCCACCAGGTAGGCCATGACCGCGGTGTCATCGCTCCATCGCACGCGATCGCCATCTTCGCTGGCGGCGCGGATCAATTCCTTCAAGTCGTGACCCCACCACGTGGCGTCGGGAGCGAGCGAGCGCAATTCGCGCCAGGTTCCGTTTATGGCGTCCCCACGAGGCGTCACGGCAATCGCACTCTCGGCCGAGCCCACGATGAGCATTTCGGCTGTGGGGGCGAACCGGCTGACATCGACCAGGGTCGCGGCCTGGCTCGTGACTGGCGCGGGAGCCGCGCCGCCCGCGGGCTCACCGAACAGGCCCTCGTTCAGCACTTTTTCGAAACGGTTGCGTAACGAATGCATCTCAAATCGTTCGAAAAACGATGCGATGTCCGATCGAGACCATCCGCCAAGATGAAAATCCTTGGGATCCGTATCAATAGGAACATCCCGCACCAGAGTCATCAAAGTGACGTTGTGGCGCACGAGATCAGCGGACGCATCCATGTTTTCGCGCAACTTCGGCGTCATGGTCGCCGTATTGGCGAGAATTTCCTCAATGTCGCGGTACTGAGCGAGCAACTTGGCCGCGGTCTTTTCACCCACTCCGGGCACCCCGGGCAGATTGTCCGACGTGTCACCTCGCATGGCCGCAAATTGCGGGTAACGAGCGGGCTCTACGCCACAACGCTCAAAGATTCCCGCTTCGTCGTACAGGTCGTAATCCGACACGCCGCGCTTGTTGTACAGCACGCGGATGTACGGGTCTTCAACGAGTTGAAAGGAGTCGCGGTCACCAGTCACCACGATCGTCGGAATCTTCTCGTCGCGGCCCCAGCACGCAAGGGTCGCCAACACGTCATCGGCTTCGTATCCGGGAATCCCGACCACGGGAATCGCCAAGACGTCACACAAATCTCTGATTAATCCGAACTGGTGCTCTAAATCATCGGGGGTCGCATCGCGTCCACCTTTGTAATCATCGATGAGTTGATTGCGAAATGATCCACCCGGCAAATCGAAGGCCACCACCAATGCACGGGGGTGATGGTTTCTCACCAGTGCGAGCAGCATCGACGCGAAACCTTGAACGGCGTTCGTCGCGAGGCCCGTCGACGTTCGAATCTCCGGCGACAGAGCAAAGAAAGCGCGAAAGGCCATGGACATTCCGTCCAGCAGCAGTAAGGGGCGCTGGTCGTCAGCCGACATCATCACCGCGCAAAATGAGCACGGCAACGTCGCGCATCCGTGACCTGGACTTCATGGCCGTCTGCTGAATGAAATCGAACGCTTCGGGTTCGGTCATGTCGCGTGCGTCCATCAAGAAGAGCTTCGCCTGTTGCACCAAGTCGCGCGTCTCCAGTTTGTCGTCCACGGAACCCAATACCTCGGTGGTGGACTGGCCCGAGACAATTGCGGCCAATTTGGGGAGAATTTCCGACGCGCGGAAGGGCTTGACCAAATAGGCGGTCACTCCCGCATCGCGAGCGGTTTCGATCAAGTCACGCTGTGAAAAAGCGGTCAAAATAACTACTTTGGTCGACGTGTCATGGACTTCTTCTGCCACCGTCAGGCCATCAACCTGGGGCATTTTGATATCGACGAGGGCCAGTTCAGGCTGGAGCTCGCGAATCAACTGAATCGCCTCCGCGCCGTCGGCTGCTTCGCCCACCACCTCGTAGCCGGCGTCTTCTAAAAGCTCCTTGAGGTCGAGACGGATAATCGACTCATCATCAGCTATAACTACGCGTGTCATACGACCTCCCTGGGCACAGTCTGCCAGCCGGACGCCCTAAGCAATGCGAATGACGTCCCCCGACGGCTCGGGCCGCGGCGCGTGGTGACCATCGCCCACGTCACTGGGTCCCAAGGGAAATTGCGAGGCGAACGCATGCATCCATCGCTTCGCCCACGGGGACTCGAAGAAACCGCCGAGATAGACATCCAGCCCTCTCTCCTGCGCGTCGACAATGAGGCGCGACGCCATCGCGAAGCCCCCTACCCGTTCGACCTTGACGCACACGCCCGTGGCGCTGCGATACTTCGCCGCGTGGCGAACATCAGTCACGGTGCGGATTGATTCGTCAAGGTAAATCGGAATTCCAGCCTCAACTAATGGCACCGACGAATTCCAGTCGCCCGGACGTACGGGCTGCTCAACGGCGCGTAGTTGTCCCTCGTGCAAGGTGGTTAGCCAGGATTCGATGGTGGCGAAGTCAACGACTTCGCCATTCGCATCAAGAATTACCGTGTCAGCCGACTGGGCCAACATCGCAATTCGATCCGGTGAAATCCCTGGTGCCACCTTGATGCGTACCGCTCCGGTCGCGGGTTCTTCCGCGGAAGGAGCAACGGCGGAACGCGTCACTTGAGGCTGAACGAGGTGCGACCCCCTGAAGACATCCTCCACCTCGCGCCCTTCTCGCTGCAGTGCCCAGTCCAAGAGAGCCATTTCGAGAAGAGCCGCCGCTGGCCGTGCGGCATGTGACGCATCGGTGAGGTGCAGCACCGACGAGCCCTCACCACGGCGACCATCGAGACGATGGGCGAGGAAGCCCCGGAGATAGTCAAGGACATCAGCTCGCGCCGGATCGAACCACACGGCACTGTCATGGGGGGCGATTTCGCCCACTCCGCGATAGCCATCCTCGATGACCTCCAAGAACAGTGAGGTGCGTTGAGAGTGCGATTGTTGCGACGAGGAGCGTCCTGAAATTTCACGCACTTCAGTCCACGCCCGCATCTCCATGCCTGAAACTCTACGACCCTGCTAGCCTCTCCAGTCCAGCCCGGATGGCGGAATGGCAGACGCGGAGGACTCAAAATCCTTTGCCTGAGAGGGCGTGTGGGTTCGAGTCCCACTCCGGGCACTCCATCGCATTCCCGTTGACTATCGTCGAAGTGATGTCAACGGTCGTACTCTTTCCCGGTCAAGGTGCATTGACCGCCGCGCATGTCGACGAGATGCAGTCGATGCCGACCTGGCCTGACACGGTCTCGAGCATCGACGACGCGACCGATGGCGCACTCACGAGCTACCTGGCAGATCCCCATCCCGAGCGGTTAGTGGACACCGACCGGGCACAACTCGTGACCTTTGCAATCTCCCTCGCAACGTGGACAGCGGCCAGCACGTCCGGCGTGACTGCCACGCACATGGTGGGCCACTCCCTCGGTGAGTTCTCCGCATTGACCGCCGCGGGAATCTTGTCTCTCGAGGAAGGGGCTGCCCTGGTTCACCGCCGTGGTCTTGCCATGCGCCGCGCCTGTCTTCACAGTGACGGGGCAATGGCCGCCCTCATGGGCCCCGACGACAATCCTGCGCGTGCCATCGATGCCCTCGACGGGGTGTGGATTGCCAACATCAATGGACCAGCTCAAGTGGTCATCAGTGGTTACCGAGCACAAATTGACGAAGTCTGCCGTGAGCCCCGCATCTGGGGCTGGAAGCGAGCGACCCCGCTTCCCGTGGACGGAGCCTTCCATAGTCCGCTGATGGCGAGCGCTCAAGGCGACGTCGATCGGGCTCTCGCGGCGGTGGCCTTTCGCCACTCCCCCGTCACCGTGATCGCTAACGTCGACGGCCAGGCCGCCGCGGGCGACGAGTGGCGAGATCGTTTGTCTCGGCAACTGCAATCAGCGGTCCAATTTGAAAAGTGTGTCCTAGCGCTCCCCGAGTCGGTGACTACGGCGTACGAGATGGGGCCGGGTTCAACCTTGATTGGCCTCACGAAGAGAATCCGAACGTTCGACTCTTTGTCGCGATGGGAGAACCTGTGAGTCGTCATGTCATTATCACCGGAGCTAGTCGCGGCATCGGAAGCGACATCGCGACGGCATTCGTGGCGGCGGGCGATACGGTCACGGCTCTCTCGCGCAGCGGCACGGCACCTGCCGGTGTTGCTCGTTCGATAGCGGTAGACCTTGCAGATCGTGAGGCCACTGATGCTGCTCTGAGCGGGGCCATCGAGCAGTCGGGGCCTCCGGCGGTGCTGGTGGCTAATGCCGGCATCACCCGCGACAATCTCGCGCTGCGCATGAACGATGACGACTGGGACGAGGTCATCGAGACCAATCTCACCTCAGTATTTCGCACCACTCGGCGGGTTCTCAAGCCAATGATTCGCGAGAGGTACGGGCGAATCATCTTCATTTCCTCCGTCAGCCCTTTTTTGGGAATCCCTGGACAAGTGAACTACGCCGCCAGCAAGGCCGGTCTCGTGGGACTCGCTCGCTCCCTGGCTCGCGAGGTGGCGTCTCGGAATATCACCGTCAACGTGGTCGCCCCGGGACTGATTTCCACCGACATGACTCAGGGCCTCTCCGCCGACCTAACCGCGCAGATCCCCCTCGGCCGACCAGGACAAGGTTCCGACGTCGCCGCGGCGGTCACTTTCCTTGCCTCCGACAGCGCGTCGTACATCACGGGAACCGTCATTCCCGTCGATGGCGGACTCGGCATGGGATGGTAGGCGTGGCGCGAGACCTTCGGTAGATTTTGAGCAGGAGGAGTCCCATGACCCGCGAAGAAGCATTTCAGAAGTTCACCGAACAGGCCGTCGACATTTTGGCGGTCGAGCCCTCTCAAATCGTGCCCGACGCCACCTTCGGTGACGACCTGGGTGCCGACAGCCTCGACCTTGTTGAGTTAGTGATGGCCCTCGAGGAAGAGTTCGACATTGAAGTCGGCGAAGACGAGCTGAAGGACATCCGTACCATCGGCGGCGCCTTCGAACTTATTTTCGCCAAGCTCTAGTGCACATCGGTCACCTTCCCTCCGGGCCCGTTATCGGCCGCCGAGTGGCAGTGACGGGATTGGGGGCCGTGTCGTGTGCGGGACGAAGTGTGGACGCACTTTTCGAAGCGCTCTGCTCCGGTTCTGAGCCCGAGTCGCGAGTGGTTGCCCCGTTTGACGCCTCTGACCTAGGCGGACCCAAAGAACTTCGTCGACTTGACCCTTTCTCGTTGTACGCACTCGCGGCTGCGGCTGACGCCTGGATCCAGTCCGGATTGCCGGACACCTATTCCGACGGCGCCTCCATCATCGCGACGGGGATTGGCGGACTTCAAACGTTGACGGCCCAACTGTCGGTACTCGACACGAAGGGACCTGACCGAGTGTCGCCCTTCATGATTCCCATGATGATGCCCAATGCCGCCGCGGCCGCCGTGTCTCTGCACTTTGGACTCACGGGCCCGTGCGAAACGATTACCACCGCATGTGCGGCCGGTACGCATGCCATCGGGTACGCCGCACGACTCATCTCGCAAGGACGAGTGAACGTGGCGGTGGCCGGTGGCGCCGAAGCGGTCATCACGCCGATTGCGCGCGCGGGTTTTCGCAACATGACCGCGCTCTCGTCAACCGGTGTGTCACGTCCGTTTGATGTCGCT
>Ga0007804_1000220_pt1 | contig 22331 bp, 35 predicted proteins | sample CryBogCBE25Aug07_FD_60367 | JGI IMG/M metagenome (GOLD analysis project Ga0007804, IMG submission 60367) | Freshwater microbial communities from Crystal Bog, Wisconsin, USA - CBE25Aug07 | ecosystem: Environmental > Aquatic > Freshwater > Lake | place: Crystal Bog, Wisconsin, USA | collected... | reverse complement strand
TACTGCATACATTCCGCGCAGAACAGATGCGTATGCTTCAGGACCTAGAACTGGCGTAGAAGCCGCACTTTCTGGTAAGGGCAAGGCTGGAAACATGGGCAAACTTTTGGGAGAAGTAAAGGGAGCGTTTAAGCCTAATGAATAAAAGCGAAGAGCCTTCTAAAGTAAACCCAGCAGGTAACTAATGGCTGCCTCAAACCTTACTAAATTTGATAAGAGTAACCCAGAGCACGTTAAGGCTATCAAAGGTGAAGAGACAAACGGATTTGCCTCTGGTGGTAAAGACGTCAAGATTCACGCAGGCGGTTACTTCTCCAAGACTAGCCCCTCAAAAAATCCAACGAGTGATGGCGGCAAGAAGGCAGTAGCCAAGAAGGTTGCTACACCTCGTAAGTTGAAGGCTGTACCTATGGCTGAAAAGCCTGCCACAGCCAAGAAGGCTCCTGCTAAGAAGGCTGCTCCTAAAAAGAAGTAACCTTTTTGTGCTAAGATTAGCCCCATGTCTGACACATTAGAAAACGAGTACATCCTCCTACTTGTATGCAAAACATGCAAGACTATTGAGGAGATTCCGTACCAAAAATCGGGTAAATATCTAGGCGACGGAAAGTACGACCAAACAGACAACCCCTTTTTAGCTAAGGCTATCGGACCTTGCGAGAGCAAAGGTCATATGGGCATGCTTACAGACGTTAACTTCGTTTATTGGATGACCCCAAAGGTTAAAGAATCCATCATTGCCCAGATTAAAGAGACATTCACTGGTGGCGCAAACATGGCCTCTGGCCTTGACGTATTTGGAACTAATTTCTACGACCTAAAAGATACCTATTCCGCAGATGCTATGTCTTGTTGGAAACTGCACAACAGTCCTAAAGGCCAATGCTCTGACTACAAGGCTGAACGTAAACTTCTGGATGCAGGAACAGGTGCTGAACGACGCGCCGAGGGCCTAGGCAAATCTAATATTAAGGTCTATTTGTGCGATTTTTGCCCTGTAAAGATGTATAACCAGCAGAAAGCCTATAAAGAGCGCGGGTTGTACGAGTAAACTTTGGGTCACCTTTCCCTGTAACGCTTGGCTATACTGTACATACAGACCAAGAGGGAGATTCCATGTTCGTAGAAATGACATGTCAATGTGGAGCCTCATTCCAGATGGACGCAGGGGATAACACATCTATAGTTGAACTTTGGGCGCACTCATTTGTTAATGCACATCACGAATGCGGTTATATGTCCACGCCATTACGCGCGGATACTGAAGAAAAAACGAAGCGTTATGACGTTATCTACAAGGAACCGCGCGAAAAAGAACTATAATTAGTGAATGGACTTCTATACATCACTAGTTGCTAACGCAACACCCATAGATATAGAGCCCGCTGAGACTTCCTATTTTAGTGCTCCTGGCGCTGGGCTCGACCCACGCTTATTTAGGGACAACAAGCTGCTTCCTGTTATGCGCTCGGCTATTCTACGTATTCTATTTGAACACCTTAATCAGTATTACAGTAGCCCTGAAGCGTACTGCACCGTCTGGTTAGCTGGTTCTGGCGTGAGCTATCAATGGGCAGCTGCGCGACAGCCCGCTGATTTGGATTGCCTCATTGGAGTGAACTACTTAAAATTTAGACAGGCTAATCAACAATATAAAGCCTTGAGTGACCAGCAGATTGCTGATATGTTTAATGAAGATTTCAGAAAGCACTTGCACCCATTAACAAATAACTTTTTCAATACTTACGAGTTAACCTTCTTCGTAAACGTTAAGACCGACATCCGCGCAATTAAACCTTACGCCGCTTATTCAGTAACTAATGATGATTGGACAGTCACTCCAGAAACAAAGGCTCCCCCACACAGCGCCGCCATGGAGCAAAAGGTTGCCAAAGATTTGTCTATGACAACAGAGATTCTATCCAGATACGCAGATGCGTTAAATAAACTCGGTAATGCAACTACTGATAATGCCCGTAGAAACGCGGAATCTGCATTAAAGTTAGCGATTGACCAAGGCTCCGCACTGTTTGATGATATTCATTATGGCCGCCGAAACGCTTTCAATCCTTCTGGTGGTGGTTACACTGATATTGCTAACTACCGTTGGCAAGCAGGAAAGCGCGCTGGAAGCATACAAGCGCTTCGTAAATTAAAAGACATATCGGTAAAAGGTCGCAAGGATTTTGAGTCTCAAACTTATGGCATGGAACTCCCTGATACTAATACCTTAATCCGCAGGGCTGTCGGAGGACGTTAATGTGCGCGGTTCAGGAATATAATATTACTGAATTAGCGGATGTGTTTAACATAACAATAGATGACGCCGCTGACTTCATATACACATCCATTGTCGTCTGATTAATGGTAGGGTTCCACCGTGGCTACACTAGTATTTATAGATGAGGTTTTGCGCAGTCAAACTGGCGCCCCTATACCTCAAGGCATTGCCCTTTTCCGAACCTTAAAAGAAAAAGGACGTGTTCTTATCCTTTCTAAAGATAAGGCTAGAGATGACATCTGGCTCAAGGCACATAAGATTAACTTTGTAGATGACCTAATAGGATTAGAGTCAGTAACCTTCACAGATTTTCCAGAGTGGCGCCTCGTTGAGTACTGTCGCGGGCAATGGCATATAGACATGGTTATAACATCTAACCCAGAGCTGGCGACTAAACTGCTCACAGTAGGTATCACTACTCTAATGTTTTTACACCCTGTTTATATTACAGAACGTTTTCGACCAGATAGCCGCACGGGTGTCCGTGCTTGGGAATCTATTTCAAAAGAGATAGCCACCCAACAGGAAGCCTTTATTGATGACCATAGATTAAACCGAGACCTATGACCCGTATTGTCTATTTAGGGGCTGAGGTTCCTAGTAACCGTATTCTGCTTGAAGGTGCTGGCGTTCGTCATGTCGGTTTCAGTTTCTACCGCCTATTGCGCCGCGGCATCCCTAAAAAGGGATACAGATTAGAAGACCATTTTGACGACGGGGTTCAGATTTATCTACACCCTGGCCTACCCGCTGACCCCGCTATTCCTTTTGATGAGTTCTCGGACTTGTACGAGGGGTTCGTGGCAGAGAACATTGATAGGGTAACCCTATTCACGGAGATAGATTCAGATAACCTAGCCTATGTAGAGAACCAAAGAAAGACCTGTTGGTCTGAAGTTCCCCCAGGTAAGTTCCTCCCAGTTTGGAACCCAAGCACGGGGTTCAGTAACCTTAATCTAATGGCAGAACGCTACTTAGATATAGGAATCCCAGGCTCCTCCTTTGATGACCCCCAGACTGCTGTGGTGGTTAGAACCCTCACCCGTCAAGGAACTCGGTTCCATATCTTAGGCTCGGCTAAGCCTGACCTATTGCGTAATGTTCCAGCCGAGACTACAAGTACGCTATCATGGCTGTCCCCAATGATGAATGGCGAGACTATAGTCTGGGACGGTGTGAAATTGATGCGCTACCCAAAGCGCATGAAAGACCAAGCCCGAACTAGATATAGAAATGTCTATACAAAGGCTGGCTTAGATGTTGATAAGATACTAGAAGATGACCCCAAAGAAGTATGCCGTTTGGCGCTCTGGTCATACCAGCAATATGAAGCGAGGAACAACGGAGTGAATAACAATGACGACTTCTTATATGATAATAGCCAAGAATTAGATGGTGATATAAACGCGGAAATGACCCCCGTCGTAGATGATAAGAAGCCCCTAGAGACACGGAAACTTGAAGCACGATTACCGCATGAAATGGGCAATCTACCTGTCTTCGGATACGACGTAAAAGCCGTTGTTAATGATGATGGAGTCATAGAAGATGTGACCTCTGTGCGTTCACAATCTACTAGTCTTAGGGCATGTGATACCTGTTTCGTAGCCTCTAATTGTCCCGCTTTCAAGCCGCAAACAATGTGCGCTTTCAACCTACCAGTAGAGGTAAAGACCAAAGACCAACTAAAGGCACTACTCAATGCAATCATTGAAATGCAGGGTCAAAGGGTCGCTTTTATGCGATTTGCGGAAGAAATGAGTGGTGGGTATGCTGACCCTAACGTTTCTCAGGAGATTGACCGCCTATTTAAGTTGATTAAAACAACCAAAGAATTGGACGATTCAAGAGAGTTTATCCGCATGACGGTAGAGCGACAAGGCTCTGCAGGAGTGCTATCCTCCATCTTCGGAGATAAGGCCAACGTCTTAAAAGAACTCCCTAATGACGGTCTAAACGAAGAGCAAACGACCAAGATTATAAGAGATTTAACCGAAGAATAAGATTTCCTCTTATCATATAAGAGAGGGGTAGCGGATATTGGAACTATATACTCCGTGAACTACGACTAATAAGCACCTAGACTATAAATCCATAACTGACGAACGGGGAAAAAGTGGCTTTATCATTTCATTTAGCAGATGATTACGTGGCAGGGTACCGCAGTAAGAAAGTGCCTTGGGGATACCAAGATGCCGCTGGAAACTCGGTGGGAGAGATTACTTTCCTACGTACCTATTCCCGTATCAAAGAGGATGGCACCAAAGAGACTTGGGTAGATGTGTGTGAGCGTGTCATCAACGGCATGTATTCTTTACAGAAAGACCACGCTAAGGCTAACCGACTTCCTTGGAATGACTCCAAGGCACAAGCCTCAGCCAAGGAGGCGTTTGACCGCTTATTTAATCTGAAGTGGACACCCCCAGGACGTGGACTATGGGTTATGGGAACCCCAATCGTGAACGAGCAACGAAATTCGGCTGCTCTTCAGAACTGCTCGTTTGTATCAACCTTTTCAATGACAAAGAACGACCCTTCCAAACCATTCGCCTTCCTTATGGAAGCAAGCATGCTAGGCGTCGGTGTTGGCTTCGACCAAAAAGGCGCAGATAAGGATTTTACAATTTATGAGCCACAAGACGGAGAAACTTATGTCATCCCAGATACCCGTGAAGGTTGGGTCGAGTCCTTCTCTGCCATCCTCAATAGTTACCTTAGACCAGATACGAAGAGCCCTGTCTTTGACTACAGCCAAATCCGCCCAGAAGGAACTCCAATTAAAACCTTTGGAGGAACTGCCGCAGGACACGAGCCATTAGAAAACCTTCATAATCATATTCGCCGCATATTCAAAGACCGCGCGGGAGAGAAATTGACCCGTTTGGATATCGCAGATATCGGTAATCTAATTGGAGTTTGCGTAGTCTCTGGCAACGTCCGTCGCTCAGCAGAACTCCTAATGGGAAAGCTGGATGACGAAGAGTTTCTTAATCTGAAGAATGCCGAAGTCTACCCAGAACGTAACTCTTACAACCCAGAAGCTCCTGGTTGGGCTTGGATGTCTAACAACTCAGTTGAGGTTAGCGTTGGTTCTAATTTAGATTCTATTGTTGATGGTATTGCCCGTAACGGTGAGCCTGGAGTTATCTGGATGGACGTGACTCGTAAATACGGTCGTCTAGCAGACCCAATCAACAATAAAGATTGGCGCGCGGCTGGATACAACCCATGTGCAGAACAGTCTCTTGAATCCTATGAGTGCTGTACTCTGGTTGAAACTTACCTCAACCGCCACGATTCTATTGAAGACTTCAAGCGGACTCTCAAGTTTGCTTATCTCTATGCCAAGACCGTAACTCTTCTGCCAACTCACTGGGAGGAGACCAACGCGATTATGCAACGTAACCGCCGTATCGGTACCTCTATCTCAGGTGTTGCTGACTTCGCTGACAATCGTGGTCTACCAGCCTTGCGCCAGTGGATGGACGAAGGTTACGCCACTATCCAACAGTACGATAAGGGTTACTCAGAGTGGCTCGGTATCCGTGAATCCATTAAGACTACTACTGTCAAGCCTTCAGGAACAGTCTCCATTCTTGCAGGCGAAAGCCCAGGGGTTCACTGGTCAGTAGGCGGTAAATACTTCCTTCGTGCTATTAGATTCCGCAACAGTGACCCTATGTTGCCTCTCTTTCAGATGGCCCAGTATCGCGTTGAACCGGCCAGCGAGGACCCAAAGAATACTTCTGTGGTGTTCTTTCCAGTTGAATCTAATTCTAAACGCTCCGAGAAAGACGTCTCTATCTATGAGAAGGTTGCTCTCGCAGCGACGGCGCAACGCTACTGGAGCGATAACTCTGTCTCTGTAACAGTCTCTTTCAATCCCGAGACGGAATCTAAAGATGTTGGCACTGTTCTACATCTATATGACGGTCAGTTGAAGACGGTCTCTTTCCTACCATCAGGAAATACTATCTACCCTCAAATGCCGTATACCCAAATTACTGCGGAAGAGTACGAGGCTTATCGTATGACTCTCTTTCCTATTGACTTCGCTGGTGTCTACGCTGGTATGGCTATGGACGCTATCGGTGAGGCTTACTGCACTACGGACGCGTGCGAAGTGAAGTTGATTAAAGACAATCAGTAACCAAGCATAGGAAAAGCCCCCCTAGTTTTAGGGGGGCTTTCTTTATTTAGGCGCAGGTACGGCTCGCTCGGAAGGGTTGAGGTCTTGACCGTCCTTAGTAGGAAAATGAGTGGAAACTACTTTAACGCCTTTCTTAAAAATCTCTCTTATTCGTCGTCCTCTTCTTCAATAATCTCTTCGTCCTCAAAAGGGTCTTGATTAGGATTGGTTATGTGCCAATCGGGTAATCCATTGTTAGGCTGTGCCATCATGTCATTGGTGAACCATGCCATTATGCGTCCACCTTAAAATCAATAGAGCCCATAAGGAAGGTAGGCTTACCGTTCTCATCTTCAATCGTAGGGGACAACTTAATTGACTTGCGTCCTGTTGTGACTAGCAATTCGCTCTTTACCCAGCGCTTACCAGCAGAGGCGTTAGACCATGCGCTCATAACTACGTTAGAGACCTCTCCTAGTTCGTTACGTACGGCTACAGTACAGAGCCATGCGCCACTCTTTTCGGTGTTCTTTGCTAGTGAAGCAATAAACGTATTCGTTACCTTTTTAGCCATTTGTATTCCTTCTTTCTTTGGGTGTGTAATCTACCACATTAGAGTACTGCTTGTCATCTACCACCCAAAAGTATGGCATCTCGCCATTTACATCAGGGAATTGTTCTTGATAGTACTCAGGGGCTTTTCGGATTAGATTAGATTGGTGAGACTTATGGAGTCGCTCGTCACCTAGCCACGCGGGCATGGTTGGGGCGCCTACACAAACAAATCTCTCCAGCATGGTGTCCTTGTATCCACGCGCTATCCACTCTAGGCACATCTCTCTCCCGTAAGCATTGAGCGCGTCCTCGTACCCAGCCCACATCAAGACTGCAGGGTGGTTACGCCACCCCTTAGTCTCTCCCCGTAAGGCTTTAAGTATCTGCCACGCTTCAACTCTCTGCTTACCTAGCCTACGGTAATCCAGCGCACGTGCTGTATCCGTAAAGTTAGGTAGCGGTAGAAAAGTTTGCATTACTCAGCCTCTCTATCTAGGCTCTCTGCATGGAGTACTGCTCGTTTATGTCCCTCTTGCGCTTGCTCTAAGGTTGAGTATCTCTCTTGATACACCTCAGACCAATCATCTTTAGGAAATACCATAGTCTCAAATATGACTGGAGGTGCTTCGTCATTAGAACCAAGGCGCATATCTATACCAGTCCACACTGTGGATACGCGATAGTTATTAACTTCGTCGTACCCTACGCGCTTGTACGTATGGTCAGTAGTATGCCCACCCCATTGTTCAAGGCTAATCTTATTGCCGTTGATATCGTAGCAACCGTAATCATGTTCATTACTCATCATCTGACTCTTTCTCAACCAAAAACTCTCCTGAGAACCAGTCTCTTGCCCACTCGCTTGCAGACTCGTAACCGTGTTCTAAATTGATAATCGTATCGGAGGCAAGGTACGCACCCCACACGCTCTCTACCGTAGTACCCTCTTTGAGGTCGTACTCAGTATCAAATTGAAACTCCTCTACGTAGTCTGCTAGACATGCGTAGACGAATACATCAGCAAACTTTGGACGTCCTTCAAGATACGTATAATCATTAAGCGCTTCTAGTATCGCTTTGATACGAAAGTCACTGCCTACTACTTCACCTAGATTACCCATTTTTTATTCCTCTTCCGTTTCTTGTCGTGTTTCGTCATATTTTATTACTTCCGCGCTTAACATGCAAGCAAGGACACTCTCTTTTAACGGCCTAAGGTTAGCGTAAATATCAAAATCTACTTTAGACTCTTTTGTAACTTTATCTAGTAAATACTCTAGCGGTGCTAACGAAACTGTATAGCCCTCCTCGTCTTTGTACTCTAAAGATAAGTTTTCTATAAAGTACGCCACTAGTAAGTCTGCTAGAGACACTTCCGTTTTGCTTTTATCTAGTCTACGTGCGCCGTCCTCAACGTACGTTAAATCTCTTAGAACGCCTATTACTCGGTTACCGATAGGGAGTTCGGAATCATAATTAACATTAGTATAACGCCCGTGCTGGCTAAGGTTATTTATATTATTCGCAATAATAGTATTTGCTTCCGCACTTAGGTCTTTATATGAGAGGTCTCTGTCTTTAGCATAAGACGGGCGCGCGTGGTGAGGTTCGTCTCCCCACTGCTTACTAATATTACTTTTAGCCATTAGTTATGCCCTCTGCAATCACAACATTCCTCGCACCGTGTTGGCACATACACGCATTGGCGGATACCGTACTGCGCGCCTACTGTGTCCCATTTAGGCGTGACTTCTCCACACCTAGAACACTCAATATAACAATCGTTGCACTCCCCGTTACAGCAAGCGCAAGCGCTCTCGTAAGCGACATGCTCGCATGCTTCATGGATAACCTTAGTCATTGTTCTTGTAACCTCTCCCCCAGCAATCAGCGCATGGTGCAGGGTAAGCGTTGCTTCCACTGTCTCCTGTGCCGTTGCACGTTTCGCATTTATTGGTATCAATTAACTTAATAAGAGAGCGCCATGTACAGACCTCCCCGTCCCACACATCTTGGGTCATTCTGTTGATAGCACTAAACCACTTCTCGTCTACTTCTAGTTCAACGCGGTAAGTAGTTATATCTAATTGGTAAGTGATTATCTCATCTAAGTAGAAGCCCTGTAGTTGCTCGTCATTCTCAGAGTCAATCGTGCTGGCTTGTGCCAACTCGTCGTACTGCTCATCAAGCGCGAGTTCTGCTTCCTTCTGCGTATCAAATAGAACGTCATTAAAGAGTGTGTATTCTTCTTTAGAATTGTCCTCGTTGCTCTTAAATACTGCTTTAATTCCCCACTTAGCCATTTTTGATTTCTCCAAATTCTTTTAGAACCTCACGTAGCACGTCAATCGCGCCTCTGTAGTACTCATCTGACTCAAAGTGCTCGTCATCAGGTATCTCAACCCCTGTACGGGCTTCCTCCCACGCGACTTGCAGACTCCATGAACGTTCTTTTATATAATCAAGTACGTCTTTACTCATTTTAGTCCTCCCATATTTCTTCCGCCGTCAGAGTCTCTGACTATTACTTGCTTAGTGACTTGCCTAAGGTTATCCCAACCGTAGTACTCTTGCATGAAAGTAAAGTATTCCTCTGCAATCTTTTCGCCGTCAGTTTCCTCGGTTGTTACGTCTCCAACTAATGAGAAGTAGTCACCTATAAATAGAACCGTATAATCTTTAGCCATTGTCCTTGCCCTTACGTTTAGTTTGCGGTTTGTTTGCGGTTTGTTTGCGGTTTGTTTGTGTTGAGTAGCCTTACCAGCAATAAGGTTGATATGGCTCTGCACGTCTCGGTTATCACCCCGACCGATTTTCGTACGAATGTCTGCGACTGAGGCAGACTACTCACGGCTCGTGCTCCAGTGTCCGTTGCTGTGCGCAAGGCTACTCAATTCTATTTAGTTTTTACCAACTACTCTGATAGTAGAACGTCCACCAGTTTTCGCCCTCAGTCCACTTCAGCAGGTTCTCTAAGGTCTTGACGGTATCCTCTAACTGTTCGTAGTACCAGTTGTCGTACTCGGTATGACCGAAAAAGAATCCTTCCATAGCAGGAAGTAGTTCCTCTGTTTTAGTCTTATCCTTCAATACTTCTTGGCAGATATTAGATAGTTCCTTCAACTGCTCTCGCGTAACGTTAGCCTGCTGGCAATCATCTACACCACCCTGCACGTTTTTTACGAACCACTGATGGATAGCATTAGCCTTGCGCCAGTAACCTACCTTCAACTTTACTTCTGCCGAAGGCAAGTCTCTGTACTCAATGCCGTTAGCGCGTATCGCGGTAACAATATCTTGGTACTGTTGCTTCTCGTAATCGTCCGACCATTCGGCGCCCGATACGTACTTCTCTGCGTATAAATACATGTCTAGTCCCACTTGATGTTGCCCTTCTCTAGTTGGTTTAGTTTTCTTACTGCGTAGCCTACTTTGTCCGATAATTCGTTGTCAAGGTTTTCTACGCTTGGGTTGTATAACGGTTTGATAAACTTTTCGTTGTAGTAGATAGCGCCGTCAGGAAAGACTGCGTTCTCTGTCTCCACGTCCCAGTCCCACTCTTTTCTTTTAGAATCGTATTTAATTATAAAGTGGTGGTTTGTCATAAGACCACCTTCTGACTGTCCTCTAAGTAGAACGAGTAATCAATCGCGCTCTCTACTAGGTTTATCAAGTGAGGCACTTCCATAACCGTACTGTTTAATAGGCTAATGCTATCTTTCAGTCGGTTAAGCGTTTCTCGTAATAGGTTAGAGTAATCAATGGTTGATACTTGAACCTCAATAGGCTTATCCACTAGTTCCAGTCCTCCTCGTTGTATCGTAGGTACTCGTTGCGCTTATCGGCGCCTTCTGTGATTAGGCATGATATAAATACTGCTATCAATGCCCCTATAACTATCGCGGTCATGGCTTCTCCTATTAGAATCCCACTAGGGGGCAGACTATCTGCCCCGTAGCGCTTCCTTGACTAGTTCCGTTGCGACACCGAGCACGTCGCTTGCTTTTGCTACAGTCTTGAATACCTTTGCGAAGTGTCGGATACTCTGTAACTGCTCTTTGGCTGACTTGTCGCCTGTGTTACTAGCCTCAATTATTTGGCGGTAGTACTCATAGTTACCAATAAAGACTACGCATGTGAGGATACCCTTAGCGTTCATCTCCTTGATAATGCTATTGCACTCGTCGCTCATCTCCCACTCGCCGTCGGTGACTATGAAGGCAATCTTGATAGCCTTCTTGCTGTTACCCAGTAGGCGTTGGCTCTCAATGAGGGCGCGGATAGGATTAGTGCTACCTCCCGATTGAACGTAGCGATAGTTGCTACCCTTAGCCTTCTCGTTGCGTGAGTACACTAAACGGCTCTCATGGTTGAAGGTATAGACGGTCACTGCGCCGTCAATATTCTCAATGCCACGTTTGATAATCCATGCGTTCTCATTAACTGCGGTCATGAGCCCACCCATAGAGGAGGAGTTATCCGTTAGGATTACTGCTTCAATGTCGGTGGCAGGGTTGCCTGTGTCCCATGTATCAAACATCTCACCGATAGCATTAACGTCGGGAGTCATGGTACGAGAGACGTTGAGTTTCCCACTTGAATTAAACTTATCCCAATGGGGTTCGCTGTCTTTGGCGATACGTTCTAATTGAATACCGAACCTACGCGCTAAGGCTACCGAGTTTGTGCTGGGTGCTTGGTCACGATAGGTAGCGTTACGCATAGCACTACGGGTCTCGTCGCTATTGATGATAGCCTTACGGGTCTCAGAGACTTCACGCCTTACGTCAGAGTCATTTCTAATCTCTTGAAGGCGTTCCTCAATAACCTTAGCAATCTTGGCGTCCTCCTCGGTGAAATCTAAGTCCTCGCCCGTATATTCAGGAGAGTCCTTACCTCCAGCACCGATAGCAGGGGCGTTCAGTTGCTCTAATTCAGAACCTTCACCCTTGTTCTTATCTTGCAGTTGATTCTGTTCTTTCTGACCAGCAGGACGTCCTTTAGTACCGAGTCCTCGGTCTGTGTGAGGCGCTTTAGGGTTCTGCTCATTAGGGTCATCAAACCCGATAATGTTAGCCATGCGTACGGCTATATCTTTAGCCTTATCAAAATCTGCAGGGAAGGCGAAGGCTTTGTAGGTATGAATAAGTGAGTGCATTTCCTCTGCTAAGGCTATGCCATGACGAGCGATAAACTTATCGGCAATCAACTGGCGCAACTCTAGCGGTAGGTACGTGCGCCCCGTAGTGAGGTGAAAGTGTTCTCCCCATTCTTTGGAGTCACCCTTCAACACGTAGTCAAGGGTGCTTGCCTCTAGGAACACTTTGGTAGCAGGGTACTTGGCTGTAAGCAAGCCCTCTACACGTCCCTCCTCTAACACGTTGAGCGCATTGATAACCTTATTCTCTCTAGCCCACTTGCCTAGGTCACTGCCAGCGCGTGGTGAAAATAGTACGTGAGCAATCTCGTGGTAGTTCAAGCCGTTGAACGAGATAAGGCTATCAGTAGTCAAGTCCTCAATTAAGTCGGAATTGAATATGATTTCCTTGCCGTTGCTCATAGCCGTAGTGTTCATGTTAGGGTCAGACACCACCGAGACGGTGATGTCCTCTCCTGTGATAATCCTATCGGCGCGTTGGTACACTGCACTAACGGCGTTGAGTTTATCGGCTTGCTCTTGATAATCCTCTAGGATTTCCTCACGAGTCCGACCCCACTCATCTTGATACTCAAACTCATTAGTATCAGGATTGTACCGAGCAGATAGATTTCTGCTGTCCTCTAGTGCCGATAATTCGTCGGTGCGCTTTGCATATCTCATTAGATTGTCTCCACGTGGTAGCGGTCTGTATCAGGGTGAGTAGGGATAGAGATGTTGAGTTCGCTTGCAATATTATCCTTGAAAGTATCAACGGATAGTCTTACTGCACTACGCTCTTCCTTATTGAATCCGTTCACGAACGAGGTCGAGGCGAAGTCAATACCGAATCGCTTGGCGTTCTTGACGTACTGCACGAGTGAGCGTGTTGAGATAGGCGTAGTAATCTCGTCTTTCTCAAACTGGTCACGCAACTTATCGGCTAGTACTAGTAGAGAGGCATTACCTACTACTTTCTTCTCAATAGCCTTATCGTATGGAAACTCTAACTTGATACCGAATCGGTCATTGAACGCTTGGTTGAGTTCTTGTGTCCCACGATAGCCGTAGTTCATGTCAGCCACGATAAGGAGGTCTTTGTGCGCCTTAATGACCTCGCCACCATTCTCTAGGAGTTGAATCTCACGACGGTAATCAAGGAGTGAGAACAATACAGTGCTAACCCTAGTAGGGAGGAAGTTCACCTCATTGAGGAGAAGTATGCCTCCGTTACGAACGAGTTCGGTAACTGCACCGTCCTGCCAGCGATAACCTTGCCCGTCAGCACGTGGAATCCAGCGCCCGAATAGTTGGCTTGGGTCAATACCGTTATTGTTGGAGACGTTGAAGTAGCGGTAGCCACGAGCCGAGGCATATGACTGCACTGCAATAGTCTTACCCGAACCAGCGCCACCTTCAATTAGAACGTTGTCGCCGTCAGTCAGAGCGCGGTCGAAAATATCCCAGTCAGTCTTGCCACCAAAACTGCGGTGAACGTACTCACGCGCCCACTTTGGGTCAGGAATAGTAATCATGGATAAGGCTAGTTCACTCACACGATTGTCATTAGTAGCCACTTCCACCTCCTCATAGGTAGGGATTGTGGGTGCGGTCACGACGGAATCCGCGATTGTAGGAAGTACACCCTGCTCAGTTGTACGAGAGATAGGGTTAATGGTCACGCCATTGGTACGGCGCTTGTCGGTGATATACGCGGTGAGCGATTGGTCACCAGCGAATAGGGAGCCGATAATGTTAATGACTGCCTCACTGTGTGTGGAGGGCGCGGTAATGGGGGTAGCACTTTCACGTGCATATAGAGCCTTGACTGCAATATTGGTCACTAAGCCTAGTTCAACCATTTGTAGGTCACGGTCATTGAGGGCAACTGCTACGGGCTCAACTAGGAGTTCGGTGTGCGGTAGGTCATATTCAGTAACCTTATTCCATGTTTGACCACGACCTTTGGAGCCATTGGAGATACGGTGGTATAGTTCCACCGAGTCCTTGTAAGGGAATATAAGAGTCTGCGCTTCGGCAGGAATACCTTCTAATAGCCCTGCTGGGCTAGTAACGAGTAGTGCTAGTGACATTGTGTACTGCCTTCCTGTGCGCGGTCTGCGCGGTTATGAGGATTACGTTTAATCCAGTACCCGTACTCTAATATAAGAGAGAGGGGGGAGTCCAATTAGAATGGCTATATTTGATAACGATTAGATAACGATTTATAGCCACCCCAGCCAGCACCAGCCATATATAACATTTTGTTATCATATAGGGAAACCCAATAAGGTTAGTGGAATCTGGTCTTATCCGCGTTCAAGCCCCCTATAGCATAGACAGTAGCCTAAAGTCAATAGTGGGAGTGTGTGACGTCGCTCACAGCCCCTATCTCTCTCTCTCTCTCTCCGAGAGCGCGCTAAGCCTATTCTAATAGGACACTCTCTCTTTTCCCAGCAATCTCTCAGGATTCTCTCAGGTAATCTACAGTAGATTGTTACCAAATCGTTATAATTGACACGGCGTGTCGGCTTGACAAATGTTTGTGTTGGATATACTTGTATATCCAACTTGTTTTACTTGCAAGTATCGTCGTCATAGCGGGGGCGCCAACACAAACATTCTGCTATTCTAAGGCTATGGCTAATATTATTGACCGCTCCGACATTGGTGTCTCACTAGATGAGACTGATGATACTGTTACTCTTACTGTTGATGGGGAAGTTACTCTATTTAATGGTGATGCTCGTCTTATTACTGGTGCTAATCGCGCCCGTGAGATTATCACTGAGCGCGATAGCAATTAACCTGCTTCTCTAACGTGCTTACTGCGGGGTCTTGAGTTAAACCCCGCCCACTTGTGACTCGATGCGGCGGCGCACTCTTGAGGTGTGGCGTGGAATTTCTGTAATCCCACCCTGTTTTTAATGAGAAGTGGGTTATTCTCTATTAGATTCCCACAATTCTCACACCTATCGCCGTCTTTACTCATCTTCTGTATCAAACGCTGTTAGGTCCACCGTTTCCCACCCATTGGTGAGAGCGATAGCGTTATAGAGTCCTGAGGCTTCCCATGAATCGGCTTGCAATTCATCTACGAGATACTTAATCGCCTTGAATGTACCCTCTGCATTGGCTAGATTGGTATTATCTTTAGCGCGCTGTACCCGTAGGTCTGCCTTAGCCTGTTCATTAATGAGAGCCTTCTCAAACTCCTCAGGTGTATAAAATAATTGGTCTTGTACCCATTGTCCCACTTTGTTCTCCTTTGATTGTTTTTGGATAGGGCGCCCCTTGCGAGGCGCCCCTCTTGCTTTACGCTAAGGTTAGTTCCTTAACGACTGACAGAATCTTGTTCTTTTGCTGTTGAATCCCTGTCTCGAATCCACTAGCCGCGACCATGAGGCCTTCTGTCTGACCCTTGCCACCGTCACGGTACCAATCTAGGCGCTCAGTGAGGGCATTGAGCGCGCCCCACGCGGTGCCTGTGATACCTGTCTGAGTAGGGCTGTTGAGGTAGAGGGCTTGCGTAAAGTCTGCCTTCTCCTGCCATTTGGTAAGGCTAGCCTTCAGGTCAGCCTCAGGTTGAGGATAGATAGTCTCATAGATTTCTTGAAACTTTTGATTGGTAATCTCAGTCTCAAACAACTCACGGGCGAGAATATCAAACTCATCTAGGTAGGCGCTAGAGAGACCTAGTACCTGCTTAGCCATTGCGATACGTCCTGCTGTGCCTTGCGTGTGGCGTACCTTGAACGAGTTCACGGCGTTACCTAGGGCAACTGATAGCGAGTTCTGACACAACACGCGCGTAGGGGTGGTGTGCGCTTGAATAGAGGAGGAACCGTCGTGAGAGGTAGTTAGCAATAGATAGTGCTTAACCTTATCGCCTACGCCCTGCTCATCTAGTACCAATTCGCGGTTAAGGAGGATTGAGCCGAATACACGGCACCCGTTCTTGAATGAGCCAGCGCTATCCCACTCACCAGCGCCGTCGGTAAGATTATCACCGAAAGCGAACAATTCCTCGTTTTGGTAGGTTTTGTAGCGGTCACCCACTACTGATAGCACGTCGGTGCCACCGTCGCGCGGATTGGTACGGATAACGGCGAATGTATCCTTGTGAGAGCGATAGCCCTCAGGATAGGTGAGCGCCTCAAGGCGTACGTCCCACCCTGCTAGGTCTGCACCCTTGAGCATGTCGGCGGTAGAGATGTGGGAATCCGTATCGAATACGTGATTAGCGAAAGAGTGCCATGAGGTATTCTCGCGGATAGCGAAAGAGACCTCGCCCGACTCAACCTCTGAGCGGTGAACCTGTGGCTGTGCCTCAGGGGCTTGCGCGGTAATAAGTTCCATTTTGTTGCCCTTCGTAGGGGACGTTCCCCAATAAGAGAACAGTAGTACTAGTTATCTCTCACATGCAAGCCAGATAGCCCTATTTTCTATAACACTTTTGTTATAAAGCCTAGCCCTATCTCTCATCTCTCAAATCGTTATCAAATCGTTATAAACGCCACGGCGTGTCGCCTTGACAGATGTTTGTGTTGGCTATGATTTAGTATCATAGCCAAATGCTTTTTAATAGCATGATGCTATTAAAAAGGTAGGTTGTCCACGCTATCGCCCGCCCAACACAAACAATTCTTTATAACGATTTTGTTATAAAGATAGCCCCCGCTTGGCGCGGGGGCTATTTACTGCTTGGGTTACCCGATAGGGTAGTCGCACTCTAGAATCTCGGCTACCTTAGCGTGGCAATCGTTACGCATTTCTTGAATTGCCTCAGGCGCCCACTCTGCTTGGATTACGCGCTTGATGAGTTTAGCAAGGTTATACTCAGCGTCCTCAGCAAGTGCTAACTCCACCAGTCGGACGGCGTTCTCGGTATCACCAGCCTCATAGGAAAAGAAGGCAAGAACCGAGTTAAGCGAGCGCTTCTGACCAGCAGGGAGGAGAAGGACAAGATTAGAGACTGCTTGGGCTACGCCACCAATGCCGTACTGATTAGGCAAGCCTAAGAAGTAATCGCGCACTTGGACATCACCAGCGACTAGCGCCTCTAGGATAATGTCAAGGCCTTCGCCTTCAGACAAATCCGATAGGGCTAAATAATCGTTGTTAATGTAAGCAGGGACATAGGTGTCAATAGCAGTCTTAACTGCTAGAGACGAAACGGCGGTTGTGTTCATGATTACCTTCCGCAAGGGGGGTATTACCCTTACAAGGAGAACAATACGCTTCTCAGTATCTCAGCGCAAGCCCGATAGCCCTATCGTGTATAACTCTTTCGTTATAATCTCAATCTCAAATTGTTATCAAATTGTTATAAATCTCTCGGCGTGTCGCGTGGACAATGTTTGTGTTGGTTATGCTACATAGCATAACCAAATGCTTTTTTCAAGCAACATTGCTTGAAAAAAGATAAGTTGTACCTCGCTCGCTCGGCCCAACACAAACATTCTCTATAACAATTTCGTTATAAATAGTTATCCACAGGCTGTGGATAAGCCTGTGGATAAGTCCCCGTACCTAGGAGCCTAGGGCTATCACGGCGGGATAGCGCGCCTCCCTAAGGAGCAAGTCTAAGAGCGATAGTCTTATGTCATAGGAACCATTCTTTCTTTCTCGGCTTGGCGTCAGGCTTCTGTCCTTGGCTGGTCAGGTGGTAGGAGCCACACACCCCACAGAAATAGGAGGCGCATGGCTTCTTTCTATTAGATTTCCAATTAGTGCGCCAAATACTATCTAGCGCGCGTTCCGCATCTAACTTAGTGCGGAAACGCTTCTTCTCCGTACACTTCGCCATTACTGGAACCTAAGTCCGTTAATGGTCTGACCGTCCTCACAACCTTGACATACTCCGTCATAAGTCTCTGATACGAGCCGTCCGCACGAGTCACACTCGTGGCAATCACAGCCCTCGTTAGTATCTGTGTCACAAGACTCGCAGAGTTCAGGCTCGGCTGGCGGTAACGCTGGCGGTGTAAAGTCGAATTCAAGTTGTGTCCATTCTCCGTTGGTAGTCATTAGTAAGTTTCCTTTCCTAGGTGATAGTTTTTATAGCGTAGTTCTTGAACCTCAGGCAAGTAGTAGAAATTGTCTATGGCGCTCGCCTCTTCTCCACCCCCACAGAAACAGTCTGTGAGGGGAAATCCGCAAGTATTACAGAGCATTAGTACCCTCCTAGTTCCGACAATGAAGGCTAAAACTACCGCACTCAAAGCACTCAAATACGGACGTGTAGTCGTGCTCGCCGTATTCGTTGAGTAATTCGTGGATGATTACCTCATTGTTACAGCATACAGAGCCTATTGGTTGTGACATTACATTACTTCCATTCCGTTTGGCAGACAGTCACGTCTAGCGAGTGGGTACAGTGCACCTTCTTGGTGTGCTGGTCAAGATAGTGAGCGCCCTCATAGATAGCGCCCAATACGGCTAGGAGAAGGGCGCCCCAGAAGAGCGCCCTCACCCCCGTCCTCACGAGGAGATAAGACTTAGAGCGAGGCACTTAGCCACTCCTCATCCTCACGCGCTACCTCAAATTGAGCGATAGCGCTACCCTCCTCCTCCTCAACTACGCGCTTGCGCCTATCGTATACGGCGGATACTGCTTGCCCTTTGCTGGCTTCAAGTTCGGCGCGGAATAGTGCGCTAGCGGTTAGCGCGTGTATCTCGTCATTATTGGTAGTGATAGGCGCGCGTAACGCCTTATCTATTGAACCAATGTGAAGGCGCAATTCTTCTAATTGCTCATGGGATAGGAATAGAGTGGTATCTAAGCCGTTACCCACTACGCTTAGGGAGACATAATCCTCACGGATAGACGTAGAGAACACGGCGACCTCACGGCTGAGGTGAACATCAACTGATGACATAATCTGACCTTATCTGCTAGGGCTAGCGGTGTGCTTGCCATTAGGAGAATTCAACCAGATACGCATAGAGAGCGCAAGCCACAGCCCCCTATTCTGTATAACACTTTCGTTATAAACCTTTATAACAATTTGTTACATAACAAATTGTTATACAGCTAACTCTCACCTAACTCTCAGGCTCCTCTCAGACACCCCCCAGAGTTAACTCAGGAACCTCTCAGGAAAGGGGCCAGGTGAAATTCGCAGGTATCACTTATATGGGGGAGGCAGTAGCCTAAGGTTGCAGAGGTTGCATAGGTTGCATAGGTTGCATAGGTTGCATAGGTTGCGCTTATGATAATGTGCGGTTATGGATAGAAAACAGCAGCTGGACGAAGCGCTTGCGCTTATTGAGCGGAATTTCGGCAGGGGTAATCTGATTAAGGATACTCGGGTTGAGCGGGGTGTTATCTGTGCATCCTGCGGGAAACGGTGTAATAGCTGTCGCTGCGGGTGCAGTTACTGCTGGGGAAACCAGAACCGTATTTACTATTAGATTATGGCCGAGGTTGCGGATTTTGCAGAGTTAGCGAAGATATTCGATTTGACAAATTCCGAATTTCGGAAGTGGCCTGATGGTATTCATCGCGCTTATGATAAGGTGCGGTTATGACTACATTAACCCTAGAACAACTCGAAGCCCGTTTAAACATCATTACTGAGCTAAAGAACACGGAGTACAGTAAGAATTTTCCAGATGTGGACATCCTGCATAGGTTATCCACTGAGGCCTACGCCATTGAGGACAAGCTGCGCGAAAGTGGTTATTACTCAGACAAAAACTGACTTGAACGCATTCATTGCGTTTATGCTAGTATTCGGATACGACTGGTTCCCGAGTACTAATTAAGGACTTAAAGCTTACAACGGGGTCGTAACCGTATGTAACACCAGTTGCCTGCCAGTACCGCCGATAATGTCGCTCAAGCGATTTTCCTGTTGATGGATAGGTGGTACTGCGCTTATTGGTCGTTAGCTCAGTGGCAGAGCGCCCTACCTATAATCGGGAGGTCCCTGGTTCGATTCCAGGATGACCAACTGCTGTGACGCAATCGCGCGGAACAGGTAGGTTTTTCCATAAACACAGGTGTAATACAACCCCGCGTTGCGAAAAGAGGAGAAATGCTAGTTAAGGTCTGTTTAATCTGGTTAGTGACCATTGATACCCTTGCAATCCTATTTGGGCTCTACGGGTACATCTCAGCCAAGATATGGGGTAAGAAGTAACGCTGAGTAACAACTCTCAGGTATATGTTGTCTTCTCCCGTTATATGGTGAATAATTAAGAACATGAGCAATCGCGCTAAAAAAGTAAAGCCAGTAAAGCCCTTTAAGGGCAAGAAACCTCACGCTCGCGCTCAGTCGGGTACATCTAATGTTCCTACTATAGAGAAAGATTCTATGGGAAGAGTTCGTTCTGAAGAGAATAGAGCGAAGATAGAGGAAGAAACCCTGGCGGATAGAGCTCAAGCAGCCCATAAGCTGGCTACGCGCACTCTAGGCACCAACGAGCTAGCCGCTTTGATGCAAGAGGCCCCTGGCGGAGCTCGACCTGACCAGATTAAAGTGCATTCCCGTCAGTTTAAGAAATTTGTTAATGACGCTCCTGATGCGGGCGCAACCCGTGAATCGTATATAAGGTAGTCAACACGCCCTAATGTAGGTTGCGTTTTACATTCTGTGGGTGTAGCGTTCGGCTCCTAGTAACAATAAAGGAGTCGAAGTGAAAGCATTCATTGGAATAGGTATATACCTAGTTTTAGTCTCCCTAGCCCTGGCCTTTAATCATGGCGCACATAAGAAGATAGCGAGGGGTTAAAATGACCGACCTAGAGATTATCCAAGAGGCGCAGCAAAAGATTGAAAGCGAAATCAATTATTGGGAGCCACTTACAAGGCGAGATTTGCCCGATTCATTTCTCAATAATCAACTCAACTCATGGCTCGCCCACAAAGCGTTCTTTGAGAGGCATAAGCGACTTGAAACATATGCGGGTGATTTGTTGTGTGAGGTTTGCGAGTATTCAGAATACAGAGCGTCTTATCCATGCCCTGAATCAGTAGCACAAGCCAAAGCGATTATGGGGGTGGAGTGATGCAATCTAATGATTGTCGGATTCATGGGTGCTATTTAGGGGAGAAGGAGCCAACTACTTATCCCGAAGCGGCATACCAAAGAGTCTGTATTAAATGTAAGTATTAAATGTAAACAAATCACGCTATACCCACAGTTAGGAGCATCAAATGACTAATCCAAAACACACTACCGAGGAATACTTGGCGTGGATTGACTACGAACTTAACTGGCTTGGCGAGGGCGAAATAGTTGTTGGTCGCAACTTTCGCGCCTCTCTCCTAGCCAACCGAGATGTGTTGGGGTTGCACTGCGCTTCAAGCGAGCCAGATAATTATGAAACCATCGGGTGTGTGGCTTGCGGTTACGACTCTGAATACAATCAATACCTCCAAAAGTTTCCTTGCCCTACTCGCCAAGCAATAACCAACAGGATTAGAGAGGTGATGTAGGTGAGTAAATCAGAACTGCGCCGAATGGAGATAGTTGCTCCTGAGGCTATTAAACAACTCCGCGAACAGATAGCGCGAGAGATTGAGATTTGCGAACCTTGTTTTAATGATGTTTGGTGTGGCAAAGACGAAAAGAATCAAGATTGCTCGTGTATTTGTCACCAATACGCCGCTATCGCTAGGGGTGAACCTAATCAAGTTACTAAAGATGCTATCGAGGAAGCGAGGAAGATGAATGACCTACGATGAATTACTGGCACGATTGAGCGAAACTGCCATATTGACAGAGACTTTCAACAATAGAGCCGTTGCTCGCGCCCTTCGCGCAGTAGTGCAACTTATTAAAGAAAAGCAAGATTGGCTTGAATTAACTTCGGGGGATATACCTATGACTAATGAACAGTTATATCGTAGAGAAGAAAGATGGTTATTACTTGCCGAATTTAAATCAGCCATTGAGAAGGAGTTAAAGTGAAAAAGATGAAAGAACCGCCTATCGGTTCAGTACTACTAGATGGCTTTGCCTGTGCATGGCAACGTGCACCGTATGGCTGGAGCATTTGTGGGTCAGATGGTTCATGGTCATACACATGGAAAGAGTTGTTAAAAGACCTTTACCCACAAGATAGAGAACACCTACAAAAGACTGCTATCTGGACTGAAGCAACTAAAGATGTGGGTCAACTTCCCCGTATCATATTTGTCCCAGGAGAAGAGTTAATTGAGGAGGATGAGGAATGATTCATTGTTACTCCTGCGGGGGAAGTTTTAGCGCGAATACGG
>Ga0007804_1000213_pt1 | contig 22853 bp, 18 predicted proteins | sample CryBogCBE25Aug07_FD_60367 | JGI IMG/M metagenome (GOLD analysis project Ga0007804, IMG submission 60367) | Freshwater microbial communities from Crystal Bog, Wisconsin, USA - CBE25Aug07 | ecosystem: Environmental > Aquatic > Freshwater > Lake | place: Crystal Bog, Wisconsin, USA | collected... | reverse complement strand
CACTGAACAAAATCAAGATCACGGCGTCAGACCCGCGACGCCACCACTCGTCAAAGCCGTGGGGGTGAGGGCGCACAAAGGGACGCATGCTCTTGACCATCAAGGGCATACCGAACCAGATGCCACCGATAACGGCGGCGAGCACCAAGCTGGTGAGGTTGGTGATGTGTCCCGTTACGGCCGCCGCTCCAATAAAGACGGCCGCGGCGAGGAAACCGGAGAACGAGTCGAGATAGCCCACGACCATGATGGCGAGGAAGAGAGCGACGCTCGGCGGATAGGCCCAGCCGTGCATCGACACGCTGGCGGCCACACCCAGACTCAAGCCCGCCAGCGGCAAGATGGCGTAGAGGCCACCAAAAATCGCACGCAGGTAGTTAGCGTCCGCCAGACTCGAACTCAAGAGAGGCGACACGTGCCCGACGAGGTGTGCCCACTCGCGACTAAATCGGTCGATGGTCTTGTTACCCACGAGGCGCCAGATACGAGATCCGTCGCCCCAATGCTCTCGCTCCTCGGACGCCAAGTCAAAGCTGGCCTGGACACCGGCCGTCGACGAGGGACCACTGCCGCCCCCGCCTCCGCCGCCGCCAGATGAGGCACCGGCACCGGCCGCACCTCCCGCGGCGGCACCGGCCGCGGCAGCGGCACCCGCAGCCGCAGCCACCACCGCGACAGCGGCGACGACGCGAGTCACTTGCTTTTGAGTTTCTGCGGGGTGAGCCGTCGGCGAGTAGGTCACGAGAGGCTCGCCACCGCCGGCAACCACGGTAGGTGCCGACGTCGTGGTCGTCGAACTCGATGGCAAAGACACGAAGTTCGTGGAGTAGAGCTGCGGGTTAGACGCGGAGACGCCCGAAATCACCGTTGTGGATCCGGGGTACAAGCGGCTCAACAACGAGCTCGGAATGTGCACGGTGGCGTTGGGCCCGGTACCTGCCGACATGGTGGTCGCTTGGTACGTGCCGTTGAGGAAGAGTTGGTGATTCTGGCCCGCCCACGCCGCGGGGATGGGAACGTACAGCGTTGCCTGACCCGTGCTGGACACTTGCGCGGTGGCGAGCACAGTGGGCGACGAGTGAATAACCGCGTTCACCAGTGAACCCGGCACGAGGCCGGTGGTGGTGACGGGCACCACGAAGTAAGAGCCGTTCCCGGGGAAATCCCCGTTCGGGAAGGCAACCGTTCCACCGTAAGAGAGGTCGGATGACTGAGTGGCAGTGACGGCCACGGGGGCGCCCACCGACGTCGCGGACGTCGAACCCTGGAGCAAGCTACCGAGAGCCGACGGCGAACTCGGGATTGTGAAGGTGCCGAGAGACTCGTCACCGATGACCGACAAGATGACGGAGTCGTTGGGAGCAAAGCCGGACAACGTGGCCTGGGCATCGATGCCCGACGAGACCGTCTGCGCCTGAACTTGCAAACTCGCGCCATTAGACGTCACCGGAGTGGAGGAGCCTCCGAGGTCTGGCGACAAGATCGCGGTCGCGGGCGTTAATGACAAATGGCTCGTGACAGGCGCCGCCACGTAGAAGGGATTACTGAGCGTGACCTTGACCATGTATTCGCCAAGATCCGTCGGTGCCGTCGAGGTGCATTGGGGTGCTCCCGTCAACTGGGCTTCGCAATACTGCAACGCCAGACCCGAGACGGACGGGGAGACCGTGGCCGCCAACGGATGGGGATTGTTGTCTTCAGGCGTACTCAGCGATGGGGCCGAGATGGTGGCCGTGGCGGCTTGCACCGTGGTGGAAACGGAAACGGGAGTCGCTCCGGCGTAGGTCGCGCTGCCGACCTGCGTCGCGGTTACGGTGCACTTGCCGAGCGCCGAATAGGTCAATGTCGAACCGGTCACGGCACACGAACCCGTCGCGGAATACGTCACGGGCAGCGATGACGTCGACGAACCAGTCAGCGCCAACCCGCTCGGCGCATACGTCACCTTTGCGGGCAGCGTGAACGTGACTTGTTGCGCCATCGTTGCTGACGAGGAGTGCGTGATTGCGGGAATCGAAACTCCCAGTGAATTCACGGCCACCACCGAAAAGGCAACGTTGCGCGCGACGGGCAACGAATCAAGGGTGCAGCTCATGGCTCCCGACAAGCCAGAGGTCACGAGGCAACTGCGGCCCGCGGCCGATACCGCGTAGGAGGTGATCGGTGAGCCGCCGTCGCTGGCAGACGGTGTGAAGCTCACGGTGGCGGAAACTTTTCCGTTCGACGGAGTCCCCCACTGAATACCGACATTCTGAGGGGAGGTAGGAGCGGCGGTCGGCGGAGCTAATTGCGCGGCGGTCCATTCGTGAAGCTCGTGAATCGTTCCCGTGCCCACTGCCGAGAAGCCCCAGTGCGCGGTCGACGCGATGGTGGTGGGTGACCACGCCCACTGCGGGAGCCGCACGGCCAAGACGGTCTTCAGGGAACCGGCGCCCGAGTCAACCGAGACTTCGAGAACTGCGGAGCTGTGGGTCACGCTCGGCGGGATGATCGCCACGACGTAACGCTGCCACCCATCGGTGGACGAGGTTGAAGAGAGCGATCCCACCGGCGACGAGTCCGCCACCGAGCTAAACGGTTGGTTGGTAGAGGCGATGAAACAGAAGCCCTTGCCCGTCGCATCACTTCCACCGCGGACCACTACCTGGTTCGCCTTCGACGAGGCACTCGACCAACCGACCGACGGACACGACGCGCCGTTGGTTTGTGCCGCCGTGCCGGCCGCGTCAAAGGTCACTCCCACGATCGCGTTCGGGATGCCACCGCTGGCGTCGCCGTAACCACCGGAGCGAGTCGTCCCAGGAATAGTGGTCGGGTTCGTCGAACCATCGACGAGCCACAGCGTTTGAGTGCCGCGACTGCCACGCTGAGTCGCGTAAACCTGTGCGAACAAGGTGCTGGATGTTGACGAGAGTGTCGTGCTGACAACTCCCGAACCCGAAGTGCCATTGAGACCGTCATCAAGGACAAGTGCGTCAGCGGCCCCCGATGGCAGAGAGAACTTCACATCGCAGGTGTGAAAATTTCGTGACCCGCTGGTCGCAGCGCTGAGACAGGGGACGTTCGATTGGGTACCCGCCACGGTGAGTGCGGTGAGTGACGACGGTGGCGTCGACGACGAGAAATTCTGATCAAAAATTGTTGAGGCAGAACTCGGGAGATCAGAAGCTGACGCGGGAAGAGAGCCCATGCCTGCGACGCAGCCCACAACGGCGGTCGCGCCAAGACAATGTAGAAGCCGGCTCAGTCGGCCTCTGCGCGAATTCATAACCTTCTTATAATAGGGAAATAAGCCGCGAGACAGGGTGTCGACCGGACATTTCCACAGTCAGCAACTAGAACTAACCCATGCGCAAACTCTTCGCCAGCCTCGCTCTCGCATCGCTCTCGTTCGCCACCTTCTCGACGGTCAGCGGCGCGGCCAGCACGACGACCACCATTCCCCCTGCCACACAGGCCGGAATTGAAAGTGCCATCACGGCCGCGGCCAGCAATAACACGGTTCCGAGCAGCCTTACGCCAACCCTCCAGCAACTCTCAAGTCCGGCCGGTTTGTATAACGCGCAGGGTGCGGCCGTGGGGGCCAAGTGCGATCCGCTGGGTTACCCCGCCTACGTATCAAAGCCCACGCCCTGCGTGCTCGGGGCGACGTCATCGAGCAAGGTCGTCGTGATGTTCGGTGACTCCAACGCCGGCAACTGGCTCCCCGCCATCAATTACGCGATGACGAAATTGGGATACAAACTCTTGGCCTTCGTATACCCCGGCTGCTCCTCACAGATTCCCGCACCGGGAACAACACCCACACCCACACCGTCGGCGTCGTGCACGACCTACCACTCGAAGCTCGCCGCGGCGGTCATCGCGGTCCATCCTCTCGCTCTGATTTCGGCGCAACTTGGCATGGACGGCGGTGGTGCGAACAGTGCCGCGTGGACGACCTACGGAAACAGTTGGAAGTACACCTTCGATCTGCTGAGCAACAACAACAAATCGATTAAGCGTTTCATCATGGGTACGACTCCCAACATGAACGGCTCCACCAACATGGCCACCTGCATTGGCGTGCACCCCACCCAAGTCGTGACCACGTGCTCCCCGAGCTACTTCCCCACCGCGACGTACCAATGGAACTACCAGCAATACATCAACCGTGATCTCACGGCCGCACCAATTGCCGGCGCCACACTCATCACTACCTACAAGTGGTTCTGTCAATACGGACAGCCCGGTCGCAACTACTGCCCGAGCATCGTGAAGAACTACTTGGTCTACGTAGACCAAGACCACATCTCGATTGCGTACATGAACTACATCGCACCCGTGGTGACGGCCGCCTTGCACGCGCAGGGCCTGTAGCCCTTTATGGCACCTCAGGTTCTCGTCACTCCTCAAAATACGGAGAACCCCTACCTCACCCTCCTCAGTGACGCCGTTCGACGCCAGGGGGAATCGGTCGACTTTTTCAACTTCCGCGTGACCTCGAGTCAGTCGCTCAATATCGCGCTGGCCTTCCCCCGGCTCGCGGTCGCACGAACGCGTGGTGCACGCACCCTCAATGTTCACTGGGTCTACATGTTCCACCTCGCCTGGGCGACGACAATCCCGGGGCTACGGCGACTCTCGCGGTGGACCTTTCTCGCGTGGCTCGCGTGGGCGAAGGCGCTGGGCTTTTCGGTGATCTACACCTGGCATGACGTCGTCCCCCTCAATCCCGTCTTCGATGATGACCGACGTTGCCGGCAGCAAATGGTTCGTTTCCTTGACGGCGTGATCACCATCACCGAGGCGGCTAAGCGGGCCATCGTGGAACAATTTGCAGTGTCACCTGACATCATTTCGGTGATCCCTGAAGGTGCCCCTCTGGTCAACCATGACCGAGCGCGCCTCGATGCCCGAGCGGCGATGGGGGTCGACACCGATGACGTTGTCATCGGGGCGTACGGACACATCGATCCCTACAAGGGTGTCGATGACACCCTTCGCGCGCTCGAAGAAATCTCGAGCGCCCATCCATTTGCCCTGCGCATTTTGGGGGAAGCACGCGACCAGGGTTTGGCACGTCAGCTGATGGAGAGCGTCACGAATTTTTCGGGCGCGGGCCACGATGCGCGGTGGGACAACCGTCGCTTCACCGACGAGGAGCTCACCGACTTCCTCGTGGGTGTTGATGTCGTCGTGATTGCCTTTCGCTACATCACCAATTCCGCCACCATGCGCATGGCCTGCGCGTACGGCAAGACGGTCATCATCCCCGACTTACCCGCACTCTCAGACACCCCTCGCGAGGCGGCCGTCTGGTACGACGCGAATTCTCCGACGGGTCTTCGAGACGCCATCTCATACGTGCTGGCCACGTGGCCACAAGGTCGCGACGAACGCGCGGTGGCCGCTCGCGAGTGGGCGAACGCTTGGTCGTGGGATGACGTCGGAGCCGCCAGCGTGACGGCTTATCGTCGCGCGCGCTGACGCCGGAAAGTTCGCCACACGCCGACAAACCACCCCACGTTGTTGCACGCCTCTTCCGCGACCACCATGTAGGGAAAGAGCAGGGCTGAACGAGTGCGCTTCACCGCCGGGATGGCATCGAGGTGCAAGAGCCACGGCAACAGCGCGGTGATTGCGACCGGCACTTCCCAGCACCACGGCGCCGCCACCCACGACAACACCACGACGCCGGCCAAGGGTTGGAGCGAAATGGGCTCGGTGCGAAGCACGGCGTCACGGCCCGACCCGATCCCGTAATGAAAAGCGCGGCGCAAAGTGTCAGTGAAGGCCCGATCAAAGTCGTGGCTCATCTCAATGCCCGGGTGGCACATCACCGTGTGCGGACCAAAGGTGTCGCGCAGCTGGCGACTCACCCAGGTTTCGTCACCCGAGAAGGTGCGAAGGGGGTTGAAGCCGCCAATTCGAGCTAGCGCACTGGCACGATAGGACATGTTCGCGCCGACCACGGAGGTCACCGGCTGGACACCTTCGTCGCTGTTGAACTTCTCCGGTCCACGCACGTAACGAATGAGGCGCTGAAAAAACGTCGCCCCCGTGGTGATGTCGATGGGAATGGGACGCAGTGGTTCGCGCCACGCGACGTATCGACGATTCAGGGAATCGGTATGGGCCGCGCGAACTTGTCCACCGAGACAGGTGACCGAGTCGGGCATTGTCTGCCACGCATCTCGAATCTGCACCACCCAGCTCGGCGGGGGCACGCAGTCATCATCCGTAAACGCAATCAGCGGGGCTCGGGCCGCGCCGATGCCGGCGTTGCGCGCCGCCGATAACCCCCCGTTGGGACGGAGATGAATGACTTCAAAACCGCTGGCATCGGCAATGGCCCCCGTCGAGTCAGTCGAGCCATCGTCGACGACCACAATTTGAAATCGGTCATGGTCGTCGAGACGCGCCAGCGCGGACAGGCAGGCAGCCAACGTGCGCTCCCCGTTGTGACTGCACACCACCACGGTTACCTCAGGCGTCGTGGTCATGCAATAAAACTACCGCCGCCCTACGATGCTTCCTACCATGGAAAACCTCTCCAGCACCATCGTGATTGTCAATCGAGATGATCGAGGGGTGGTCGCCACCTTGCAAGCGCTTGGCACTCAAGGCTTGGCCGCAGACGATCGTGTGCTCGTCGTTGACGCGTCACACGGTCGACTCAACGACATCCGTGATGCCTTCCCGCAGGTGGGATGGATTGACTACCCCGGTGATCCCGCGACGCGAACCATTGCCCAGCAGCGAAATCTCGGATGGCAAGAATCATCGACCGACATCATCATCTATCTCGATGCGCACTGCATTCCCGTCGACGGCTGGTTTGCCGCACTGACTCAGCCCCTCCGTGACGGGCACTACGACGTCGTCACCGGACCGGTACGACTGTCGGAGTCCACCGCCCACTGGTCATACGGCAGCACGGAACGCGAGGAACGCAAGGACTTCATCACCGCCAACGTCGCCATTCGTCGCGAACTCCTCGCCGACCTCGGTGGCTTCAACGAAGCCATCGGCTTCGCCGAGGACACGGATATGAGTTGGCGTATTCGCGATCACGGGACTGCCATTTTGTGCGAGCCCGCGGCGACCATCACCCACGACATGGGTGGCTATTCCGAGAATCTGTCGCGGTCACATCGCTACGGCCGAGGTCGAACCCGTCTTTATCGATATCACCGACTCCCTCTTCGACGCTTCATTGCCGACGAGAAAGACGGCGTGGTGTACGCCGCGGCGGTGGCACTGTGCTGGTTCCCGCCCGCCTGGATTCTGGTGCTGGCGATGTGGTGGCGAGCTCGTCAACTCGATGGATGGCGCACGGTCGCGTACCAGTTCGCGTACGGCGCCGGCATTTTGCGTGAAGCCCTGTGGCGTCGCGCCTAGTGGTAGACCCGCGTTGACCCGTTGGAATAGACCAAGAACAACTGCTTGTTGAAGAACGCCGCCGGGAACTTGATGGTGGCCACGGAGAATGTGGACGCGCCACCTCGCGCGGTGCCGAGCACATTATTGGTCGGCGTGGTGTACACCCAGGCGTAGCGCGCAATGCCCTGTGGAGCAATTTGACTGAGCACGCCCGCTTTCGGGGGCACCGCGAGAAGTGCGACCGATCCGAATCGGTCGGCTTCCACCAACATGGTCGACGGCACATTGCGCTGCAGCCAGGTCGCACCCGCAATTTCCGGCGCCCTGACGATAAATCGTTGCGCGTCTTCACCAAAGGTCGACGTGGTGTAGGTCGGCGATCCTCCGATAACCGGAATGATGACCAAAGTTGACGACGCCACCAGAACGATGGTCAGAGGAATGGAGATTGACGCGGCGTACTTGATAAAGCGCTCGGGAATTTCGTCCAACATCACCGCAATGGCCACTGCCAAGATGATGGAAACCATGTACGCCGCGCGGGCGGGACTAAAGAAGATGTCCAAAGTGGCGGAGAATCTGAACGCGGCACCTATCAAGAGTGCAGTCATGCCGATTCCGAAAAGGTCAGCATTGAAGTATCGACGTTTGACGATGCCCACCCATCCCAGGAAGGCGATGCCGAAGGCCGCCAGGATGTTTTGGATATCACGAGAACCCACCAATAGGAGATTCCACTCGCTGGGCTTCAGGCCAATAGCCGCCTTCAGCGTCGGGGCCTTGGCGTTTTCCAGGTGATAGTCGTGAGCGCCCGGATAGGGGTGGAACCACTTGAACTGCTTCATCTGCTGGTTGATGTACTTCTCGTATGACGCGGCCGACGCGCTGCCCTTTTCGATTGACACCTTGAGAGTCAATCCAGCGGCGGCGACACCTTGTGTTGGGTGTTGCAACGCGTCGTTCTTGGTGATGACCAAGTTCCACACCACCGCCGACCCAATGATGATCGCAACCATGGGCAGCGACAGCAGTCGACTTCGCGAGATGTGATCGAGGTCGTGGTGCCGACGAATCTTCTTCGGCGAAATGTGGTGGCCCTTTAGCCACCACGTGGAGACAATCGCCACGCCCCATCCGCCCAAGACGAAGCCCGAGATAAGAAACGAGGACGAGTAGTGAATCCAAGCCAGTGACGCGAACAGCGCCGTGCCATAGACCTTGGCGACTCCGCGCCCCGTGGCTCGGTCGAGGAACACGATTAAGCCGGCGGTCAGCATCAAGCTGGCCAGCGCCTGACGGCCGACTGCGGGAATCTCTTCGGGGAACGAGGCCTCACCGATCACGAAGGCGGCGCCGACGAGAGCGGCGATACCGGGACGAGCGGAGATTTTGTGCGCCGAAATGAATCGGGGTAGCGACTTCGCTTTGCCGTACACGCCGAGTGGTACCAGTGCCAATAAGAGGGGGATGACCAACCGGCAGTAGTTGTTGGGGGTCAGGTTGACCAACGAGTGAAAACTCGTCGGCATAGCCGTCAATGACAACATGGACGCGTACGGGTCGTGGTTGGTGGGAATGGTCCAGATTCCCTTGGCCACCGTGTTGGTCATGGCGGCAAATTCTTGCTGCACGTCCCATCCCGGAATGTGATCACCGCGAAGAGCTGCCGCCAACACCACCGCCAGTGACGACATGTAAATAGCCGTCGCCATCGGGAAGCGAGTGTCGTGACGCCATCCCAAGAAGACGGTCACCGTAATTAACACCACCGCCACCGTCATGCTGATCATCGCCATGTCGTTGGAATGACCAAGGTTCAGCTGGGCCGCGCCCAGTATGGCGAGCATGGGCGAGATGGCCAAGGGGAGACCATTACCTAGGTGAGCTGGTGTGACCTGGTCAAAGACCAACGAAAAGGGATCGCGCTTTTGAATCGAGTTGTAGGTCAGGAGGAGTGCCAGCGTGACCAGCCAAATCCACTTTTGCGGCGCGGCATCGAGTGGTCGCGCAACTCCCACGTGTGGTCCCAGCATGCTGACAATGAAGTCCACGACGGTGATGACAAATATTCCCGACGCGGCGGCCACGACAATTCGAGTGGCGGTACTTCCCGTTCGCAGCCGGAAAATGGCCATGAGATTGGCCCCCGGTAGGAGCACGAAAGTCACCCCGATGAAGAGCTGGATGGGCGCCCATGTGTGGCGACCCTCGACGAGCACCGCGAGTGCCGCGAGGGCGAGCCAGATCCAGCCACCCAGTCGCTTGTTCCACGGGTCGCCGGTGAGTTCGAGGTCAAGGGCGGAAACTTCCGCCTCTTCCTCGCCAATTTCGACCTCTTCGATAGCCGCTTCGGTGGCCTCGAGAGATTCGCTGAATTCGTAGGAGCCCTGGTCAGTCATCAGACGGGCACCGTGGTGGTCGAGGTCGTGGTACTCGATGTGCTGGTGGTGCCACTTGGCACCGTGGTGGTCGTGGTGTCACTCGGCACGGTCGTAGTCGGAGTCGTGATGGGTGTGAACAAGGGAATCGTCGTTGACGTGGTCGTCGTCGAGGTAGTGAACACGGTGATGTATTTCACGGTCACCCACACCCCCGTGTTGGCCAGCGAGACAGTTAATTTATTCCCGGGACAGCTATTGGTACGAAGGGTGATGTAGCGGGTGGCGTTGTTGGGAATATCCAGGGCCCCCGATCGGATAGTTCGCGATGAGCACCACGCTCGCCAGTGATAGAGGTGAGGGTGGCGCGTTTCGTTTTGCACCGCCACCACCGCCCGCATGCCCGTGCTGTAGCCCACCATGGCTCGATTGGGATTCACGGCCCACATGGCGGTAAAGGCTTTGGGCTGGAAAGAACCATTAGTCCAGCGCAAAAAGGCTGGGGCGGTCGCCGGGAAAATGAATATAAGGGCTAGCGCCACCGCTCCCACCGCGGTCCATTGGGCCGGACGAGGCGGCACGCGGTGGGGGAATTTCATAAGCCAACTGTAGAGCCTGCCGACCGTAATTCGTGAAACTTCCATAATTTCGAGACCGTGCGTCGCGTCTGCGAAACTAGAGGCATGGCAACCTCCTCCACCCCCACCATCGTCGTGTGCGACGGCGACCAAACCGGTCAAGAACTACTTATCGAATCACTGCGAGTGTTCGACCCCTCACTCTTGGGTGTCTCGCTCAATCTGCAGCACTTTGATCTCAGTTTGGAAAATCGTCGTCGTACAAATAATGAGGTGGTGCGCGAAGCGGCGCACGCCATGACCACCACGGGGCTCGGGCTAAAGGCCGCCACCGTCACGCCGCCCGAAATCGGCGGTGTGGGTTCGCCGAATCGCCTCCTTCGCGAGGGAATCAATGGATCGGTCATTGTTCGCACGGGTCGCCGCATTCCGGGCGTGACCCCGTCGGTGGGCGTGGCCAAGCCCATCGTGGTGGTGCGTATGGCCGTGGGTGACGCCTACGGCGCGCTCGAAGGCCGTGATGGTGAGGGGAAGAACGAAACCGCATGGCGCACGGAGCGAATTGAGCGCTCGATCTGCGTCGACGTGGCGGAATACTCATTCCAGATGGCCGACCAGATGGGTGGCGCCGTGTACGGCGGGCCCAAGTGGACCGTCTCTCCGGTCTACGAAGGAATGCTCAAGGAAGAAATGGACGCGGCCGCGAGCCGTCACCCGAAAGTGCCGTATCGCCCGACACTTATTGACGCCACGTATGCCGGCCTGTTGACCGAGTCCAGCGAATACCCGCTGGTGATACCGGCCCTCAACCGTGATGGCGACTGCCTCAGCGACATGGTGCTCGCGATGTTCGGTTCCATTGCCGGCGCCGAGTCAGTCCTGATGTCGCTGGATGAGAATCTCCGCCCGCGCGTCGCGATGGCCGAAGCGCCGCACGGCACGGCACCGACTCTTGAAGGCAAGAACGTGGCCAACCCCATGGCCATGTTGCTCGCCAACGCGGCGTTGCTCGATCAGGCGGCCATCTTCTACAACGATGACAGCTACAAAGTCGCGGCGGTCCGACTTCGCTCGGCCACCTTGGAGGGTGCAGCGGAGGGTGTGCGTACCTTTGACCTCGGCGGTGAGTCGTCGACGAGCGACGTCGTTGACGACGTCATTGCTCGCCTTCGTCGCTCGTAACTACTTCAGTCGTCGCGCGGCGTACGTGACGCTCGCCGGTGATGGTCCGTTGGCATTCACCGCTCGCAGGACGATGTTCACCGTTCGCTTCAGGGGTAGCGCTGCAATGGTGATGCTGCGCGTGCTCGCCGAGGCCGACACGCTGGTCCACGTGGTGCCACCCGTGACGGAGTATTGAATCGCCGTAATGGCAGATCCGCCCGTCGACAAGGCGGCGAGGTGAATCACCGTGGAGCTCGCGCTCAACGTCACCGAGGTAATCACCGGGGCCAACGGCACCGTGGACGGAGTTGCCGTCACGACGTTGCTGGACGCCGAGTGACCCGCTTGGTTCACGGCGCGAACCGCGACGCGATACGCAGTGCCGTTCGTCAGCAGACCAATGGTGACGGAGTTGCCAGAGGTGAAGTTCTGCGCATTTACCCACGCCACGCCACCGTTCACGCTGTACTCGTAGTAGTACACCTTGCCGCCGTTGCTCGTCGGTGGCGTGATTGTCAGAATGACCTGGTGGTTCCCCGGGTGACAGGCCGCAATTGCCGGTGCCGACGGCGTCGTCAAGGGGATGACGATGTTCGAGTTGGAGTTCGTGGAATTGCCCATCACATTGTGAGCGGTGACGTAGAAGATGTAGGTCGTGCCATTCGTGAGTCCTGTCACGGTGCAGGTCAATCCACTGGTGGTGCAGCCGTGGCCGTGTAGGTCCGTCACTATGTATGAATCGATGTGCGCTCCACCGTTGGAGGTTGACGCATTCCACAGCAACGTGGCCGTGGTATTACCTGCAACCCCGTGCAGCCATCGTGGAGCTGACGGCACGGTGGCCGGAGTCGCTGACACGCTGGATGATGCGGCGGAGTCGCCCACGTCATTCGTCGCCACGACGGAGATGGAATACGAAGTGCCGTTAGTCAAGTCCGTGATAACGCAGGTCAGTGCGCCAGTGGTGTCACAGCTAGAGCCATCAGAGGTCGACGCGGTGTAGGCAGTAATGGCCGAGCCATTGTCACTACCGGCCAACCAACTCACCGTGATTTGACCGTTGCCAGCCGTCGCCGTTACTCCCGTCGGCGCAAAGGGAGTGCCCGCAGGAATGCTGTCGACTGACGACGAGGCGATGGAGTCACCGTTGTCATTCGTCGCCTTCACGGTGACCGTATAGCTCACCCCGTTCGTGAGTTCCGTAATGTCACAGGTGGTGTCGGTGGGCCCGCCCGTGCAGCTGGCGTACCCGTGGCCCGGTGCGTATGCCGTAGCCGTAAAGCCCGTGATATCTGCACCACCACTGTTATCCGGCGCGGTCCAGTTCACGGTAATCATCGAGTCGCCACTAATTGCCTCAATGTCCGTCGGCGCATCGGGAACGGTCGACGGAGTCCCGGTCACGGGGTCGGTGCCCGCTCCGACACCTTGAGCATTCGTCGCCGTGACAGTCACGGAGTAGTCACTCCCATTCGTGAGGCCGCTCAACACACAGGAATTTGATCCGTCGGTCACGGTGCACGTTGAGGGCGTGTCCACTCCATTGTCAGCGGTCACGGTGTACGCACTAATCGTGGCGCCACCGTTGAAGGTGGGAGCGCTCCACGTTATCGTGAGCGTGCCGTTACCGGCGGTGACATTCAACGATGTCGGTGCGTCCGGGGTGGTGGCGGGCGTGGACGTCACTGACCCCGCGCTGGACGTGGTGCCCATGGCATTCGTCGCCGATACCGACACGCTGTACACCGTGCCATTGGTCAACTCGGTGATGTCACAGGTCGTGCTCGAACCATCGGTCGTGCACGTTGAGGGAGCGTCCACACCATCATCAGCGGTCACGGTGTAACCAGTGATATCCGATCCACCTGACGACGGAGCGGTCCACGACACCGACAACGTGCCATCGGACGGAGTCACGATGATGCCCGTGGGGGCACCGGGCGTCGTGGCAGGAGTCACATCTTGCGGAGTCGAACCTGGTCCCGCGCCTTGCGGATTGGTGGCCGTTACCACGACGGAATAGGTCGTGCCGTTGGTCAGCCCCGAGATATATGCCGAGGTGGCGAGTCCGCTCACCGTGACGACGACTGGGGTGTGCACACCATCATCCAGAGTGATGGTGTAGCTCGTAATGGACGCCCCATTGTCCGTGGCGCTGGTCCACGACACATACACGGCGTTGTTCTCCGCGAGGAGGGACACATCTGTCGGTTCATTGGGTGCCGCTGCCGGGGTTCCCGTCACGCCGCCATCGCTACCGGTGGTACCCATGGCGTTGGTGGCGGATACCGACACGACGTAAGCGACACCATTGGTAAGTCCAGTGATGTCGCAGTTGGTACTGCTGCCATCGGTGGTGCACGTGACGGGAGTATCGGAGCCGTGCGTGGCGGTCACGGTGTAGCCCGTAATGGTTGATCCACCATCACTCGGCGCTGTCCAACTCACGGTCAACGTGCCATCTGACGGAACCACCGTAATGTCCGTCGGAGCGCTGGGGGTTGTTGCGGGAATGCCGTCGGCGCGCGCATTAACACTGGTTCCCGCGCTGTTCGTGGCGGTCACCGTCACGATGTAGGAGGTGCCGTTGGTTAGACCCGTGAGGTCGCAATTGGTAGTTGTGACGGAACAGGTAGTGGGCGTATCACTGCCGTTATCGGCAGTCGCGGTGTAACCCGAAATCGTCGCACCGTTGTTGGCGGGGGCGGACCAACTCACGCTAAGAGTTCCATTGGAGGCAAGAACAGATACCGACTCTGGGGCATCCGGCACGCCAGCGGGGGTGACTGACACTGGGGTCGACGCGGCACTAGTACCCGCGCTATTTGTGGCGGTCACCGAGATGGCGTAGGTGCTGCCGTTGGTCAAGGCGGTGAGAGAGCAGGTCAACGTGGTTCCGTCGACATCACAGGTGGTGGGCGTGTCTGTGCCGTTATCGGCAGTCACGGTGTAGCCCGAAATCGTGGCACCGTTGTTGGCGGGTGCGGACCAGCTCACGCTGGCCGACGCATTGCCCGACGTCACTAACACTCCCGTAACGGTCGACGGCACCTGGGCCGCCGGTGTACCGGCCACGCTGGTCGAGGGGTCTGAAGTACCGACTGCGTTCGTGGCGTTGACGGTGACGCCATATTCGGTGCCATTGGTCAGTCCCGAAATGAGGCAGGTTGTCGTGGTGCCGTCGGTGGCGCACGACGAGGGAGTGTCGACGCCGTCGTCGGCGTTGACGGTATACGACGTGATTGACGATCCATTGTCCGAAGGAGCCGTCCATGAAACGGACAGTGACGCGTTACCGGCAGTGACCGACACCGACGTGGGGGCATCGGGCGCCGTGGCATCGGCAAACGCGGACGGAGCGAGGGCGGCAAGGCTCATGGACATCAATAACGCCACTGCACCCGTGATGGCGCCGGTGCGGCTAATCCGCGAACTTGATTGACGCATCACGTCCCCTCCTGCTGGTCACACCCTCGTTATGAGACTACAGAGGGTAGAGACGTGGCGTCGGTGCGGGTGGCGAGGTCCTGGCGAGCCAGTAACTACTTGGTAAAACGGGCGCGGGAGGCATCCAACTCCGCATAGGCGGCGGCGGAGCCTTCCCACTTGTCCACCTTTACCCACTTACCCTCGTCAAGATCCTTGTAGACGGTGAAAAAGTGCTGAATTCGGTCGCGCTCGATAGCCGGCAATTGCTCGACTTCGGTGATGTCCTTGAATTGCTTGTCGTAGGTCGGCACGCCCACCAACTTGGCGTCTTCGCCCTTTTCGTCGGACATCACGCACATGCCAATAACGCGCACGTCGATGGCGCAGCCAGGAAAGGTCGGGTAGGCGGTCAGGACCAGGATGTCGAGGGGGTCGCCGTCGCCACCGAGAGTGTCAGGGATGAAGCCGTATTCGGCGGGGTAGTTCATGGACACGACCAGGTGGCGGTCCAGCTTGATGGTGTGCGTCTCGTGGTCATACTCGTACTTGTTCTGACTTCCACGCGGAATTTCAACAACGGCGGTAACGATTTCCATGATCTCCCAGCCCCTTTAGAACGGTAAATGGCTAGTGGAGACTATCTCTAACCGCGAACCAAATGACATTTCGACGACACATGTCGCTGTTATTGTCGCGACGACAAGCTTTATAGGGAGCAACAATGGCTTTTTGTCCGCAATGTGGTGCCGCCGACCAAGACGCAACTTTTTGTGCCAACTGTGGGGCACCCGTGAATGGTGCGAATTCGGTTCCGGTCGCGCCGGCATATAACCAGGCGCCGGCCGCCGCCGTCGGTCAGTACGCCGACTGGGGAACGCGATTCGCCGCCTTCTTGATTGACGCCTTGACCCTTTTCGCCATCGAGGTGGTGGGGCTCGTTCTCGCTCGCATCAGCCCCGCATTCGGCCTTCTGATCATCCTCGTTCAACTCGGCATGAACGTCTGGTACGCGATTCAAGTGGGAGCCACCGGCGCCTCACCGGGCATGCGCGTGATGGGGCTCAAGTGCGTGAACGAACAGACCGGCGAACCCATCGGTGGTGGCCTCGGTGTCGTGCGAGCCATCGCCCACTTTGTTGACGGCCTGATCTGTTACATCGGTTACCTCTTCCCCCTTTGGGATAAGAAGCGTCAGACCTTGGCGGACAAGATCATGCACACCGTCGTGATCAACGTTCCGAAGAAGCCTTTCTCGATTCAGCCCAAGTAATGAAGGGCCGTTTCGGCCGCCATTACGAGATTGACACTCGGGGCATTCGCCCCCCCGCTCTCGCGCTACTGGCGGGGGGCGCCCTCTTAGGAACGGTCGGACATACCCTCGGTGTTCCCTGCCCCTCCATCGTGCTCGTGGGAATCCCGTGTCCGCTCTGCGGGTTGACGACGGCCTTGCGCAACGTCATGACGGGACGGCTGGCCACAGCCTTTTCCGCCGCACCTCTCGGAGTCGTTCTTGTCGCGACGGCCGTCTACGTCGTCGTCACCAAGCGGACACGGTGGTCGATACCTCTCGTTATTCCCGTCGTCGCATTGGGTGCCGAATGGGTCTACGAGCTCTTTCGCTTCGGCATTCTTTAGCGCGGCGAGCGCGACACATTCCACCACCACACGCCACTGGCGTCGTGGTGACCCGGCCCAAAAGCATGCGTGAGGTAACGACGCACCTGCGCGGGGTCATGGCCTCTCGGTGTCACCACAATGCGATCAATGTGCGCGGTTGTCACCACGTGCACGAGTTGGTGCCAAGTGGCGGGCGTGTCGGGCGGTAGCGGCCCTACCGGTTCGGGATAGATACCGAAGGCGAAAGTCGGACGTTCGTAGGAGCGAACGAAGAGGTCGTAAAAGGGGCGGTAGGGACCGACGGGCACCTGCTGCGCCGACCCCGTGACACTCGGAACAATCGCCTGACCACCCACCAGTCGATAGCGCATAGCGGCGTCAGCCTGATCAAGCAAGGAGACGTTTCTCACGCCCTCGGGGTAGGGGTAGGCAAGCACGAGAGCGTTGTTGGGAACCGCGTGCGTCCCCGCCGGCGAGGAATACCACCGTTCGACCTTCACGTAGCGGGCGGCATAGGCCTGGTTCGGGACGAAGCCGACAACCGTGAAGACCGCGATTGCCACTGCCGCTGCACGCGATGTCATCCGCGGACGATGAGCGAGTTCCTGAATGGCGTCAGCGACAATCCACGCGAGTGCCGCCAGCACCACCACCGAAAAATTGCGCGGCATCACCGATGAGAAACCGGGAAGGCCAACCACGAGTTGGTAGGGCGACCACACGTAGCCCACGCCCGGTAGTTGAGGGTGGGCGCCCCCCGAGGCAAGAAGCGCGACGGCGGCGATGAGCAATGCCACGCGGGTGCGACGTCGCGACCACGTCACGACGAGCCCGACCAGAACCGCCAGGAGAAAAAAGATGCCGAGGTACCCGCCATTAAAAAAGGAACCCGACAAAAAGACGTAATGGTGAGGGTCGCGGCCGAGTGGTGCCAGCGCGACCGCAGCTCCCGGCTTGATGAGCTGCGACCACGTCGTCGTCAATTGAGTGACCCATGCGTGGGGCGGGCCCGCGATGTGCTGGCGTCCCGCAATGAGCGCGTAGAGCGGAGCGGCAAGTAGCACGGCGCTGACAGCGCCGACACCCAGGACATACACAGCGAGTTCGCGAACTCGATCACGACGACCAACCCGTGTGATCGCCACGACGACGAGGGCACCCAGCAAGAAAACGCCCACGATAAAAAAGGTTTCCAACGACACCAGGAAGCACCACGCGGTCCACAGTGAGGTCACCACGACGGCGCGACGGCGCGACCAACGGCCCGACAGCGATTGGAGAACGGCGTCGATCCACCAACAGAGGCCCGCACTCGCGACCATGAAGGCGTGGTTCTGCCCATGAATGAGGAGGGCGGGCCCCAGGGCCACCAGGGCGCCACCGAACATCGCGGGTCCGCGCTCCAGTCCATGGCGATGCATGACGAGAGCAGCCGAGAGCGCGGTGGCCACGACGCCGCCCACGAAAATGGCGTTGAGAGAGAACACGGGTCCGACCAACCAGGTCAGTGGCGCGACGAGATAGCCCACCGCCAACAGGGACGTATTGGTCATCAGGTTGATCCCCTGCGGCGCATTCATCGCGTCACTAAAGAAAGGATTGAGACCATGTGCGGCGGCGTGTGCGGCCCACGCCACGAACCACGTCTGCTGAATCGGGTCATCGATTCCCCAGCCGAGCACCGTCGATGTGGGGTGTGCGACGACTCGCTGATACAGCGCGAGGGCGATCAGGGTGAGGCCAAGTCCGTACCACCACCATGGCGCTCGACGAGCGCGCATTACTTCTTCTTTGACGTTCGGATGGCCTTCATCACGCTGCCGCCCAAGATCACGAAGGTCGCCACGAGCAACACCCACCCGCCGACAGACGAGTGTCGATGATGCGAAATCACGGCCACGGCCGCGAGTGCCACGCACACCGCCACGAATATTTCGGGAGTGTCGCCCACCAAGAAGTCCCACAGGAAACGACCGGTACCCACCACGGCGGACGCAAGGAGGCGGACGAATGTCATCGGCGCGCCACTTGGATCTGCACCCAGACGCCCGCTGCCACGAGGCCGGCAATAGCCAGCAACATCACGTCGCCGTGCGGCCACACCACCCCGACGCCTTCACCAGACCAAAAGATGCCGTAGGTGACGAGCAGCACACCCACGGTGGCCTTCATCAAATTCTCAGGGACATTATTAAGTTGCTTCGCCACAATGGCACCGACGATGGCGACGAGAACGGTGGCCGACACAGCCGATGTCGTGGCAATCAAAATCTGGTGTCGCTGCGCGCCCAAAGTGACCACCATGATGACGACTTCGAGACCCTCGAGAAATACTCCCTTGAAACTCGTCACCACCGCGAGGCGATCGCGGCCCACGGGTTGACCGGCCGCTCGCAACTGCGCCACGGTGTCGCGATAAATCTCGTCTTCGTCGTGCAGGGCTTTATGTCCCGACGCGCGAAGAATGGCCTTGCGCAACCACTGCAAGCCGAAAACGAGCAAGACGGCGCCGACGATGACGCGCATCGGTGTTAAGGGCACGTGACTAATTGCCGGACCCACGATCGCCACGAGGATGGTGAGGCAAAGAAGAGCGAGACCCGTTCCCTCGATAGCTGATCGCCACGACCGCGCGTGACCCACCGCCACCACGATGGTGAGGGCTTCGACCATCTCCACGAGGGCGGCGAGAAAAACGGCCACGACCAGCGCGTAGGGAAACGCGGTGGTGGTGGCCAACATGCGACCAATGTAACGGTTACGTCACCTCTCCTCGGGGGACGGGGTTAATCGAGCGAGTGCGCGCCGACTAATTTGGAAAGTGTTATGTCGTCTACCCCCCTCGCCACGACATCGAGCGCGCTCTTAGAACTCGATGACATCTCCGTTCGCTTTGGCGGACTGTCCGCACTGTCGGATGTCAGTTTCTCTGTCCACTCCGGAGAAATCGTCGGCCTCATTGGTCCCAATGGAGCCGGCAAGACGACCGCATTCAATGTGGCCTGCGGGTTCGTCGAACCCTCCGACGGCACGGTTCGTCTCCCTCAGGCAGGCCTGAACCGGCCAAAGCCGAGCCAACTTGCTCGCGCCGGCGTGGCACGCACCTTGCAGGGCGTCGGACTCTTCGAGAATTGCACCGTGTTGGAAAACGTGATGGCGGGCGCGCAAAGTCGCCCCGGGGGTCGCTTTTGGACCTCACTGCTGGGTCTGCCGCACGGACAAAAAGAACTGAAAGCCGAAGCCCTCGCCGTCCTCGACCGCTTGGGCGTCGCGGACTACGCCGCCCAAATGCCCACGGCCATTCCCTACGGCATCGCCAAGCGTGTAGCCGTCGCGCGCGCCCTGATTGCGCGCCCGTCGCTTCTTCTTCTGGACGAACCGGCCTCCGGCCTCGACGAGGCGGAATTGGATGCATTTGCCGACCTAATTCGCAGCCTGCGTACCGAAATGGGCGTGCTGCTCGTCGAGCACAACATGGACTTCGTGATGCCGCTTGTCGATCGTCTTGTGGTGCTCAACTTCGGCAAGGTCATTGCGACCGGCACGCCGGCAGAGGTGCGTCAGAATCCCGCCGTGATTGAGGCCTACCTGGGAGTGGACGAATGATTTCAATTTCGAATCTCTCGGTCGCCTACGGCGCCATCGTGGCGCTCGATGACGTGACTATTGAGGCACCGACAGGGGCCATCACCGCCGTCCTCGGCGCCAACGGTGCCGGCAAGACCACCTTGCTGCGCACCATCAGTGGCCTCGTCAAGCCTCGTTCCGGCAGCATCACTGCCAATGGACACGCCCTCATCGGCGAACGTCCCGACGCCATCGCGCGTCTCGGTATTGCGCACGTTCCTGAAGGACGAGGCGTGATTGCCGAATTCACCGTCGAGGAAAACCTCCACCTCGGTGCGCTGGGTGCCAAGACCAACGTCGCCGCGGGCCTCGAGGAGCAGTACGCCTTGTTCCCCGTTCTCAAGGAACGTCGCAAGCAGTACGCCGCGCAGCTATCGGGTGGCGAGCGCCAAATGCTGGCTCTCGGTCGCGCCATGATCGCGAACCCGCAGATTTTGCTGCTCGACGAGCCGTCGCTGGGCCTGGCGCCACTGGTGACTCAAGACATCATGAACACGATCAAAATTCTGTGTGCCAACTCTGGCCTAACGGTGATTTTGGTAGAGCAGAACGCGAAGAGCGCGCTCAAGATTTCCGACTACGCCGCCGTCTTGCACGTCGGCAAATCCATTGCGGTGCGACCCGCGGCCGAGGTGGCCGCTGACGAGTCGCTGCGCTCGTACTACTTGGGGATGGCCGAATGATTGCCAACATTCTGACAAACCGTCTTGTGAACGATATCGCCGGCGGTGCCACCCAGGGAGTGGTGTTTTCCCTCGTGGCACTTTGCCTGGTCCTCATTTGGCGCGCCACTCGTGTTCTGAACTTCGCGCAGGGGCCTATGGCAATGTTTGTCACCTATATCGGCATGACTCAAATGGAGCACAACCTCAATTTTTGGGTAGCGGCAGCCATCTCCGTGATCGTCGGATTTGTCTTTTCGGCGCTAACCGAGATTGTGATCGTTAAGCCGCTCTATCACACTGCAGAAATCAACCCCATCGTGGTGATGGTGGGCCTATTCACCTTGCTTGAAGCCCTAGCGGCGGCAATCTGGACAAACGTACCGCGCTACCCCACGGCACCATTTTCCAGCATCAACTTCCAATCAGATGGCAACCCCACGGGCCTCAGCCCTCTCGCCAGTTTCCAAATTGTCGCAGCGCTCTTAGTGATGACGTTTGTGGCGGGATTGTTTAACTACACCTCTCTCGGTTTGAAACTTCGAGCGTCAGCGTTGTCGCCTGAAGTTTCGAAGTTGCTGGGTATTCGCGTCGACCGATTGCTCACTCTCGGCTGGGGCATCGCCGGTGCAGTGGGGGCAGTGGCGGGAGTTGTGGTGTCAGTAAACACTGGCATCACCCCGGGGATGCTCGATGCACTCTTCGTCTTCGGCTTTATTGCCGCGGCCATCGGCGGACTAGACAGTCCTCTTGGAGCCTTAGTAGCGGGAATTGGCATTGGCATCATGATGCAGCTGGTTGACGATTTCTGGAATTCGAACTATGCCGACATCGTGGCGGTAGTTCTCCTCATTGTTGTCCTCATGATCAGACCTCAAGGAATGTTCAGCAAGAATTCTGCGCGGAGAGTGTGATGTCGAACACGTTCAAACGATTTGGCCTCGTTATTCTTGGCACCGCAGTGGCAGTGGGAATTGCCATGATCTTGCCGGGAGCCGATGCTGCGTATTTGACGACCGGTGGTGCTTACTGCATCGCCATTATCGGTCTATCTTTCCTCACTGGGTGGAGTGGCCAAATCTCGATCGGTAATTCAGGCTTCATGTTGGTGGGTGGATACGCCGCGGCTTACTGGAACCTTCACCACCCGGGCGAACCGGTCGTGGTCTCCATGCTGGTCGCCATTGCGCTGTCCGCGATCGCCGGAGCCATCATTGGTTTGCCCGCTACTCGCTTGCGTGGCCCCTACTTGGCGGGCATGACCTTGGCATTCGCTGTCGCCCTACCGGGCGTCCCTCAGTCTTTCGCCACCACGACATTTGGTGGATCACAAGGCTTAACCATCATGCCCCTATCGGCGCCACAATGGTTCAAAGACCTCTTTTCCGCAGACACACTTCCCATTGCCATCAATGGACGGTTCACTGCCGTAGTCAGCGTCTGCATTGCCGGATTTGTCATTTGGTTGATGTCGAACCTCTTCTCCAGCAAAGTTGGCCGATCGATGCGCTTGGTTCGCGATAACGATGTCGCCGCCGAACTCGTCGGACTTCACCTCGGTAGGACGCGAGCCCTGGCCTTTGTCGTTACTGCAGCGCTCAGCGGCCTCGCAGGAGCGGTATTGGTCTTTGTCACGGGGACGGCATCACCTAACACCTACGAATTTGGATTCAGCTTCTCAATCGCACTGCTGACATTGGCTGTCCTGGGTGGAATTGGCACCATTTCTGGTTCGATCATCGGCGCACTCCTGGGCGTATTTGCGCTCAATATCACGACGTGGCTCACAACGCATGTCGGACTTGGGCCCACATCGTGGGTCTCGACGAAGTTGCCCAATCTTGACCCCAATGCGCAAAGCATCCTTTTTGGGCTGCTGCTTATTTTGACCATGATTTTCACCCCTCAAGGTGTGGTGGGTCTTTTCAAATCGCTTTTCGTCAGAGTGCGTCGAGTTACTCGCCGGTAACCCCTGACCAAGGGCCGACGGGTTCCCGCCAACATGAATGTCGCCCATTCTCATTAGTGTGAGG